>JGI24024J18818_10000628_pt1 | contig 13747 bp, 12 predicted proteins | sample Cruoilmetagenom2_FD_18818 | JGI IMG/M metagenome (IMG submission 18818) | reverse complement strand
AATTATAGTAAATTTTATATTTTTAACCTTAGGCGCTTTATTATTTATTTATGCTAGTAAATTTAATATTTCCATTCCTATGGTAGATGGAGCTATAAAAACTGATTTATTATTTCCTGAAATTGCTTTACACGGAAATTTAGGAATTGTTATAGGAATTGCGTTTATTTTAGGGTTAATTGCAGCAGCTTACTCAAGTGCAGATAGTGCTTTAACATCCTTAACCACATCTTATTGTGTAGATTTTTTAGATATTGAAAATCAGCCGAAAAATCAACAAAAAAAACTTAGAAAAAAAGTGCACATTTTTATTTCTGTTTTGCTTGTTGTGGTTATTATTATGTTTAAATATGTTTTAAAAGATAATGTAATTAGCAGTTTATTACAAGTAGCATCGTATACTTATGGACCATTATTAGGTTTATTTGCCTTTGGTATTTTTACTAAAAAACAAGTAAAAGATAACCTTGTTTGGGTTATTGCAATTTTATCTGTAGTTATAACTTATTTTATAAACGCATATTCCGTTCCACTATTTAATGGTTATGTGTTTGGATATGAATTATTAATAGTAAATGGAAGTATTACTTTTATTGGACTTTTATTGCTTCAAAAAAGAAAATAATAAACGCTTTAAAATATAACTTCCATAAAAAGATTTTTTATTTTTGTTTTATGGGACAAGACCTTAGTAATTACCGAAAAGTTTATAATAAAAGAGAACTTTCTAAAAAAGAAGTTTTAGAAAACCCGATGGAACTTTTTCAGAAATGGTTTTATGAAGTGGAAGAATTTGGTGGAAATATTGAACCAAATACCATGACTATTTCAACCATTGGTTTAGATGGCTATCCTAAAAACAGAGTGGTATTATTAAAAAAATACACTTGGGAAGGCTTTATTTTTTATACAAACTATAATAGTGAAAAAGGAAAAGCAATTTTAAATAATCCAAAGGTTTGTATATCCTTTTTTTGGAATAATTTAGAACGCCAAGTTATTATAAAAGGAACGGCCGAAAAAATTCCTGAAAATTTATCGGATGGTTATTTTGAATCAAGACCAGATGGCAGTAAGTTAGGATCTTGGGCATCAGACCAAAGTGAAATAGTTCCTTCAAGAAAATATTTAGATGATAGGCTAGCATCCTTCGAAAAAAAGTTTGAACATAAAGAAATTCCTAGACCAAAACATTGGGGTGGTTTTATTGTAAAACCAATAAGTATGGAATTTTGGCAAGGAAGACCAAATAGAATGCACGATAGAATAATTTACACCTTGCAAGAAGATTTTGATTGGAAAATTGACCGTTTAGCTCCTTAATTTTTTTATATTTGAAAAGCAACTTAAATTTATGAAAACACTTTATATTGTTAGGCACGCTAAATCATCTTGGGAGTATGATGGAATTAATGATATTGATCGTCCATTAAAAAAAAGAGGTATAAACGATGCTTATCTAATTTCCTCCGTTTTACAAAAAAAAGTAGCTTGCCCTGATGTTTTTGTAGCAAGTTGCGCTAACAGAGCGCTACATACCGCAATGATTTTTAGTTATTCTTTTAATTATCCACTGGCTAATATAAAAATTAGCAAATCACTTTATAATTTTAGCGATGGTTATTTAATTAAAACCGTAAAAGCTTTAGACGATAGTTTTGATTCTGCAATAATTTTTAGTCACGACCACGGAATTAGCGATTTTGTAAACAAATTTGGAAGTAAACAGCTAAACCATGTTTCCACTTGTGGCGTTATTGGAATTAAATTTGACCAAAATCATTGGAAAAACATTAAGTCAGGAGAAACATTTTTAACAGAATTCCCTAAAGATTACAAATAATATGAAAATTGAAAAACTTGCTGGTATTGATATTGGTTCAAATGCAATTAGGTTATTAATTGTAAATGTAATTACCAATAAAAATGAAGACGCCCCAAGTTTTAAAAAATCAGCAATTATTAGAGTGCCAATTCGTTTAGGTGCAGATACTTTTATATCTGGAAAAATTTCAGAGAATAATATTTTGAGAATGCAAAAAGCTATGAAGGCCTTTAAACTATTAATGGAAGTTCATGGTGTAAAAAAATATAAAGCTTGTGCTACTTCTGCTATGCGAGAAGCTTCTAATGGAACCAAAATTGTTAATGAAATTTTTAAAGAAACTACTATTCCAATAGAAATAATTGATGGTAAAAAAGAAGCTGAAATTATTTTTTCAACAGATTTAACTTCTATCATTGACTCTGATAAATCTTATTTATATGTTGATGTTGGAGGAGGAAGTACAGAATTAACAGTGTTTTCTAATGGAAAAATTATAAATTCTAAATCTTTTAAAATAGGAACAGTTAGATATATCAATAAAAAATCTAAACATTTTATTTGGGATGAAATGGAAAATTGGATAAAAGAAAATACACACCGTTTAAAAAGTTTATCCTTAATTGGCTCTGGTGGAAACATTAATAAACTTTTTAAAATGTCAGGGAAACCAATTGGAAAACCTCTATCATTAATCTATTTAAATGCTCAATACAAATTTCTTAAACATTTAAGTTATGAAGAGCGAATTACAGAATTAGATTTAAATCCCGACCGTTCTGATGTTATAATTCCTGCAACTAAAATATACCTATCGGCAATGAAATGGAGTGGAGCAAATAAAATTTACGTTCCAAAAATAGGGCTTGCAGATGGTATAATCAAAAGCCTGTACTTCAATAAACTATAATTCTTTTTTTTAAAGTGACCTTTTAGAAATATATGTGTCAAAAATGTAACGCTTAAAAAGTTTAAGCATAACTAATTCATTTTTAAATACATATTTATGAAAAAATTACTATTACCATTGTCTTTACTACTTATTGGGGTAAGTGCAATGGCACAAGGATTACCAGAAAACCCTGAACCAGGAAAATGTTATGTTCGATGTAAAACTCCAGATATCTGGAAAAACGAAGATGTAACCTTAGAAACAAAAGCTGCCTACAAAAAAATTAATACACATCCAGCAGAATACAAAACTGTTACTGAAAAAGTATTAGTAAAAGAAGCTAGCCAACGTTTAGAAATTGTACCAGCTGTTTATGAAACAAGAGATGTTGTTGTTGTTGTAAAAGAAGCTAGTTACAAATTAGTAACTGTTCCTGGAACTTTTGGTAGCGAAACTATGACTTATACTGCTAAAGAAGATGCTTCTAGTTTAAAAGTTATTCCTGCAACATTTAAATCAGACTCAAAAACAATTGAAACAAAACCTGCATCAGCTGTATGGCAAATGAATGCAAAAGCTCCAGATTGTGAATCTAGCGATCCTAATGATTGTAGATATTGGTGCTATAAACCAATTGACGCTCAAAGCGTTACTATTCCATTAACAGAATTAGACATGGATGCTCATACAGTAAGAAGTGCTGTTTCTGGATTTAATAAATCCTACGAAAAAACAGTAGTTGCTAACCAACCAAGTACAAGAAAAATTGAAATTCCTGAAATTACTAAAGTGGTTAAAAAAACAGTTATGGTTACACCTCCATCTACAAGAACTATTGATATACCTGCTAAATATACAACTATTAAAAAAGTAGTATTAGTAAAAGATGCTTGGGAAGAAGAAGTTACTATACCTGCTAAATACAAAACAGTTACAAAAGAAGTTTTAGTTAAAAAAGGTGGTTTAAATGACTGGAAAGAAGTAGATTGTAAATTAACTCAAAATAGTATTTTACCTATTAACTGGAATTTAGGAAGCGCAACTTTAACTCCACAAGCTAAAAAAATAATAGATACCAGATTATTACCAGTTTTAAAAACAGGTGTTGCTGTTGTAATTGAATCACATACAGATTCAAGAGGCTCAAAAGAAAGTAACCAAAACTTATCAGAAAGAAGAGCAAAAGCAGTAACTAACTATTTAATTTCAAAAGGAATTAACTCTAGTAAATTAACAGGAGTTGGTTATGGAGAAACTCGTTTAACAAACAGATGTTCTGACGGCGTTTCTTGTACTGAAAGAGAACACAGACAAAACAGAAGAACTACATTTAGAGTTATTAACCAATAATAACAACTAAATATTATTATAAAATCCGCTTAATTGCGGATTTTTTTTTGCTTTAGCACTACCTTTTTAATTGGTTTAGTAATTTATTAAAATCGTAATAGTAGAATAATTAAAACGAAAAAGCAGTTTCTTCAAAAAAATTATAATTGCGCAGAGTGAAAACGGTAAAGCAATCTCATCAAAAGAAATAAACTGTTTCTTACATCTAAGCGATGCCATAATTTAAAATGAATTATTAATTAACTATGGATTCTAAAAATTTAAAATAATAACTTGGGTCCCTCATTAAATTATAACTATGTCTTTTGCCTATAATTTTGCCTTTATTATTAACAACAATTACCGTAGGAAAAGAATTAACTTGATATTTTAACTTTAGTTTATTGTTATTTTTGTTTTGAATATCCGTAATCAAATCTTTATTTCTCGGGAAATCAGCTTCATATAAAACTAAATCTTTATTAGCTACATCATTAAATTTTTGAGTCTCAAAAAAATCTTTAGTTAACATTTTACAAGGACCACACCAATCGGATCCAGTAAAAAATATTAAAATAGGTTTTTTTGTTTTTTTTGCAACTCTAACTGCTTTTGAATAATTGGTTTCCCATTTAACATTTACAGCTGAAGTGCTTAATTTTGATTGAGAATATGAAAAAGTGTAAGCTAATAGAAAGCTTAAAATTAATACTAATCTAATTGAAATACGCATAATAATAATATTTTTATAAAAAGGGTACTCTAAAATTATACCAAATTATTCTTTTATAAATTCCTCAACCAATTTACCTACTAGTTTTTCAGATTTTTTTGCAACTTTTTGAACTTCTTCATGAGAAACTTCAACCACAAAATCATCTCCACCCATATCGGTTATAACTGAAATTCCAAAGCAAATCATTCCCATATGTTTTGCTACAATAACTTCTGGCACTGTAGACATTCCAACGGCATCTCCACCCATGTTTTTTACCATATTGTACTCGGCTGGAGTTTCAAAAGTAGGCCCTTGTAAAGCCAAATAAACTCCTTTTTGAACAGGAATATTCAATTTATTTGAAATACGTTCCATTTTAGAAATCATTTTTTTACTGTAGGCTTCGTGCATATCTACAAATCTTGGTCCAAATCTATCTTCATTTTTACCATGAAGCGGATGTACTGGCATCAAATTAATATGATCGGTAATTATCATAATATCCCCAACATTAAATTTAGGATTTACACCTCCTGAAGCATTAGAAACAATTAAATTTTCAACACCAAGATATTTCATTACTCTAACNGGAAAAACCGTTTTTTCAATTGGCCAACCTTCATAAAAATGAAATCGACCTTGCATAGCTAGTACTTTTTTATTTCCTATNGTTCCAAAAATTAATTTTCCACTGTGACCTTGAACGGTAGATACCGGAAAATTAGGAATTTCATTATAAGGAATGGATAACTCAACGTCAATTTTACTTACTAAATTTCCTAAACCAGTTCCTAAAATTATTCCAAAATCTGGGTTTGTTATTCCTTTATTTTTTAAAAACTCAACGGTTTCTTGTACTTCGTTCCACATAGGCTTTTATTAGATTGTCAAAATCTTTGAAATGATTAATGAATTTTGTTTTAATGGTAATGTAATATACATCAGACAATTTGACAAAGATACGAACATAATCTTTTTCTGTAGTTAAAACTATCTTTTTATTTGATTGCATTTTTCCGAATTCAGACTTTATAAGACTTATATCTTGGTCGGTAAAATGATGATGATCTTTAAACTGTAAATGTTTAAACGTAATTTTATTCGTTTTTAAATAGGCTGTTAAAGGCAACGGATTTGCAATACCTGTTACCAATAATACTTCGTAATCATTTAATTCATCTAAAGTTAATTTGTTTGTTCCTTTTAAGATTTTATCATAACTAATAGTTGTAAAAAATAGGTTTTGATATAAGTTAGGGTTTAATTGTTTAGCAACTTCAAACTGTTGTTTTTCAGATAATTCGGCGGGACATTTAGTTACTACAATTATTTGAGCCCGATTTGCACCAGAAATACTTTCTCTTAAATTACCTGAAGGCAACAAAAAATCTTCACTATATAAATTATTAAATGAAGTTAATAAAATATTTAAACCTCCCTTAATTTTACGGTGTTGAAATGCATCATCTAATAGAACCACTTCGGTATTTGGCTGTTGTTTTAACAGTTGTTGCACGCCATTAACCCTGTCTGCATCCACACAAACAGTAATTTCTTTGAATTTTTGGTAATATTGATATGGTTCATCACCAATAATTTTGGCATTAGTATTATTGTCCGCAATTAAAAACCCTTTACTTTTTCTTTTATATCCCCTACTTAAAACGGCAACTTTATATTTTTTAAATAATAAACGAATTAAATATTCTATTTGAGGTGTTTTTCCTGTACCACCAACGCTTAAATTACCTACAACAATGGTTGGAATATCAAATTCAATAGATTTTAATAAACCTTTATCAAACAAAAAGTTTCTTAAACTAGTAATCCATTTATATAAAAAGGAAAAGGGAAATGCTATTTTTCGTATAAAATTCACCACTTGCGAATTTACAAAACATATTAGAATTTTTTACATAATTAGGATAACTTTAAAAGCTAACTTATATTTGTTTATAAATCTAAAATTTAGGATGAAAATAAAAGATATAACTACTTGTATTGAAGAAATAGCTCCTTTAAATTACGCGGAAGATTTTGATAATGTAGGTTTATTAATTGGAAATTATACTACCGAAATAACAGGAGTATTAGTTACTTTAGATACACTTGAAACCACCATTGATGAAGCAATAGAAAAGGATTGCAATCTAATTGTTAGTTTTCATCCTATTATATTTTCAGGACTAAAAAAACTAAACGGCAAAAATTATGTAGAACGTGTAGTTTTAAAAGCTATTAAAAACAACATTGCAATTTATGCAATGCATACTGCTTTAGATAATTCTTTTAAAGGTGTAAATGCTAAAATTTGTGAAGTTTTAGGAATAATAAATACGAAGGTTTTAATTCCTCAAAAAAATACATTAAAAAAATTAATAACTTATGTTCCAACGGATAATGTTAATAAAGTAAGACAAGCTATTTTTAAAGCAGGTGCTGGAAATATTGGTAATTATGACCAATGCAGTTATAATGTAGAAGGCTATGGAACATACAGAGGAAATGAAAATGCCAATCCTACTTTAGGTAAAAAAGGCATTTTACATACCGAAAAAGAAGTTTTAGTTAGTGTTATTTTTGAAAAACACAAACAAGCAAATATTATTCAAGCGCTTTTACAAGCACATCCTTATGAAGAAGTTGCTTACGATATTATATCCTTAGATAATATTAATAAAGATATTGGTATTGGAATGGTTGGCAATTTAAAAGAACCTATACACGAAATCGAATTTTTAAAATTTGTTAAAAAAACGATGAATACTGGTTGTGTTAGACACTCTAAATTATTAGGTAAACCAATAAAAAAAGTAGCCGTATTAGGAGGTTCAGGAAGTTTTGCCATTAAAAGTGCAATTAGCGCAAAAGCAGATGTTTATATAACCTCCGATATTAAATACCACGAATTTTATAAAGCTGAAAACAAGTTAATTATTGCAGATATAGGACATTATGAAAGCGAACAATACACAAAACATCTTTTAGTTGATATACTTACAAAAAAATTCCCTAATTTTGCAGTCGTTTTATCACAAAGAAAAACAAATCCAATTTATTACTTATAATATGGCTAAAAAGAAAGAAGTTACCGTTGAAGAAAAATTAAGAGCACTTTACGATTTACAATTAATTGATTCACGAGTAGATGAAATTAAAAATGTTAGAGGCGAATTACCTTTAGAAATTGATGATCTTAAAGATGAAATAGTTGGTTTAAATAAAAGACTATCTAATTTAGATACAGATGTAGCTAATTTAAATAATGATGTAGCTTCAAAAAAATTAGCTATTGAAGAAGCTAAAACCTTAACAAAAAAATATAACGAACAACAAAAAAATGTTCGTAATAATAGAGAATTTGATTCTATTAGTAAAGAAATTGAATTTCAAGAATTAGAAGTTCAACTTGCCGAAAAAAGAATTAAAGAATTTAAAGTAAAAGTTGAACAGAAAAAAGAAGTAATTGACAACACAAAAGAGTTAATTGCCAAAAAAGATGACCAATTAAAACATAAATCTGCTGAGTTAGACGATATTATGAAAGAAACGGTTAAAGAAGAAACTCTTTTAGTTAAAAAATCTGTAGAATATGCTGCTTTAATTGATGAAAAATTATTAAAAGCATATAATAGAATAAGAACTAATGTTAGAAACGGTTTAGCTGTAGTTTCTATTGAAAGAGGTGCTTCAGGTGGTTCATTTTTTACTATTCCTCCTCAAAGACAAGTTGAAATTGCTGGTAGAAAAAAAATAATTATTGATGAACACAGTGGTAGAATATTGGTGGATGGCGCTTTAGCCGAAGAAGAAAAAGAAAAAATAGGTAATTTACTTAAGTAAATTACAAATACATATTTAAAATAAAGGTCTCTAACTTAGAGACCTTTATTTTTTAGTAGCTTTTATGGAAAACAACAACGGAAACTTTTCTTTGAGCTCTTTCAAAACAAACATTCCATCTTTTGTTTTTTCCATGTTTGGGAAACAATTATAAGGCGATTTTTCAAATTCATGTAAAAATTCAATTTGTAACCCTGCTTTGGTCAATGCAGTAACCAACTCACCTAATCCGTGGTTCCAGCCGTATTCTTTACTTATAATTTTAGCATCAGAGTTTGTATAAGTGCCTTTATATTCTTCATAAATAACCTCTTTATTCAAATAAGAATATGCCAATTTCGGCGGGGTTTGAAGATAATCATACATCCAAACAATTGGGTGAAATTCAATCAAATAAAAAAATCCATTTTTATTTAGTTTATTCGCTATATTTTGGGCCCAAGAAGTTAAATTAGGTAGCCAACCAATAACGCCATAAGAAGCAAAAACAATATCAAATTTACCTTTTACTGTTTTTGAAATATCATACACATTGCTTTCTATAAAAACAGCATCAAGTCCTGTTTTAGTATTCAACTTTTTGGCTTCTTTAATTCCTTTATTTGAAATATCTATTCCCGTACATTTAGCTCCTAATCTACTTAAGCTTAGTGTATCCAATCCAAAATGACACTGTAAATGCAATAACGATTTGTTTTTAACATTTCCCAATTCGGTAATTTCGTAGGAATTTAAAGAGGTTTTACCCTTTAAAAAACCTGCAACATCATAAAAATCGGATTTTAAGTGAATTTCCACTTTTTTATTCCAAGTTTCCTTATTTGTATTAAAATAGGCAGTATATTTTTTATTCATAATTATAAATTAATTATTTAAAAATAAAAGAATTAATCCTAACCATAAAATAGGAATGGCTTCTACAAAAAAACTAGTATAATATCTTGATGATTTTGGGGAAGAAAAAACAAGAAATAAGCAAGTAATAATTGCAATTAAAACATCTATTAAATACACATTTTCATAAATTGAATTTTTAAAAAAACCCAATAAAACAAAAAGTACCAAAAAAATTACTCCAAAAATTTTAGCTTTTTTTACTCCTAATAATTGAGGTAATGTTTTTAAGGCCTTTTCATCAAAATTAATATCTCTAATATCAAAAGGAATTGTAATTGCTACCAAAATTAAAATCCTTTGAAAAAATTCTAAATAAACATTTTTCGTAAATAAATAATTAGCTTCATTTAAAGGAAATAATACCGTAATTCCGGCCCAAGCAATAGCAATGCTAAAAATTTTAATTGCAGGAAAATTCCGAAACGAAACTTCAATTTTTCCAATTTTAATTAATGGAATTGCATAAAAAATAGTCATAAAACCAAAAGGAATAATTATTAACAACGATTTTAATCTAAAACTTGTAAATAAAAGAATATAACATAAAATTAAACCGGCTGAAAAAGAAAGATAAACCAGTAATTTTTTATTTTGATAAAACCATTTTTTAAACCAACCTAATCTTTTGGTTTCTATTTCTAAATATCGAATAAAATTATAGGAAATTATGATAGATAGTCCTACAAACAAAGGAACAAAATTAGAAAAAAATCCAAATTTTAATAACGTAATTTTTGTGATGCAAAATCCAGCTAAAGCAACATGAATATTGCTGTAAATATAAAAATCAAGAATTTTTTTTAAAGTATTCATTATACAAATGTAATGTATTGAATTTATTGTAACTTTTTGTGTTATTCACTATTTTAATAAAGTACTAAATATGACGTATCTATTCGCTTATTTTAATTAAATTTGAACTCTTAAATTTAACATACACACAACTTATATAAATGAAAACAGATTCTTTCGTTTTAAGACATTTAGGACCACGTGAAAATGAGGTGAAAGAAATGATTAAAACTATTGGAGTTAACTCCTTAGACGAACTTATTGATAAAACAGTTCCAACCGACATTCGATTAAAAAACGAATTAAATTTACCAAAAGCCGTAAGTGAATTTGAATACTTACATTCTATTCAATTACTTTCTAACAAAAATAAATTATTTAAAAACTATATTGGTTTAGGTTATCATCCAACCGTTTTACCAGGGGTAATTCAACGAAATATTTTGGAAAACCCGGGATGGTATACTGCTTACACACCTTATCAAGCAGAAATTTCACAAGGCCGGTTAGAAGCTTTATTAAATTATCAAACTATTATAAGTGATTTAACAGGATTACCTTTAGCAAATTCATCTCTTCTAGACGAAGGTACTGCAGCTGCTGAAGCAATGATTATGTTTTTTAACACAAGAAGTAGAGATCAAAAAAAAGCAGAAGTAAATGAATTTTTTGTATCTGATGAGCTTTTGCCACAAACTATTAGTGTTTTAAAAACACGATCTACACCACTAGGAATTAAATTAGTTATTGGTAATCATAATAAATTTAATTTCTCAAATACCTATTTTGGAGCAATGCTACAATATCCAGGAAAAAGTGGTGAAATATTCAATTATAAAGAATTTGTAACAAAATCAAATGAAAATTCCATAAAAGTTGCTGTAGCAGCCGATTTATTGAGCTTAGTATTATTAACTCCTCCAGGTGAATGGGGTGCTGATGCCGTTGTAGGAACTACACAAAGATTTGGAATACCAATGGGATATGGAGGTCCACACGCAGGATATTTTGCTNCAAAAGAAAGTTATAAACGCACNATTCCTGGTAGAATAATTGGAATTTCTAAAGATAAAACGGGTAAACGTGCCTTAAGAATGGCATTGCAAACTCGTGAGCAACATATAAAAAGAGAAAAAGCAACCTCAAATATTTGTACTGCACAAGTTTTATTAGCGGTTATGGCAGGTATGTACGGAGTTTATCATGGTGCTGAAGGCTTAAAATATATTGCTTCTAAAATTCATAATTTAGCAAATACTTTAAATGAAGGAATTAAAAAATTACAACTAAAACAACATAACACTTTATTTTTTGATACCCTTGCAATTGAAGTATCTAACGATGAAAAAATTAAAGAGATAGCAGAAAAAAAAGAGATTAATTTTTTATATCCTGAAAAAAATATAATTTCTATTTCTATAAATGAAACTACAACTTTAGAAGATATAAATGAAATTCTGGTAATTTTGGCTAAAGCTGAAAATAAAAATTCAGTAACGTTTGATGCAATTATTGAAAATAATATTCCTAAAGAAATTAAAAGAACTTCTGATTTTATGAAAAATGAAGTTTTTGAAAACTATCATTCCGAAACCGAAATGATGCGTTATTTAAAAAAATTAGAACGTAAAGATTTATCTTTAACACATTCTATGATTTCATTAGGTTCTTGCACTATGAAGTTAAATGCCGCAACAGAAATGTTGCCATTAAGTTGGCCAAATTGGGGAAATATGCATCCGTTTGTACCAATTGAACAAGCACAAGGATATCAAGAAATGATTGCGGATTTAGAAAGTTCTTTAAATGAAATTACAGGATTTTACGCAACGTCTTTACAACCTAATTCTGGAGCCCAAGGAGAATACACTGGGTTATCTGTTATTAGAGCATATCATTTATCTAAAGGAAATGGACATAGAAATATTTGTTTAATTCCATCCTCTGCTCACGGCACTAATCCTGCATCAGCAGTTATGGCTGGATTTAAAGTTGTTGTTACAAAATCTACAGAAGCTGGAAATATAGATGTAGATGATTTACGCGAAAAAGCGGAATTATATAAAGACAATTTAGGAGCTTTAATGGTTACCTATCCTTCTACTCACGGTGTTTTTGAAAGTTCTATTAAAGAAATTACCAAAATTATACACAAAAATGGAGGTCAAGTTTATATGGATGGAGCTAATATGAATGCGCAAGTAGGTTTAACCAACCCTGCAACTATTGGTGCGGATGTTTGCCACTTAAATTTGCATAAAACATTTGCCATTCCACATGGTGGAGGCGGACCAGGTGTTGGACCAATTTGTGTTACAAAACATTTGGCTCCTTTTTTACCATCTAATCCAATTGTAAAAACTGGCGGTGAAAAAGCAATTAGCGCAGTTTCTTCTGCTCCTTGGGGTTCTGCTTTAGTATTATTAATTTCTTATAGTTATATTAAAATGCTCGGAACTAAAGGGTTAAAAGAAGCAACCAAATATGCTATTTTAAATGCAAATTATTTAAAAGCTAAATTAGGAGAACATTATTCTATTTTATATGCAGGTGAACATGGATTTTCAGCTCATGAAATGATTGTNGATTTCAGAGAATTTAAAGCAAAAGGTGTAGATGTTACCGATGTTTCAAAACGNNTAATGGATTATGGATANCATGCTCCTACAGTTTCTTTTCCAGTTCATGATACCTTAATGATTGAACCAACGGAAAGTGAAAGCAAAGAAGAATTAGATCGATTTTGTGATGCTTTAATAAGTATTAAAGGAGAAATTGTTGAAGCAATGAAAATAGGAAACACAAACACTCCTCTTAAAAACTCTCCTCATACTCAAGAAATGGTAACTAAAGATGAATGGGAATATCCATATTCTAGAAAAATGGCAGCTTTCCCTTTAAGTTATTTGGAAGAAAATAAATTTTGGCCTTCAGTTGCTAGAATTGACGATGCTTTTGGAGATAGAAACTTAGTTTGCTCTTGTAATCCTATGGAAGATTATATTTAATTAATTCATACTATTGTATATTCAAAAAGCCTCGAGAATAAATTCTCGAGGCTTTTCTTTTCCATTAAAGTATATTATATTAAAGTAATAATATTTGTCGTCCCCACAACTGTAGTATATTATTATAAACCTTTAATTAATAGACCAACAGAAAACTAACAGTTAAAATAAATTAAAGAAATCGTCGTCCCCACAACTGTAGTATAATCTTTAATTTTGTTATTAAAACCATTAGATTTTTATTTTGCTAATTTAATATATTTTTAATTAATCACTTCCGGATTTACAATTACAAATTCTGTCCGTCTGTTTAATTGATGTTCTTCTTCACTACATCGCACCCCATTAGAACAACCGTTGGTTAATTGTCTTTCTCCATATCCTTTTCCTGATATTCTGTCTGGGGATATACCTCTAGAAATGATATAATCCACAGTTGATTT
>JGI24024J18818_10000627_pt1 | contig 13781 bp, 13 predicted proteins | sample Cruoilmetagenom2_FD_18818 | JGI IMG/M metagenome (IMG submission 18818) | reverse complement strand
CACCTTTTCCGGACCAATGACGAAAGAATCATTACAGGTCATCCTGGACGATGTTGCAGCTGGACGTAAACCTGATCCCTTTGCTGTAATCGGATAGATATGTGATTATCAAAACAGTGGATTTCTAAGGAAAAGGGTATCATATCTGTGGTGATGCGAGTATAACCATGTGGGCACAAGTTATGCGTTGAGAATTTCCGAACTTTCCGGCACTTTGGAATAATGCAAAATACGGTCATCAATCCGAACAAAAGGTTTATTGTGCTGGTCTATGGCATTTTCAAGATGTCCAGGCCAGCACAATTGCTGGCCATCATTCTGGTTTACCTGTATGGGAGTGTTGTCGCCTGGGTTCATAATGCGAACGTAAACCTGAGCACCTTCGGCTATGGTTTGCTGGTTGTGCTGCTGGTCAGCGCCAGCATTCATTTTGCAAATGAGTATGCAGATTACGAGAATGATGCTCTTACCCGGCGGACTCCCTATTCCGGAGGCAGCGGTGCGCTCCAAGATTTGGGTCTCCATCCAAGGGTTGCATTGATCTCTGCTTGGTTGGCACTGCTTATCGGGGGTATCATGGCGGTGTTAGGATATTTCCTGGGATTGATGACAACCATAACCCTGGTGGTCCTGTTCGTTGGGGCTTTCCTGGGCTGGATGTATTCGCTGCCACCCTTGGCTCTGGCCTGGCGGGGATGGGGAGAGCTGGACAATGCCCTGCTGGGTGGGGTGGCTTTACCCCTGTACGGCTACCTGGTGCAGAGNGGTGAGCTTGACCCAGTGATGGTCTTAATATTCATTCCCTTTAGTATGCTGGCCTTTGNTAATTTATTGGCCACGACCTGGGCTGATCGCGATGCCGATCGATCTGTTGGAAAATTCACCTTAGCTACTCGCTGGTCGACCAGCAGGTTAAGGTTTCTTTACCTCGCAGTAGCAGTCGGCGCATTTGTTTATCTGGGGATATTTAACCAATTGCTTTATCCCCAGTGGGTCTTCTTGGCCAGCTTCCTGGTTGTCCCCGTGGTATTGTGGGGTTTCGTGGCTTACACCCGCCAGAACTCACCGTTTCCTTCGGTGGCTGCCATGGTTGTCTTTCTGTTGATACAGGTCGCTGCTTGGGGCGCAATTCTACTGTGGGTGTAAATTTGCATTTCTAGGGATGGATACTTGACTAAACTATTTGGGTAGGTTAGACTCTATCAACGTAATAGATATACGGAATTCAAATAAATGATTAAAACTGTTTCGACCCGCTTTTATTTTGCTGCCTCCTACTATTTTGGCTTCGGTTATCCGAATGCCGTTGGCGGTGCTTAAGCGGGCAGACAAGTATTAATTCTACCCATTTGATGCGAGGCCAGCGGCCTCGCATTTTTTGTTATATGGAGGTTGATCATATGCCGGTGAGAGGAGTCAGGGGAGCGATCGATGTTTCAGAAGATAATCCTGAGGTAGTTCTGGCATCGACTCGGGCGCTGCTTGCGGCTATATTGGAAGCTAATCCCGAGCTGCGCAGCGAGGATATTGCCAGCGCAATCTTCACCACCACGGATGACCTACACTCTGCATATCCCGCGCGGGCAGCACGCGAAATGGGCTGGGATTCTGTGCCAATGATCTGCAGCCAGGAGCTTCTGGTGCCGGGTGGTTTGCTGCGCTGTATCCGGGTACTGCTGCATTGGAATACTGAAATTTCCCAACAGGCTGTGCGCCATGTTTACTTAGGCGCAGCAGCAGGATTGCGTCCCGATCTCACCGGAACGTAATCAACCTAAGAAATGATGTCTAATTAATAATCTGCAAAAAGCAAGTCAAGGAGGTGTGGCATGATGATCATCATGCAAACAGATGCCACCGAAGGAGAAATCAAAGTAGTTGTTGAGCGCGTGGAGCAAAATGGATTGGGTGCTCATCTTGTCCATGGCGAGGAACGCACTGTGATCGGAGTGGTTGGGGATGGCAGGGCGATCTATCAGGATCAATTCCTTCATCTGCCGGGGGTGGATCGGGTGATCCCCATATCTCGTCCTTATAAATTGGCTTCAAGGGAATTAATCCCCCAGGATTCCTTGTTTCCCCTGGATGGGGTGATAGTCGGTGATCAAGGTATCGTGTTGATCGCCGGTCCCTGTTCAGTGGAAAGCCGCTCGCAGCTGCTGGAGACTGCCATCGCTGTGCGTGAAGCTGGTGCACATGCATTGCGGGGTGGAGCCTTTAAACCCCGAACCTCTCCATACTCCTTCCAGGGTCTTGGAGAAGCTGGCCTGGAGCTGCTGGCAGAAGCGCGCGAGATAACCGGAATGCCTGTGGTAACAGAGATCATGGCGCCGGAGGATATCCCCTTACTTACCCGCTATAGCGATGTGCTGCAGATCGGGGCTCGCAACATGCAGAATTATGCCCTGCTCAACGCGGTTGGGAAAAGCCAGCATCCGGCCCTGCTGAAGCGCAGTATGATGGCCTCCGTTGATGAGCTGCTCATGGCAGCCGAGTATATCCTTTCCCATGGCAATCGCCGGGTGATGATATGCGAACGTGGTATCCGCACCTTTGAGACCGCCACTCGCAACACGACTGATATTAATGCAGTACCAGTTCTCAAATCGCTGACCCATCTGCCAGTCTTGCTGGACCCTAGCCACAGTACTGGACATTGGGAATATGTGTCTGCAATTGCGCGGGCAGGAATCGCAGCTGGAGCAGATGGCTTGATTGTCGAAGTGCATAACCATCCCAGCCGGGCCATGTCGGATGGTGCGCAATCGCTGAAACCTGAACGTTTCGCTGAATTAGTGGACCAAGTGCGCGCGGTGTCCGAGGCGGTCGGGCGCAAACTTGAACCTGTACCTGCCCCCCAGCAAGCAGCAGTGGACTTGGGCACACCATGAGCGAGCCTGACTTTATCGCCACTTCACGGATCGCCATAATTGGCCTGGGATTGATGGGCGGCTCATTAGCGCTGGACCTGCGCGATCGCTGCCATTCCCTTCTTGCATGCGACGTAGATCCCCGCACCCTGGAACTGGCGCAGCAGCAAAGCCTGTTTGCGAAGCTCTCACGCGATCCTGCAGAAATTGTGCCTGAGGCGGATGTGGTGATATTGGCGACTCCGTTGAATGCTATCTTAGCCTTGATCAAGCAATTAACCGACCTGCATCCTGGTTCACCCATTATTCTTGACCTGGGATCAACTAAAGTCAATGTTGTACAGACACTCGAAAGCTTGCCGTCACGCTTTGATCCCCTGGGCGGGCATCCCATGTGCGGTAAAGAGAGGAGTGGATTTGAAAATGCTGAGGCAGGACTATTCCAGGGAGCTGCCTTTGCATTTACTGCCCTGAACCGCACATCCAAAGAAGCCCGGTACTTCGCAGAACAGATGGCTTTTACAATTGGTGCACATGCTTTGTGGATCGATCCCGAAACCCATGATCAATGGAGTGCCGCCACCAGCCACTTGCCTTACCTGGTAGCCTCTGCGCTGGCTGGATCAACTCCAGCCCAATCGAAACCACTAGTGGGATCAGGTTTTCGCAGCACGACCCGCATCGCAGCCACACCCGCCAGAATTATGCTGGATGTACTGGAAACTAACCAGGAAAATATCGTGGAACAGATGGAAAGGTTTAAGGAGCAGCTGGATCATTACCAACAGCTGTTGATATCCGGTGAATATGAAGTCTTGAAAGCGGCTCTTGATGAGAGTGCAAACAAGCAGCGAAATTTGGCTGCCAGGCAGGAGCATTCATGAACCTGACAGCAGTTCCCGGCAGACCATTGACCGGCACGGCAGCTTTACCCGGTGACAAATCCATCTCTCACCGGGCGGCTCTGTTCGCGGCTCTAGCCAACGGGGAGAGCCAGGTGGATAACTTCTTGGTGGCTGGTGTGACGCAGGTCATGTTAGAAGCACTATCTAAGTTGGGCATTGGGTGGAGATTAAAAGGTACAACGTTAAAAATTCAAGGAGCAGGTTTGCGAAATATGGTTGATACCCCTGATCCTGTCAGGCTGGACTGCGGCAACTCAGGTACCACCATGCGCTTACTGGCAGGAGCAGTTGCTACTCTTGGCCTCCCCGCAGTTCTGGACGGGAGTGATCGACTGCGCAGCAGGCCAATGAAGCGTATTGTAGATCCTCTACAGCGGATGGGTGTGGAGATTCATGCCAGCCCGGGCGGTACAGCTCCATTATATATAGGAGCTCGCCCATTCAATCGTAAATTGCGCTCCCTGGATTACACCCTGCCAGTAGCCAGTGCCCAAGTTAAATCATGCCTGTTCTTGGCTGCGCTGGCTGCAGACGGAGAGACAAAATTGAAGGAACCGGGTTCTTCACGCGATCACACTGAGCGCATGCTGCGCGCCATGGGTGCTGNGGTTGACAGCTGCAAAGTAGTACTCCCGGGTAATGGTGTCGAGCAAATAGAGATCCGCCTTCTCCCACCTGACCCGTTGGAACTTGAACCATTCAACCTCATCCTGCCCGGAGATTTTTCTTCTGCAGCCTTTCTTATTGTTGCGGCTGTCATCACCCCTGGTTCACAGATCAAGCTCAAGGGTGTAGGATTAAATCCAACTAGAACTGGTCTCCTGGATGCGCTCCAGTCTATGGGAGCAGATATCACAGTCACAAACCAGTATGAATCCTGCGGTGAACCCCTCGGCGACCTGCAGGTGTGCTACGGACCTTTGAAGGGGATTTCGGTTTCTGGATCTACAGTGGTGCGCATGATCGACGAATTCCCAGTTTTTGCAGTTGCAGCTGCCTCTGCCATGGGTCGAACCGTGGTTACCCAGGCGGAAGAGCTGCGGTATAAAGAATCAGACCGCATCCATGACCTGTGTCGTGAACTGTGTAGCCTGGGTGCAGACCTGGAAGAGGTTCAAGATGGCTTTACGATCAATGGTGGTGGGGCGTTGAATGGTGGGCAGGTGACTTCCCACGGCGATCACCGCCTGGCTATGGCGCTGGGGGTTGCGGGATTGGCTGCCAAGGGGCCAGTCGAAATTGAGGGAGCTGGTATCCTGACCGAATCCTTTCCTCAATTTGACAGCACGCTGCAAGACATGGGTGCTGATATTCATTTTACTTAGACATGTAAGCGATGTAATTCTGGATCTAATGCCTGAGAAATATTCATTTGGTTTGCTTGGATACCCGCTGGGACACAGCCTGTCACCGCAGATTCACGCGGCCGCGCTGCAAACTCTAGGGCTTCAGGGGAATTACCACCTTTATCCAGTGGAGCATGAAAAAGAATTACCAGAGATAATCAACCAGCTGCGTCAAGGCACAATACAGGGATTAAATGTGACCATTCCCTACAAGCGCTCAGTGATCGATTTCATGGACGTGCTGACACCCACCGCCCGGTCGATTGGGGCGATAAACACTATCTCATCCCGGCAAAACCAGTTGATTGGAGACAATACTGATGCAGGTGGATTCCTCGCAGATTTGAGACGATTAAGTTGGTCTTCTGAGGGGGACCAGCTGCAGCACGCACTGGTTTTGGGCGCTGGTGGATCAGCGCGGGCTGTTGCATATGCACTATTCAAGCAAGGGTGGCAGCTGACAATAGCCGCCCGGCGTATTGAACAGGCTGAGGTTCTAGGGAAATCATTGACGAATCTCCTTACACGAAGAGACGAGCAGTCTTTGGTCGAATATATCAATTTAGATCGGACTGCACTATCCAATTTTAGACGTGCTCCAAATCTGATCGTCAACACAACGCCTTTGGGAATATATCCGCATGAGAATGCAAACCCGTGGCCAAATGTCCTGGCGCTACCAGCACAGGCTGCAGTTTACGATCTGGTTTACAATCCTGTTGAAACTGAATTCACCTGCGCGGCAAGGGAAGCGGGTCTGCGTACTGCCAGCGGGATCGGCATGCTGGTCGAGCAGGCAGCCTTGTCCTTCGAGATTTGGACTGGTCAATCCGCACCTCGCACTGAAATGCATGCTTCGTTAGCTGCGTACCGCACAGGAGCGAGATGAAAACAACTGCAGATCGCATGCGTGTCTTTCCAGATCATTTCTTTGCTGGACTGAATACCAAAATTCGGAAAATGCAGGCGCAGGGTCAGGAAGTAATCCGCCTGGATATTGGTTCCCCGGATCTTCCTCCTGCACCTGACATCATCGAATCACTTAAGAACTCAGCCGATCGTCCCAATTCTCATGGCTACCAGCCTCACCAGGGTCCAATAAGCCTGCGCAAGGCCTGGGCAGGTATGTACCAGCGGCTGTACCTGGTTGACCTGGACCCGGAAGATGAAGTGCTTCCCCTGCTGGGATCAAAAGAGGGCATCTTCAACCTGGTAATGTCTTGCGTAAATCCTGGCGATGTAGTTTTACTCCCCGACCCGGGCTACCTGACCTACAATGCGGCGACCCGCTTCACGGGTGGAGAACCAGTGTTTATGCCGCTGACCAATGAGAATGATTTTCTTCCGAATCTGCGCGCTATTCCAGAGCGGGCATTAGATAATGCCAAATTGCTGTGGTTGAATTATCCCAATAATCCTACGGCAGGAGTCGCCGATCTAGACTTCTTCACCCAGGCAGTGAACCTTGCACAGGAGCATGAACTGCTGGTATGCCATGACGCGGCATATTCCCAGGTGACGTTTGATAGTTACCAGGCGCCCAGCATTTTGCAGGTGCCAGGCGCGAAAGATGTGGCGGTGGAGTTTAACACGCTCTCCAAATCCCACAACATGGCTGGCTGGCGCACCGGAGTGGCTGTCGGAAACAATGAAATAATATCGCAGCTGCACGCGCTGAAGACCAACATCGACAGCGGACAATTTTTACCCATCATGGAAGCTGCCGCAGCTGCCCTGAATGGGGACCAGGCGTGGCTGGCTGAACGAAACTATGTGTACCAAGAGCGGAGGGATATCATAATCAAGCATCTGAATCAAATGGGTTTAAAAGCCCGAATACCGCTTGCTTCCCTTTATGTTTGGTGCGCTGTGCCAGCTGGTTGGACCTCCAGGGAGTTTACAACCATGCTGCTTGAACGAGCACGCATCAGCCTCACACCTGGAGATATTTTTGGTTCCCAGGGTGCAGGATATATGCGAATTTCGTTTACTGTTCCCAAAGCGCTTATCGAGGAAGCTATGCAGCGCATGACGGATGTACTGCAGGCACAAGGAGGGAGTTGAAATGAGTTTGCGTTTTCTAACAGCTGGGGAGTCGCACGGACCGGTTATCACTGCTATCCTGGAAGGGCTTCCGGCTGGCTTGTCCCTGACCAATGAAGTGATCGATCATGAGCTGGTTCGGCGGCAAAAGGGTTATGGAAGTGGCCCCCGAATGCGGATCGAACAGGATGCAGTGCAGATCCTGAGTGGGGTGCTGGAAGGAGCTACTACTGGAGCACCTATAGCTTTGCAGATCCCCAACAAGGATCATCAGAAATGGCGCGGAAAAGAAATTGAGCCCTTTGTTATCCCAAGACCGGGTCACGCTGACCTGACCGGAACTCTTAAATACGGCTACAATGATCTGCGCCCGGTCCTGGAGCGTGCTTCCGCGCGTGAGACCGCAGCCAGAGTGGCTGTTGGTGCAGTTTGCAAGCATCTGCTGGCTCAGTTTAACATCCAGGTGGGGGGCTATGTGTCTGCCATTGGTGAGGTGGTCGCAGACCTGGAATCAATCCCGTTTGAAGAGCGTACTTCCCGAGCGGAAGAGTCAGAGGTGCGCTGCCCTGATCCGGCAGCAGCAGAGCACATGTCAGAAGCAATCAAAGCCATAATGCAGGCGCGTGATACCCTGGGTGGGATTATCGAGGTGCTTGCCTTGGGATTACCGCCAGGTCTGGGTTCGCATGTGCACTGGGACCGGCGTTTGGAAGCGCGCCTGGGGGCGGCTGTGCTCAGTGTACAGGCCATTAAAGGTGTTGAGATCGGCCCGGCTTTCGAGAACACCCGCAAACCTGGCACCCAGGTCCAAGATGCTATTTTTGTGGAAGATGACCAGCTGCTGAGGACCAGCCATCGCAATGGAGGCCTGGAAGGCGGCATTACGACCGGACAGCCGCTGCTGATCCGGGCTGCTATGAAGCCCATCGCGACCATGTTAACCCCCCAGCAGACGGTGGACCTAGAGTCCGGTAAAGCGGTTGGGACGCAGTATGAGCGGTCTGATTTCTGCCCGGTGCCGCGCGCCGTGCCGATCCTGGATGCGATGATCAGTTTTGTACTGGCAGATGCCTTGATTGAGAAATTGGGTGGGGATTCATTGAGTGAAATGCAAACCAGGTACCAGTCTCTGCCACAGAATCGTCTCTCTGATTTCGATTTGGATGGCGAGGATCATGTGTGGTGGCCGGAATGAATGAAGAGCGAGCAAAACAGACACTGTCGTTTTTCGATCTGATCTTCCTATATGGGCCTCCTGGATCAGGGAAAACTTCCGTTGGAAAGGTTCTGGCGGAAAACCTGGCGCTGCCTTTTGTGGATCTTGACCAGCTTATCGAAGACCAGGCTGGTATGACCATTCCTCAAATCTTTGAGAATCAGGGAGAAGAGGGTTTTCGACAGCTTGAAAAGAAAGCGCTGAAGAAGGTTTCAAAAATGGATTGGGGGGTGATCGCCTTGGGAGGCGGTGCATTACTTGATTTAGAAAGCCGGCTCCGGGTCGAAAGTTCAGGATCGATTTGCTGTTTATCAGCGCCTGAAGAGGTGCTGCAAGAACGTCTGGAAACTGCGTCGCTTGAAAGACCGCTGCTGGTGAACGCAGGCGATCGAACACCCGAATATGATCGGCTGGTGGATTTGCTGGCCGAGAGGTCTCAACATTATGCTTCCTTCGCCTATCAAATCGATTCAAATTTAAGAACACCAGCGCAGATCGCTTGGGAAATCCAAATCATGGTGGGTGCCTTCCACGTGCTGGGGATGGCCGCAGGATCTGGCGTAACAAAGTTGGATGGAATAGATTCGGAAAGACCTGTCTCGCTTGGATATGATGTGCGCGTTTCTTCAGCGTTAGATGGCTTGGGGAGAGCGCTCCGTATGAGTGGTTTATCAGGCCCAATCGCCCTGGTGACAGACCAGAATGTGGCTGAGCATTACCTTACCCGGGCGGAAAAATCACTCCAAGCAGAAGGATATTCAATCAGATCAATTGTTTTTCCGCCAGGGGAAGCCTCGAAGACGATGTCGACGGTCTCCCAACTGTGGCAGGAATTTTTGGAAGCTGGTTTGGAGCGCAAGAGCACCGTAGTCGCGCTGGGTGGGGGCGTGGTTGGGGATCTGGCGGGATTTGCGGCTGCCACTTATATGCGCGGCATCCCCTGGGTCAACGTACCGACCTCGCTGTTAGCCATAGCGGACGCCAGCCTGGGTGGTAAAACCGGCGCCGATTTACCGCAGGGGAAAAACCTAGTAGGTGCCTTTCACGCGCCCCAAATGGTGCTGACCGACCCCTCCACCTTGCACACCTTGCCGCGAGCTGAGCTGCGCTCGGGTATCGCCGAAGTGATCAAAGCAGGAATTCTCGGTGATCCAGATCTCTTTGAAGGCTGTGCTCATGGCTGGGAGATGATCGAAGCAGAATGGGATGAGATTATCCCCAGATCTATGGCGGTAAAAATCCAGGTTATTGAAGTGGATCCGTATGAAGGGGGATTGAGAGCTGTATTAAACCTGGGGCACACGATCGGTCATGCCGTGGAAAAAGTTTCGAATTACCAGCTGCGACATGGTGAGGCGGTGGCGATCGGTATGGTTGCTGAGGCCAGGCTTGCTGAGCAGATTGGTATGGCTCAGCAGGGGTTGGTTGATGTGATTAAAGATGCATGTACCCAGCTCGGATTGCCAGTTGATATCCCAGGGGACTTGCCTCGTGGAGATATCCTTGAAGCGATAAAGGTGGACAAGAAACGTTCCGGCGCGAAAGTTAAGTTTGCTCTCCCAAAAAGGATCGGTGAAGTTATTCCTGGAATTGAAGTTAACGATATCGAGTCGATACTCAAGTAAGCAGAGAGGGTTATATGTCTAAAATCCTGGTTTTACATGGACCAAATTTGAATCTGCTCGGTCAGCGGGAGCCGGAGGTGTATGGTCATCTGACGCTAGATGATATCGATACAAGGCTGAATAAATCTGGGGAAAAGTTAGGCTTGGATGTACGCAGCTTCCAGGCGAATGGGGAGGGAGCGTTGATCGATGCCCTGCACGAAGCTTGCGAATGGGCTAACGGGATAGTATTTAATCCCGGCGGGTACACGCATACTTCGGTTGCTCTGCGGGATGCGGTCGCAGCCATTGACCTGCCGGTTATTGAAGTTCACCTGTCTCATGTGGATGCTAGGGAAGAGTTCCGCCGCCGGTCGCTGATCTCACCTGTCTGCGCAGGTAAGATTTCAGGTTTTGGCTGGCGATCTTACCTGCTGGCGCTACAAGAGCTGGCCTGGCGCCTTGAAGGTCAGGATTGATGTTTATCGCCAGAAGACTGGCTCCTTCGATCCCCTAGCAGTCGAATCTGCGGTTGACTCTGTCTATTGGGGTTGTGTTGATTCGTTATAAACGCTTTTTAAATGGTGGCGGGGATAAGAACCAAGGGTTCGCAGAAAGGGTGCAAATTCCCCCAGGTTGCTGATGGCTCTTGAAGGATCGAGTGCCTCGGCGTGCCCAACGAAATCCACGTAAAACATGTATTCCCAGAGCTGCCCAGGGATGGGACGTGATTCGATTTTGGTTAAGTCAATATCTCGCAGCGCGAACACGCTCAACGATTTAAACAGCACTCCTGGCTGGTTGTGCAGGCTGAATACGATCGAAGTCTTGTAATCATTATCTTCAGGATCGTTCGTCTGGTAAGGGTTTTTAGCGAGAGCCAGGAAGCGGGTGTAGTTGGCGGGATTATCTTCCATGTGCTCGATTAANACATCCAACTGGTATACATCAGCAGCTCTGCTAGAAGCCAGTGCAGCAGATTGCCTGTCATTCCTCTCACGCAGCAAACGGGCGCTGCCGGCTGTATCTGCTTCTGCCACAACCTGGACACCCATCTGTGCGAGATTCGCTTCACATTGGGCTAAGGCCTGAGGGTGGGAGTGAACGCGCTGGATATCAGCGACCTTAACTTCAGGTAGAGCCAACAAGCAATGCGATACCCGCAGGTGATATTCTCCAACGATGTGCAGATCATGGCGCAGCATCAAATCATAGTTGCGGTGGATGCTGCCCGCCAGGGAGTTCTCGATCGGAAGCAGTCCGACTGTCTCCGCCTCATGTTCGTCACTGGCGAATGCGAACACATCCTCAAAAGACTTACACGGGATGGTAGCGATTCCCTGGCGGTAGTGTTCGTAGGCTGCCAGTTCGCTGTACGCGCCTGGTTCACCCTGAAATGCGACCTGCAGCTCCTTCATCTAGGCCGCCACTACAGGCTCTTTGACATAATCCATCCATTCACTTGAACGCGCATGGCGACCGCGGATCACAGCTTGGAACTCGCCCTGGATGGCGCGCGCAACCGGTCCCATTTTTCCTTCACCAATCACACGGAAGTCGATTTCCCTTAGAGCAATGCATTCAGCCGCGGTCCCCGACACAAACACCTCGTCGGCGATATACAGCTGGTCGCGCGAGACTGGAGTCTCAATGACTTCATAGCCTAAATCGTTGGCCAGGGTGTTAACAGTATCTCGGGTGATGCCCTCCAGCACAGGGGCTGTAGGAGGGGTGAAAATTACACCATCTCGAACCAGGAAAAGGTTTTCACCAGTACATTCAGCCACATAGCCTTGCGGGTCGAGCATGATGGCTTCATCGAACCCATAGCGCAGCGACTCGGTTTTGGCCAGAACGCTGTTGGCATAGTTGCCGGTTATCTTGGCTTTGGTCATCATTACATTCGGGTGGTGGCGGGTAAACGAGGTGATGTTAGCTCGGATACCCTTCTCTAAAGCTTCTTCTCCCAGGTAATTTGTCCATTCCCAAACCGCGATGCCCACCCCGGGTTTGCCGCCATCCACAGTCAGGTTCCAACCGCCATCCGTCAGGTATACAAGCGGCCGGATGTAGCATTCCTCGAACTCATTCATCGCGACGGTTAAGCGAACTGCTTCCACCAGCTCATCGACCGAGTATGGGAACTCGCGAAAGCCGAGGATCTTGGTTGAATTGATCAGACGCTGTACGTGCTCACGCAGACGAAATACAGCCTGTCCCTGGTTGGTTGCATAAGAGCGGATACCTTCAAATGTACCCACCCCGTAGTGAAGAGCCGGGGTGAGGAAATGAATGGTCGCCTTTTCAAACTCCACCAGCTCACCATTCATCCATAAATATTTTGAATTCATGCTCATCGGTGCTTCTCCTTCTCCATTAAGATTGGGCAGTATCTCAGGTTTTACACTTTCACTAGTTCACAACGCGGGCGGTCAGACCTTCTACGATCTTCTCTGTGAACGAGCTGGTTGAGTGCTTGCCGCCCAGGTCGGGTGTTCGTTCACCATTCGTTATGGCTTCGTATACAGCGGCTTCTACAGCCAGCGCCTCAGCTTCCAATCCCAGCGAGTGGCGCAGCAGCATGGCTGCTGACATGATCATTCCGATCGGGTTGGCGATCCCTTTTCCAGCGATATCGGGTGCGGAACCATGTATTGGCTCATAAACGCCTCTGGGTAGGTCAAGCCTGTTCTTTGCTTCACCGATCGATGCGGATGCCAGGTTTCCCATTGAACCGGAGAGGACTGAAGCCTCGTCGGTCAGGATGTCACCGAATAAATTAGCAGTCAGGATCACATCGAAAGTAGCCGGACGGGTCAGCAAATGCATGGCTGCTGCATCGACCAGCAGGAGCTCCAGCTGCACATCTGCATATTCTGGAGCCAAGGCAGTCACGGTTTGCCGCCACAAGCGCGAGCATTCCAATACGTTGGCCTTATCAACCGAGGTGATCTTGCTCCTGCGTTGGCGGGCCAACTTGAAAGCCAGATGAGCGACCCGCCGCACTTCACTCTCGGTATAAGTCATGGTATCTACAGCCTGCTCTTCACCATTCAATGAAATTCTGTGACGCGGCTCTCCGAAGTAAATACCGCCAGTTAGCTCTCGCACCACCAGCAGGTCAACCTGCTCTAATAAAACTGAGCGCAGGGGAGAAGCATCCAATAGATCCGGGTGGGGTTTTACAGGTCGCAGGTTGGCAAACAGCCCCAGTTCCTTGCGCAATCCCAGCAAACCCTGTTCGGGGCGCACCGCTGCTTGAGGGTCATCCCATTTCGGTCCACCCACCGCGCCGAGCAGGACGGCATCAGCTATCTGGCAAGCCTGAAGGCTATCTTTGGGTAAGGCTGTTCCGTGGGCATCGATCGCGCAGCCTCCAATCAGGTATTCACTCATCTCGAAGGTGTGACCGAAGGTTTTTGCGATTGTCTCCAGAACGCTTGTACTGGCTGCCAGCACCTCGGGTCCAATGCCATCACCAGGCAGTAATGTGATCCCTGCTTTCATGAATTCACTCCATTTCAGTTGAACTGCTGGTGCCGTTAAGCAGTGCGTATTTATAGCTATCAGAAAGCGCTCGCCAGCTGGCCTCGATTATGTTTGGGCTTGCACCGACTGTGCTCCATTGCCGGGTGCCATTCTTGGTGTCTATCAACACGCGCACTGCTGCGGAAGTACCGCTCTCGCTGTCCAATATCCTCACCTTGTAATCGCTCAGGCGGACATCCGCCAGTACCGGATAAATATCGATCAGTGCTTTACGCAGGGCAGCATCTAATGCGTTCACGGGACCGTTG
>JGI24024J18818_10000626_pt1 | contig 13786 bp, 12 predicted proteins | sample Cruoilmetagenom2_FD_18818 | JGI IMG/M metagenome (IMG submission 18818) | reverse complement strand
AAAGATCCTTACTGGTTGTGGTTTAACAGGATTTCAAAGGTATACGCCAAGTTTGCGGAAAGATCCTGTGCTGCAGCCCTTATCCCAGTTTGAATAACCGAACTGGATGACCGGTCCTGGCAGATTCGTATAACGCCAAAGCGGTCCGGACATGGTTCCTGCTTTCCTTCAGACTGATCAGGGTGGGGCTGCCGTCCAGGATAGCGTTCTGCAGATCTTCCACTTCCCCAAGGTAGAGTGATTTCTTAGGGATCTGGATCTCCTTCGATTTATCCTTGTGATCTGTGAAAATCACCTGGGCTTTACGGTCCATATCAGAAAATGGACGGGAGATTTTTAACCGGCCTTCAGTACCCACAATTTCCAAAAAGGTATGCAGGGGTGTGTTAAAGGAGCAGGAAATCTGGGCCAAAACCTCACCATTTTCTGTCTGGAATCCCATCTGTCCGGCAAATACTTCATCTACCTCAGTAGGGCCTAGCTTCTGACTGCCGTAGACCCAGTCTGGCGGGCCTTCCATCAGGAACTGGGTGTAGCTGAGAGGATAGATCCCCACATCCCACAGACAGCCGCCTCCGAATTCCGGGACCATACGCACATTCAGGCTGCTGGGTTTTCGGCCATCCGGACCCATCTTGAAGTCAAAAGCGCCCCGGATCAGGGTGATCTGCCCCAGCTTTCCTCCCTGGACCCAATCCTTGACAATCCTGGTCTGGGGATGGTGGCGGTACATAAAAGCCTCAGCCGCAACTTTACCGAACTTGTCACTGGCGGTGATCACCGCGTCCACGTCATCCAGGGATATGGCAAAGGGTTTTTCACAAAGCACATTCATTCCGGCTTCCAGGGCTTTGATGGTCCACTCTGCGTGCAGGTGATTGGGCAGCCCGATATATACTGCATCCACTTCCCCGCTTTCCAGCATTTCATCATAACTGCCAAAAGCCTGCTGGATCTCCCATTCATGGGCGTACTTCTCGGCGTTTTCCAGGCTGCGGCTGGCCACTGCAACCAGCTCACTCTTTTTCGCCTCCCGGATGGCTGGAATCAATGCCCGGTTGATATTTGCGGTGGATAATAATCCCCAGCGAACAGTATTCATAGTTGCTCCTTAAAATTTTCTTATCCCTTCTATTGTAACTATCTAAATTGATATAATGTATATGGAATTCTTAAAATTATGAAAACAACTAAAAAAACACTCGTATATTTAGCAGCGGCTGTGTGGTATATCGGCGGGATCATGCTGTTCCGCAGCGGTTTGGAGCTTGTCATCCAGACCCGTGAGCTGAAGGAAGGTACTCTTTGGCCGGCGATATTCATCATAACTGGTATAGTCTTGGGAATAATCCAGGTCCTTTTTATCTTCAGGCACAGCTGCCGGAAGAATATGCAGCGAATCAACCTTCTGAACGACCCCCACCTGTGGCAGTTTTACCGCCCCGGGTTTTTCCTGGCTCTGGCGATTATGATTACCAGTGGGATACTGCTGAACCATTTTTCCCAGGGACATTACTTTTTCATGCTGACAGTGGCGGCTGTAGATTTTGCGCTGACCATATCCCTTCTGGGCAGCAGTTATGTTTTCTGGACTGATTTTAAGCATATTGATAGTTGATGACTTATCTGAACTGGATATACTCCCGGGTAAGCTTGACAAAGATCAGGCGTTATTGTATAAAGACACCATTCAAACTGAATATCTTAAGACTGTGATGAGGAATAGTACACATTGGTCGTGACGGCACAGAGAGTGAGCGTTGGTGAAAGTCTCACCCGTCCAAAGATGTCGAATGGGCCTCGGAGTTGCAGGGCGAACGGGAATTCCCCAATTAGCCTGTGCCGGAACTGCCACCGTTATCAAGGTAAAAGATATAACCCCGGATCTTCCGGGCCGTATCTGCAAAGTGAGGCTGGCCTTCAAGGCTGCTAGACATGGATCCCCGTTGTTTCACTGACGGGTTTTTGTTTTAACCTGGAGCCAGGCTAATTTGGGTGGCACCGCGAGTAAATTATGCCCTCGTCCCATTATGGATGAGGGCATTTTTATTTAAGCCTGATGGCTGAGGAGGAAAAATGAAAGAGAGATTATTAACGGGTGATCGGCCTACCGGACCCTTGCACCTGGGCCATTATCTGGGCAGTCTGCGCAATCGAGTCAAGTACCAGGAATCGCACGAGTGTTTTTTTGTGATTGCAGATCTGCATACTTTAACAACGCGGCCAGGAAAAGAACAGATCGCGCGTATGAACGAATATATCCACCACATTGTGTTGGATTACCTGTCGATCGGGATCGATCCTGATCGAGCAGCGATCTTTGTTCAAAGCAGTGTGCCCGGTATCACGGAATTAAGCACTCTTTTAGGTATGCTGGTCACTGCACCCAGGTTGGAAAGAATCCCATCCTTGAAGGAGATGGCTAGGGTAGAAGGTTTATCTTCAATGCCCTTTGGGCTGCTGGGATATCCGGTCTTGATGTCGGCGGATATATTAATCCCGAGGGCAAATTTGGTTCCTGTGGGAGTGGATAACCAGGGAAATGTCGAGCTTGCCAGGGAGATCGCCCGGCGATTCAATCGCAATTACGGCGAGGTTTTTCCAATCCCGGAGATGGAATTGGAGGGCACATTGATCGGCACAGACGGGCAGGCCAAGATGAGTAAAAGCCTTAATAATGCGATATTCCTGTCAGACAACCCAGTCGTTGTCGCGGAAAAGGTGATGGGGATGTACACCGATCCCAATCGCACCAGAGCCGATGTCCCGGGAAACGTGGAAGGAAACCCTGTATTTGTCTATCATGAACACTTTAATACCGACCGGGATCAAGTCTTGGAATTGAAAGAAAGGTATCGGCAGGGCAAGGTGGGGGACGTTGAGGTGAAAAGGAAGCTGGCGCTAGCCATCAATCAGTTCCTGGATCCGCTGCGGGACAGGCGGGAGAAATATAAACGCCAACCAGATATTATTCTGGATATCTTAAATGAGGGATCGCGCCGGATGAGAATAGAGTCGGAAGAAACCCTGGATTTGGTTCGTGAGGCTATGGATCTGCAGCAATACCAGAAGACGATCATACCTGATGATTCTTATCAGGAACCAGACGGTGCTCTGCAAGGCCTGGCGTTTATATAATAGGTTCGACCGGTTAATTATTCCATGATCAGCAGCGTTTGCTTGCGTTCGACATTATCGTTGACTTTGGCCTGGATCCGGACGATCTTTCCATCCCGGGGAGCAGTAAGTTCATTCTGCATTTTCATCGATTCCAGGATCAGCAGAACCTGTCCCTCCATTACTTGGTCGCCAACTTTAACGGGAATATCGATTACCAAACCAGGCATTGGGGATTTTAGGATATGTCGGCCTTCCTGCAGAGTGGATTCCCCCGCCGCCAGCCGAAGACGCCTTTCTCTTTCATCCTCAACTAACACATTAAATCTTTTGCCCTGAAGGATGATCTCCCAACCACCGTTCTCCTGGTAAGTATTGGGTTCGAAGGATTTCCCATCAACCAGCAGTAAGCAGGAAGAGTGCTTTTTGAGGGGCTGGTAATCGATCTCATGGGAAGCACCATTGATGACCACTCTCGTTTCAGAAAGGATCTCAATTTGATATTCTTTTCCCTCAACCTCTGCAAAATAGATTTCGCTGGTCATATTATTCTTTTGTCCGCTCCCATCTGTTGATCCATTTCCAATTACTGGTATTCCGCCTTCCACGCTGCATGGATACAGCTGATCGCTGGGTCCGTTTATGTGTTGCCAGTACAGCTGTCAGGGCAGCGATTTCAGGTAGGGATTGATCCATTGGAGTATCGCTAACTGGCAGATTGCCATCCTGGATGAACTGGGTGTTGAATTCTCCGGCTAGAAAATCCGTGTTTTCAAGGAGGGCCTGATGGAATGGTATATTCGTACGGATCCCTAACACTCGATATTCGTCTAGGGCTCGTTTCATACGGGTAATGGTTTCCTCGCGGGTTTCCTCGTGGACGATTAATTTTGAGATCAATGCATCATAATATGGTGATATTTCAAATCCTGAATAGACTCCCGTATCTATCCTAATCCCGGGACCGGCGGGTAAGATGGATTGTGTGATCAGACCCGTAGAGGGCATAAAATCACGGAAGGGATCTTCGGCATTTATTCGGCACTCCATGGCCCAACCTTTAAGAATGATGTCTTCCTGTTTATGCTGCAGGGACAAACCGGCTGCAATGCGGATCTGCTCCTTGACGATATCAATACCGGTCACGGCTTCGGTAACAGGGTGCTCCACTTGCAACCGGGTGTTCATTTCCAGGAAATAATATTCCTTGTTCCCATTGACCAGGAATTCGATCGTCCCGGCGTTAATATAATCCACTGCCCGGGCTGCCTGGACTGCCACTTCTCCCATTTTATCTCGCAGGGCTTGATCATCTCCAATGAAGGGTGATGGAGCTTCTTCAAGCAGTTTTTGATGGCGGCGCTGGATGGAACATTCCCTTTCTCCCAGATGGATCACATTGCCATGTTGGTCCGCCAGGATCTGGATCTCAATATGCCGGGCACCCTGGATCAATTTTTCCAGGTAGATATTCCCGTCGCCAAAGGAGGATTCTGCTTCCCGGCGAGATGCGGTCAATAACCCGGGCATCTCTTTAATGTTTGCGACTTCACGCATGCCCTTACCGCCGCCGCCAGCGCTGGGTTTGATCAATAATGGAAAGCCGATCTCTGGAGCGATCTTGAGCAGGGCTTTATCTGTTAGGTCCCCCTGTCCTTCTGTACCGGGCACAACTGGCACACCGGCCTTGGAAACGGTTTCTCGAGCAACCTGTTTGTCTCCCATGGCTGAGATCGAGGAGGGTTTAGGTCCAATAAAACTGATGCCTTGGTCCTGGCAGGCCTGAGAAAAATCAGCCCTTTCAGCCAGGAAACCATACCCGGGATGGATGGCATCTGCCCCGCATTTCTGAGCGATTTCCAGGATCTTTTCGCTTCTTAAATAGGATTCACTGGCTTTGGAAGGACCTAAGCGATAGGCTTCGTCCGCGTAACGTACATGCAGGCCGTGCCGATCGGCATCGGAAAAAACCGCCACTGTCTGGATATTCAGCTCCCGACAGCTGCGGATGATCCGAACAGCAATTTCTCCCCTGTTAGCAATAAGAATTTTTTTAAACATGAATTAATCGGGGTTAACCTTATAAAGGTATATTCCCGTGTTTCTTGGGGGGATTTTTATCCCGTTTATTGTTTAACATTTCCAAAGCGTTGATTAAACGAGCCCGGGTTGTGCTGGGTTCGATGACATCGTCAATATAACCCCGGGAAGCCGCGATATAAGGATTGGCGAATTTATCGCGGTATTCCTCAACCAATTCAGCCCTTTTCTTTTCAGGGTCTTTTGCTTTGGCCAGTTCCTTCCGGAAGATGATATTCACTGCGCCTTCCGACCCCATCACGGCAATCTCCGAGCTGGGCCAGGCCAGGTTGATGTCTCCTCGGATATGTTTACTGCTCATAACGTCATATGCGCCGCCGTAGGCTTTTCGGGTGATCAGGGTGATCTTGGGGACAGTTGCCTCGCAGTAAGCATAAAGCAGTTTGGCACCGGAACGGATAATACCGCCATGTTCCTGTTCCAGGCCTGGTAGGAAACCTGGCACGTCAACGAAAGTCAGGATCGGGATATTAAAGGAATCGCAGAAGCGTACAAAACGGCCAGCTTTTTCGGAGCTATCTATATCCAATACGCCTGCCAGGAAAGCCGGCTGATTGGCTACTATGCCTACGGTATGGCCGCCCAGGCGGGCAAAACCAACCACGATATTCTGGGCATAGTCCTCCTGGATCTCATAGAATTCTGCATCATCTACCAAGAGGCAGATGACGTCTTTGATGTTATAGGGTTTTGAAGGATCATCTGGAATGATGCTATCCAGGGCTGATTCCCGCCGCAGGGGACTATCATCTGTGGGAAGGAATGGAGGATCCTCCATATTATTCTGGGGAAGATAGGAGAGTAGTCTTCGCACCAGGAACAGAGTATTGGCTTCCGTGTCTGCGACAATATGGCAAACACCGGATCTTTCTGCGTGCACATCCGCCCCACCTAATTCTTCAAAAGTCACTTCTTCATGAGTGACAGTTTTGACCACTTCTGGACCGGTGATAAACATAAAGGAAGAACCCCGGACCATGAAAATAAAATCGGTCATTGCTGGTGAATAGACCGCGCCGCCGGCGCANGGGCCCATNATNACGCTGATCTGGGGGATGACNCCGGAGGAGAGNGTATTGCGNAANAAAATATCNGCATAACCGCCCAGNGAGACCACACCTTCCTGGATCCTGGCACCGCCTGAATCGTTGATGCCGATTATCGGCGCGCCATTGCGCAGCGCCATATCCATGATCTTGACAACTTTTTCAGCGTGAACTTCTCCCAGGCTGCCGCCAAACACAGTGAAATCCTGCGAGAAGACATACACCAATCGTTTTTCAATCGTGCCCCAGCCAGTGATGACAGAGTCTCCCATGATCTTGTTCTGATCCATGCCAAAATCTGTCGTGCGGTGTTCGATGAATGCATCTACTTCCCGGAATGAACCTTTATCGAGGAGCAGATCCAGCCTTTCCCGGGCTGTTAGGCGGCCTTTCTCATGCTGTTTTAGGATCCTGTCATGACCGCCGCCCTGCCTGCTCTGGGCTTTTTTATCACGCAGTTCTTGAATCTTGGGGTTTTTTGATTTTTCAACCATAGCTTAGCTCCGTTATGGTATTTTAGCAGGATTTTTCCGGAAATAATCATGGCTTGATTTCCGACTCAGGATTAATGAGATCGTACCAAATCCGATTATTGTCAGGATGAGATTTACAGGCCAGCGCTGCGCCAGTCCTTCCGGTTCGGCGATCCAGATCCTGTCTGCCCAGAAAACCAGGCTATATAAAAAACTAATGGTCAGGGCGGCCGGGCTGGACCACTTTTTTCCTGTCATTAGCCCCCAGGCTAAGATGATCCCTGAGACAAACCATACCATGCTATCTGATGCCAGATAAATAGGCGATATTGTCAGTGGGAGATTTTCCAAACTGGACCACTGAAGCAGAACCTGGCAGAATTTCAGCAGGTAAAAGAGGCTGATCAGAAAATACAGGATGCTTAATACCGTAATTCCTGACGGGCGTCCTTGTTCCTGGTTGGGTTTGATATCATTTTCCGGCATGGAATTATTTCCCAGAATTGTCTTGGTACAGACTGTCCGGGTTATCTTAAACCCGTTTCAAGGCGGGCAATAACCATGCGTTGGATCTCGCTGGTGCCTTCGTAAATTTCCGTGATCTTCGCATCCCGGTAGTATCTTTCAATGGGAAGTTCCTTGGAATACCCCATACCACCGTGGATCTGAACCGCGGCGTCGGCACAGAAAGTAGCTGTTTCCGAGGCAAAGAGTTTGGCCATGGAGGCCTCCAGTGTAAAGCGTTTGCCCGTTGTTTTGAATCGTTCCTTGGCAAAGGCAGCCTGATAGATCAACAGCCGGGAAGCTTCGATGCGGGTTTTCATATCAGCTATTTTGAAGCCAATACCCTGGAACTGGCCGATCTTCTTTCCCATACTTTCCCTTTCTCTGGCATACTCCACGCTGGCTTCATAAGCCGCTTCGGCAATACCGAGCGCTTGGGAGGCGATCCCGATCCTGCCCGCATCCAGAACTGTCATGCTGATCTTGAATCCTTCCCCTTCTTCCCCCAGGCGGTGTGCTACTGGGCAGTGATAATTCTCAAAAACAATTTCACTCGTTGCAGATGCGCGAATGCCCATCTTTGGTTCTTTTTTCGCTCGAATGAATCCTGGTTGCTTAGCGTCTATGATAAAGGCAGTCACACCGCGGTGTTTTTTTTCTAGATCTGTCATGGTGTAAAGCAGGACGTAATCCGCTACAGGCCCGCCGGTAACCCATGACTTTCGACCATTGATGATATATTCATCGTCCTCCCTGACAGCCCGGCTCCTCATTGTCCCTGCATCTGAACCGGACATGGGTTCTGTGAGGGAATATGCTCCGATTTTTTCACCCTTGGCGACTGGCACCATGAATTCTTGTTTTTGCTCTTCTGTGCCAAAATTCATGAAGGCATAATTGAAGAGGGAATTGTTCACAGACATGATCGTTCCGTGAGAGGCGTCTGCCTTGCAGATCTCTTCCAGGGCCAGGACGTAAGCCAGGGTATCCATGCCTGCCCCGCCGTACTCTTCCGGCACCTCTATTCCCATAAAACCCATTTCACCCATCTTTTTAATGGTTTCGGAGGGAAAATCGCCGCTTTCATCAAACTCTGCCGCGATAGGTCTGATCTCCTTTTCCGCAAAATCACGGGCAGCTTTCTGGATCATCTTGTGTTCATCACTGAGGGTGAAACCCTGGGCCTTGTCAGACATTGAAGAGCCTCCTGAAGAAAGATTTTAGATCGGTAGATCACGCAATTTTCATTATAGCATNACCTTTCTACGGGAACGCGCGGGTAAGGAAAAACAGGAAGAATGTAAAAAGATCCCCAGACCTAAGACGGGGATAGGTTTTNCNCANGCGGATGCTNAATCTCTTGGATTTTTGCTGTAAATNNCTTGAGATCTGTAATATTACTTGAGTAAAAGGTTCACTTTTCCTTCATAGATTCTTAAGAATTCCTTAACACTACGCATTTATACTTGTTGATAATAGATCAAAGAACTAGATTAACCAAAATCAAATAAAATTAGAGGAAACAGCACATGTTAAAGAAAATTGTTATTGGTATTTTATTGGTTACAGTTTTAGGTGCAAGTGGTACTGCGCTGGCATATAATGCAATCAACCAGGACACAGAAACCGCAGCTGGTCCTGAACCCCTGGCATCTGGACAAGATACAGGTGCAAATATGGCAGAACAGCAAACAGGTCAAGTCGGCCAAGTTGGGTTTGCCCAACAGGCTGGAAATCCAGTCAGTGTTCCCTGGCAGGGAATCGGGGCTATCGCGGAAATCGACGATAACGGATTCCAACTTTCTCTTCAAAATGGCGAAAATGTCTATATTGAGTTGGGACCACCTGAATTCTGGCGCAATCAGGGTGTGGAGCTTCAGGTAGGCCAAACTGTAACTGTAACGGGGTCCATTAACGAAGGAATGATCCATGCAGAAATGATTAGCCTGGAAGATGGACAGACCCTGCAACTGCGCAGCGAGACTGGTCAGCCGTTATGGAGTGGCGGAGGAAGTTCCGACATGGGACAAAATGCCGGCCAAAACAATGGGGATCCAAATACTGATCAAATGGTGCAGGTTGAAGAATGGGTCACCATTGAAGGTGATTTGATGGCTTTCCAGGGCGGGAATATGACTATGTCTACTGCTGATGGTGAAATTGTAGCGTTCCAAACAGGCCAGCCCCGCTTCTTCAGTGACCAAGGGGTGAGCTTCCAAGTTGGAGATGAAATAGTTGTGGTGGGTTATGATGATAATGGCCAATTTGTTGCCGGTGATATCACTCAGGTTTCAACTGGTATGCGGGTTATGTTAAGAGATCCGAACGGGCGTCCTCTCTGGGGCGGTCCAGGAAATGGTAGTAGCAATGGTAATGGTAATGGTAATGGCGGAGCAGGTTCGGCCGGCAAACAATAATAAACTTATCAGCTCACATATATAATGTATGACTGTCATTTTGAGACAGTCATACTTGTTTAATAGAGGTAAACATGCCAGATCAACCAACTCCACCTGTCGAAAAACCGGGTTTGTTATCCCGTATCAAACAATCTATCCAAAGAGGACCAATACCTCCTGAGGATGACCGGGGCAGAATAAAAATGGTAATGAACAGCCTGATTCTTCATGTCCATCCTGCCAAAGTTTCAAAACCGGCCCTCAAATTTAACTACACCTTTGGTTTGGGCGGGTTGCTGATTTTGCTGAGCGCTGTTTTGGCTGTCACCGGAGTCCTCTTGCTGTTTGTGTATACACCCTCTCCTGATGCTGCCTATGAGAGTATGATCGCTTTGCAAACAGAAATACCTTATGGAAACCTGATCCGAAATCTGCACCACTGGTCAGGGAATTTGATGGTTGTAGCAGGCGTTTTGCATCTCTTGCGGGTTTTTTATACAGCCGGATTTACTCGCCCCCGCGAATTTAACTGGGTTATGGGTATTATTCTGCTTTTGCTGATCGTCGCCGCTAATTTTACAGGATATTTGCTTCCCTGGGATCAGCTGGCTTACTGGGCTGTGACAGTCGGTACGAGCTTACTGGATTATCTCCCGCTGATCGGGGAAACATTGACACGCTTATTATTAGGGGGTTCCGAAGTTGGTGCTGCCACCCTAACAAATTTCTATGGTTTGCATATCGCCTTGATCCCGCTGACGATTTTTGGAATTGTATCCTTCCACATCTGGCGTGTGCGCAAAGATACTATCACAGTGCCCCGAATAATCGGGCAAGAAGAAGATAATGAAAGGGTCACGACTATCCCCCACCTGGTGAGTATCGAATTCGTGTTTGCAATAGTCTGGATAGCACTCCTTATAACCTGGTCTGCTTTTGTTAACGCACCCCTAGAAAATGCAGCCAATCCGGCTCATAGTCCCAATCCGGCCAAAGCTGCCTGGTACTTTATGGGTTTCCAGGAACTTCTGATGCACTTCCACCCCCTGTTTGGTGCCATTATTATCCCGGGTTTAGGTTTACTGGGGCTGATCGTTATACCTTATCTAGACCAGGACATGGAGACAATTGGTGTCTGGTTCCGTTCAGCCAGAGGACGATTATTGGCAAAATTTAGCTTCCTTCTTGGTGTGTTGGGCACTTTAGGGTTTGTTTGGATTGATGAATTCTGGCTGGATTTCCCCGGATGGCTGCCCTTCTTACCGGGAATTCTAAGCAATGGCTGGATACCATTAGCATTTATATTGCTTATGTTATTCGGTTTTTATGAAGTACTCAAATTTTTCGGCGCAAAATCATGTGAAGCCCGTCAGGCGCTGTTTACACTGCTCCTGGCATCATTTGTTACACTTACTATCATTGGCATCTTCTTCCGCGGTGAAGGGATGGCATTAATACTTCCCTGGAGTTAATCCCATGGCTGAATCTAAAACATCACGAAAAGATTTTATGAATATCATCTGGGGAGCAGCCGGTTTATTGGCGGCTACCGAACTATCTCTGATCGGTTTACGCTTTCTTTCACCGCGCAGTACGGTTGGAGAATTCGGCGGCACTTTCAATATGGGAGATTATAAGCAAATCCCAATAGCCAGTGTCACTCCAGTTGAGGCGGGCCGATTTTATCTCGTTAGATTGGAGGACGGCGGGTTTTTAGCCGTATATCGACGCTGTACTCATCTTGGTTGCGCTGTTCCTTTTGATCAAGCAACCAGACAATTTGTCTGCCCATGCCATGGATCTGAATTTACGATGGATGGTGATGTGTTGAATCAACCTGCCACTCGCCCCCTGGATCTGTTTGAATTATTAATCACGGATGCCGGTGATATTGTCGTGGATACAAGAAAGCCTATCGAGCGAAACAAAATCAGCCCCGAGCATCTTACTTACGCCTGAGGAATATCATGACGAAGACTCTGAAATGGACAGGTATTTTCGCAACATTTGCTATTTTGATTATTCTGCCGCTTTATACTATCCGGGAATCGTTCCAACAAGAACAATTGCTGGAGGACTATTTTACTGCTGCAGTTCTAACATCTACAAACCTTTACGCTGAAAACTGTGCAATCTGCCATGGTGCAGCCGGAGAAGGAATTGGAGACATTCCGCCGTTGAGCAGCGAAGCAGTCCGCTCCATGTCGGTATCAGATCTGAATAAAGTTATCGCTCGAGGTCGAGATGGGACGCAAATGGCAGGCTGGGCTTCTGACGAGGGTGGGATATTCAGCAATCCCCAGGTTGATGACTTTGTGACTTTCATGCAGCAAGTCAATTGGGATTATGTTGAGGTTCGTGTAACTGAGTTAGGATTGACTCCCCCGGAAATGATTCAGATGGAAGTCTCTGATGATATGCTGGAAAATTTGGCTGGTTTGCCGAACGGGGATATATTGAGCGCGGGGCTGATGGTGTATGCAGAAAATTGTGCTGCCTGCCACGGAGCGAATGGAGCAGGAACGATTATCGCACCCGCAATCGATACAACTGAATTGCGAATCACTCCCAGAGAAGATATTCTCCAAACCGTCACGGAGGGAGTCTCAGGAACTTTAATGGCCAGTTGGCAGAACCAGCTTGCTCCAGATCAGCTAGGTTCAGTTGTTGATCTGATTTACAGCTGGCCTGAACTAGTACAGGCTGGTGTTGAGTTTCCTGTAGTAGAAAATTTGACTTTCCAATCGTCGCCAGAAATGATCGCCGCAGGGGATAGGTTATTCAATATTGCCTGTAAATCCTGCCATGGAGTTGATGGTTATGGAACTCCAATGGCGCCGGCTCTTGACAACCAGATATTCTTGTCTGAATACCCTGACGCTGCCATCTATCAAATCGTTGCGGGGGGCATTTCAGATACACTTATGCCCGCCTGGGGAAGCCGTTTAAACGATCAGGAAATTCAATCTTTGGTAGCTTATATTCGCAGTTGGGAAGTTTCTGCCCCCGCAATTCTCCCCCCAGTTATTGGGAATTAAAATAAAAATTGACCTTCCATCCTATTATCCTCCTCACCCCTGCTCACTGTTTCTCCCGCGTTTGATCGCAATAATAATTAGAACCACAGACATGACGATGAAAAGACACCCTGCGATCAGCGAGATGGGGAGCGAGTTATTAGGGCTGGGTGATTCTGCAGGCAGAGCTATTTCTGTTGGATTTGCAGGTGTAGCGGTTGTATCTGGAGGGGGTGGTGTTGGACTGATTGACACCGCTCCTTCTATGATTACGCCTTCCATGATGGCCCGTTCATAATAACGCATAATCTGCTCGTCATCCGGATAGAGTTCGATTGCTTCATTATAGAAATTTTGCAGCTGATATGGTTCAATAGCTTGAGGGTTCGCGCGGAAGAAGAAAAAAGCGGAAATATAACGAAGAGCGTCCGGTGGGGATAGGTCGAGGACCTTTTTCCAGGAATCTCCTATTAATTCCGCTATGGCTTCAGTATTAAGTGTGGTTTCAGTATACCCATGGTATTCAGCGCTTGTCTGAGATCCCATCCAAATGGATAGTCCACGTGCCAGGGTCTTGTGCGTTTCCCAATCATCGGGGGAGGTTTCTAGAGTGAAGTATGAATCATGAATCGAGTGCCATGTTTCCGGTTCAAGTAAACTGAAGTTGATGTTATGTCCTTCGTCTGGTTCAAGATCATTGAAGATCCATTTGATCTCGGCCTGATTGAGAGAATAACCACTAGGCTTTGCATAGAACGGATCACCAAGTCCCAGGAGAGAATTCAGTTCTCCAAGCGGATAAGGAGTTTGGACTATGATTTCTGCCGTTTCGATTACTCCCTCCCACCCCGCGCCCGTTTCCAGAATGTAATCAAAGCGGCCATACCATGGTGGTGAATTTTCCCAGGAAGGATCGAGTTTATAAGATACGCGTATCTCAAATGGTGTTTCTGCTGGAAAGTTCACTGTCCAGTGGGCCCAGACAAGATTCCACTCATCGCTGTGTTCAATTATGATGTCCATTTTGGTGTCTTCAGCCCAAGCCTGGAAGTCAGCCACTTGGATGATACGCTCTTTTTTGGCGTAGTTTTTCCGTTCACCTAATGGGAACCAGACTTCAATTTCTTCAT
>JGI24024J18818_10000624_pt1 | contig 13797 bp, 11 predicted proteins | sample Cruoilmetagenom2_FD_18818 | JGI IMG/M metagenome (IMG submission 18818) | reverse complement strand
CGGTCCTCGTCCTCCCAGGTAAGGGTCCTGGCAAACTCGCTCAGCGCATGGATCTTGCCCAGTGAGCCGGCGTTGAAGACACCATTCGGATGTGTGTCATTGACCACGCCGACGACCATGATGTCGTGCAGGGTCATCTCCGCCTTCATGCGGTTGTGAAATACTCGCGTCGACTCGTCGGCAGACAGCATGTTTTCCGGGTCCGTATCCACGACCAGCGGATGAAGCGGGGAAAACCGGTCGGGAAACAGGGTCGGCAAGGCTGCCGCAAGGATCAACACGAGGGTGATCATGCCCATGATCCAGTTGACCTTCCTGGGCCGGTTCATGGCCAGGCTGGGAATGGTGAGATAGGCTTCCCTACCATAGAAAAAAGGCAGGATTGTATTCAGTAAACCGCTTTCCGGAAGATTGAACGAGATACCCGGATAGCGGCGCAACAGACGGCGAAAGCGCTTCTTCTCCAGCACCAGCACTTTGGCGGCATCTTCAAATACCACTGAATACTCGTGACTCAACCGCCCCAGCAGTCCGCGCCCCCCGGTATGCGATCCCGGGCGCATATAGCCGGAGGTGATTTCGTTGCCTTCAGGCCCGGTAGAAAACGTTCGCGCATTGCCTTTGAGGATCAGGTACAACGCATCCTCTGCATCGCCTTCATTGAGCAACGTCTCACCGGCTTGGTACTGTTTCAGCGTCAGTTCATCCCGGATTTTGAGCAGGGCCTGATCATCGAGCTTGCGAAATACTGGTACGCCCTGCAACAGCCGCAGGGTGTGAAGCCTGTCAAGTAATGCCGAGAACGCAGGGTTGGAATCCAGCAGGTCAAAGAAATCGGCCTTGCTCAATTCGTAAAGCTGGGCATCAGTGATCGCCTTGATGGTGGCAATTCGCGGAATATCTTGAATCAGGCCGACTTCGCCAAACAATTCACCGGGGCCAAGAACCTTGAGCACATGCTCCTGCCGGGCACTGGACAATCTCGAGGCGGTCAGCTCACCCGACCGGATGAAATAGAATGTTTCCGCAAGATCCCCCTCGCTTAAGACGGTATCGCCGGCACGAAGCTGCTTTAACGAGAACTTATCCCTGAATGTCTCGTATTGCTCCCGGGTCAGCTCATATTTTTCAAAAATATTTTCGAGTTCCATTTCCATAATCGATCCCTTGTGCCATATCAGCTTGTTCAGCCTGCGTTGTGTGCAACTTCACGTTGTACGTTTATTAATGCAATGTAGGGTGTCCTGCGCGTAAATGTCCTCGCCAGCCACCTAAACCTCAGAAGCTCTCGAAGCCGTAGCGAATCTTGGTATAGACATTTGAATTCTTTTCCAGCTGTCCGAAGAAGGTATGCTCTTCATTGCCGTAAAACAGGTTCAGCCCGCCGCTCAGCGTCCAGTGGTCATCCAGCCGGTAGCTGGCAGCCGCACGCAGGTAGCCATCATCGTCTGAGGTCGAATAATAGTTGAATGCCGATAGCCTCAGGTTTTGCTGCAGAGCCAGCCAGACAAGCCGGACCGTGAAGACATGCCGGTTATGCGCACGTGCCGGAGAGCCCGCTGGCAGACTGTCCCGGTAGCGGTCATAATCCTGCATGCGTTCCAGGTAATACTGCAGACCGAGCGTCAGTTCCCGGGCAACCTCCTGCTCGTAACCCGCCATAAACCGCAACTCGCTGTTGGCGATCGCGGGATCCCGGCCACTCGTGTCGTCACCTGAGTGGTAATAACCGAACTCGGCGTTGCCGATCCCGGGTCCGATTGTGCCCCGGCCACTCACACCCGCGACATCAAGTTCGGGAAAGATGGCCTCGCCAGATACCGGGTCGAGTCCGGCGGGGTTCTTCCAGAATCCTGTGTATCCGTAAGCAGCCAGTTCGTAGCCATGCCAGTTTGTGTACAGACGTGCGGCGATCTCGTCATCGGAAAACCAGTCGTCGGGCACCGAGGCATCGAGGGTGTTGTCTCTGCCGTTGATGCTGCCTGTCGCCGGGTTGTAAAAGGAAATCCGGCTGCCATCAATGTAGCGGTTTGGATCGAAGCGTGGTGTATAGACCAGATCCAGGCTGACGGCATCAAAAAACAGAGATAGCTTGATGGCATCCGAGGGCGCCTTGAGGTATTCGTCGTCTCTGCCAATAAAAAAAGACCTGAAGTCCTTTGGAAACAGGTCATTGATGAACAGCAGGTCGCCGGTCCCCCAGGTCAGGGTCTGGCGACCGGCCTTGATATCGACCCGGTCCGCCGGGCGGTAGAACAACCAAGCCTCCCTGAGGTCGAAAAACCCTTCCCCTGTCTCCAGATCGAGCTCGTGCGACTCGGCCACCGTGTCATACAGAAAATCGCCGGTCAGTTTCATGCTTAGCGTGTCTCCCGGAAGCTCAACACTCAACTGCAGCCTGCTCTCCAGCAGGGATGTTTGCCTTTCGTAGGGATCATTCTGGGTCCGGGTCCCGGCTGCATTCTCCCAGAATCCGCTCACATCGACTTGCGAAACGGCAGGGGCTGTTGCCACGTATCCAGTATCTGCTACGTCTGTGCCAAGCCCTGCAGGTAGTGGCGGTGGGGCAGCGCCAAGCCCCGCGGGCAATGGCGGCGGATCACCGGCAAGGACCGTGGACAGCGGACAAAGAACGATAAGGACCAGCAGAATTCCGGAGAACGGAGGCAGCCTCATCGAAGCAGATCATTGGGCGGATTACGCAGATATCGCTCTGTGAAAATATCTTCAGGCAAGCCGCGGTCATACTTGATATGACTGAATTCCATTGTGCTTTCCTGTCCGGAAACCAGGTCCTGCATACGCGACCGGGTGATTGTCGGGTAGCCCTGTAGGGTCTCTACCCCGAGCACGTCATAGACCCGGTATTTCTTCCCCCGCTTGTCCAGGTACTCCACCTTGACGGGCAGAAAGGTCTGCCGGTGAATCCACATCGTGTATTCGGAAAATTCAACTGTATCCGCTTGCTTGGGTACATTCCTTATTACGTAATAATCTTTTGTTGTTTCAACCAGCTCGTGGCTATCGGCGTTCATACCACGGCCCGAGATGTCTTCGTAAAGATAATCCGACCCCAGAAAGCTGGTGCGCTTGTCGCTGGCGGCGATGCGCTTGGCCAGGTCCAGCGCAGGCAGATATAACCAGCGGTCATCGTCCCCGCCGGGATTTTTCCAGACCAGCAGCACGGTGTTTTTCAAGTCGGACGGGTAATCGATATGGAGGTAGTATTTCTGGTTGCCGGAGAAAGCTTCCTGATCTTGCTGCTCCGTTTGCTGATCCAGGCGCAGAATGGAGAATCTGCGCTTGCGCTCCCTGCCTTGGCTATCCGTTATTGTCATCTTTACCCGAGCGCTCCCATCGTTGCCCAGATAGTAGGCGGTATGTTCTGTCTTCCTGATAATCTCATCAAGAGACGGTGTAGCAGCATATAAACGCCAAGGGATACAGATTTGTAGGAAAAGAAGGAAAACAATTCCGCTACGGCAATACCTTGTCTTGGATGTAATATTCATGGTTACTCGCATCCTGCTCCGTGATTCTTATTGTTTCCCCGACAAACCTTACCTGTCAGGACTGCTGAAAAATACTTCGCATATTCTGCCGTTGAAGCTATCTGCAGAGCAAGGACAAATCATGAAACCCGGAATGACGGAAGCGGCGCCGGAGACTCCCGGCCAAGCGGCGTCCATGAGCGAGTTTCTCACGCTCAATTCACCCTGCGCAGGCCTTCAGAACAGAGTAAGGGAGCATAATCCGCTTGTTCCCAGGGAACCCTGACTGACTCCCTGTCTTCAGTTGTTGTAGTGACAGCTATCAGCGAAACAAACCCGACAATGCTCAAGATTTCGTCCGCAGTACAACGACGAGAAGCGCCCCCATCTTGCGTGGCTGTTTGTTCGAGATTTTGTGATCGCAACTGACTGGTATTTCAGTCAGTGCTCAATGCATGAATGACGTGTTTCGCTTGCACTCCGGACATTAAAACCAAGACGCTGTACGTCCTGGCTGGGTCATAGATGCTCGTTTAGCAGGGGCTTATATTAGCCTTGTCTGAACGTCCGGGTTGAAGCGGTCTCAGGACATCTGCGGGCAATATTATCAACCGCAGAATGGCAGCCTCCAGTTCATACGCGGCTGGTGGCCCGTTGCGCGGGGAAGATGACAGATTTGCCACCCCCCCTCCCCAGGGCCATGCCCAAGATTCCGCTGGGAAACTCCAACGGGGGAGGTGGTAGCAGATCTGGAAAACTTTTCGTGACCGGCGATGAGGGCATTTCCGGGCCGGCTGATGTCCTTATGTATTTTATAATTTTATTTTTTAATTTTTGCTACCCCTCCCTCCCCCTTGGTCCGGCCGATGATTCCCATGAGAGTTTCGGCAGGGGGGGAGGCAACTTTTGCAACACCGCGACCAATACCCATCTATTTATACGTCTGACACCAAAATCAGAGCACCAATAACATGCGTATCAGCCCCATACATCACCTACATCCATGACCATCCACCATCTTCATTAAGCAGTCTGTTTTATAGACCTAATGACTGGTTAATTACATCATTTCCGGGCTCAATTCCGGGCCATCACCCGCCACCATAATGTTCCACAATACCAGTACGTTGAAAAACCCGTTTACTTAACCCTTGAAAAGGGTTTGTCAAGCACAGGACATTTTGGCCATCAATAGGTGATATTTATGAACGAGGTTATAAAGAACAAGGCTCCACGCATAGACCCTAAAAGTCTCAAGATCCCGGCTTCAGGAGATTACACTGCCGAGAACATATCCGGCAGCGGTCCTCCCGAGAGCAACATACATTTGATAACGCAGAACCGTTGGACCCAGAGAAGTTTCCTAACCAGGCAACGGGTAACAATGGCAAAAACCTGCCAACTACCATACCTAATATAGGTTACTTGCTGGCCGAAATGGCATCACCGCTCGTTATGACGTCACCCGATGTGCTCTCTGGGGGCACCGACAAATGACATCCCGGGCATCGAAGCGGCCGTTTCGTGGCTTCCAATATAAACAGACACTTAACGAGCACCATCGACCCAAGTGCGACCTTCGCAGGTCATGGCATGGTTTAACAGAATTTAAAGAATATCCTCTATAAACCATGCTGAAAATGCATGTCGACCACTGACACCGGCTTTTTTGTAGATTGACGAGGCCTGCTGCCGAACTGTTTTTTCCTGTGTGTTTCGTACAATTGCAATTTCTTTCAGGCTAAGGCCTTTCAAAAGCAACCAGCCAACCTCTATTTCGCTACCAGTTAGCATCCACTCTGAAAATTGTTGGGTGACAACGTTACCCAGTTTCTTTCGTGCCTCAAGAACATATTTTTTTGGAGATGTTTGAGGGCTATTCGCTGTTTCAAGCTCCTGCTGTAGAGACCTTATCTCAAGCCGTTGTTGATGCAGTCCCCACAGAAGCCAGGCAATCGCAATAGTCGAAATACTGACGACAATCACTTCTTTGACGATATGTTCAGTGTCCGCACCATGGGAGAGATCGGCCACAAGGTCGGCTCCACTCGCGAAGACTATGGTGGCAAATATAAGAATCAATACTGTTTCTTTGATTCGAGTACTGTACACAATGATGAACCATTCAAAAACAGTGGCTTATGATATAGGACATATGTCCCATACGATACTATTTATGGCATTGGCCCGATGATTTATTGCACGAAACACACATAATTAACCTCAATATTCAATTTAACGAGGGCATTATGATGAGTAACGAAATTCGCGTGTGGGACCCATTGGTCAGGATTTTTCACTGGGGCTTGGTGCTAGCTTTCACCATTGCTTACCTGAGCGGTGATGAAGAAAGCAGTTTACATATTTATTCCGGATATATTGTGCTGGGGCTTATAGCCTTCCGTGTGTTATGGGGGTTAGTTGGCAGCCGTTATGCTCGTTTCAGTAATTTCGTGTATTCACCAGGGACCGTTATTCAGTACCTGAAAGACCTGATCACTAAAAAACCAAAACACTATATTGGGCATAATCCGGCGGGTGGCGCGATGGTGATCGCGATGCTACTTTGTCTTTTTATTGTTTCGGTGAGTGGACTCAAGGTGTATGCCATTGAGGAGGGACTTGGGCCACTGGCAGGTGAGTCCCCTGCATTGACCGTTATTAGCCCTGCCTATGCAGATGATGACGAGCACGGGGAAAATGGAAACGGACACGGTGAAGATGAAGAAGCAGAGGAATTTTGGGAGGAAATACACGAAGCCTCATCAAATTTGATGTTGCTTCTTATTTTTCTGCATATCACCGGCGTGATTGTTTCGGCTCGTTTACATGATGAGCATCTTGTTAAAGCTATGTTCACTGGGAAAAAGATCAGCAAGACTGATGAATGATCCCAGAAAAGCAAAGGGATATTAACAATCTCTCGCGATCGGAATTCAAATATACAGCACAGCAGAAAGTCTGCATCTAGCTGGTAGTCCAATATCAGAAGCCCCGCATTAGCGCGGGTTTCTGTGTCCGGGAATGATCGAGGCTGTGTGAAAAATATTGATTTTTGAAAGCGGGATACTGATGCGATTATAGGAACAATATTGCAGTGCTGCCCCATATACAGGAGGCCTATACATAACGCCCTGTGTTTAAGTGGTAAATAATTTTGCAGATTTTTGGAAACGGTGCGTTTTTACACGTAACCTGGACCGATTATGGCTGGATATAGCCGTTTAGAGATGGTTAATATAAGCGCCCACTAAGCGAGTACCATCGAACCTTTCGAGATCTTCCCGATCTCTATCTTTGTCGCCAACATTTTTAACGATGCGACACTATGTCGCACCCGATTTTATTGACGATCACTGCTCAAAATATATACAATATTAGAGTATTCTTAACTGCCTATGTATATCAATGGAGAACAGTCATGAGTGGTTTTGTCGAGCAACTCAGGCTTGCGGAAAAGGCGGCTGAGGACATCTATTTCGCGAAGGTTAACCGTGAATTGATCGAGTCCCTTCACAAACGAATGCAAGCAGAGAAAGATTCCTTTCAACCTTCCGATCAATCCAGCACCGGGTACGGACGGAAGACAGTCCGGCTGTCATGAAAGAGACTAACAGTGGCTAACCTGACATTAACAGCGGCTGCCTTCGTTAACCCGTTAGTCGTCATTTTCTGGCTTGGATGATTAGCGTGGATTACAGAGAGAATTATGGACAATTCACACCTGTTCGGTTTTTCGCTGGCACCTGTACGAGCATTATTTAGCGGATGCTGTTTTCGCAACGAATTAAAAAAAAGCATTACGCCTGCGCGTCTTGGCAGGATGCTGACCAAAAAGGGTATTGATCTTCAATACTACATTTATAGTTTACCCACCTCTGATATTGAGCAGCATATGAACAACTGTAAACGTTGTCATAGTTTAGATCTGTGCGATTGTTACCTGAACAACAAGAAAATGGATAACAATATTGTCCTTGCGTTTTGCCAAAATAACGACTCCGTCATAAAGATTAAGAATCAACAGGATAGTCTATACGTCAAGAACTAGGAATTTGTAAATATCCGTCAACTGTAGAGTAGAATTCCTGTTTCTAATCGCTGTAATACAGCAAAGTATTTGACGATGCGACGCTATGCCGCACCCAATTTTAATGTAATTTTCATATTGTTTCGTTAGTATTATTACTACACGTCAAACCCCTCCTGTGGACGTGTGTAGAAGTTATTTATTGTGTGTTCTCCAAGCTATAGCGGCGGCCTTCGGGTCGCCGTTTTGCATTGTGTTGTAGGTCCGTTTGTGGCCCAGACTGTGTAAAAACGTGAAGCCCGCTATAATCACGCCATAGCAACGGCGTGAGGTAGTGATGAGACGTTTCATTGAAGGTGAAGACCGCAACCAGAGCACGTTATTTCCCGAATGCCTTGAAGATTACATTGCGGAAGACAATCCCGTCATGGTCATTGATGTATTCGTTGATGAACTTGATCTCGGCCAGCTGGGCTTCGGGCGTGTTGATCCAAAAATAACCGGCAGGCCTGCCTACCATCCATCGATGTTGCTGAAGCTCTACATCTACGCCTACCTCAATCGTGTTCAGTCCAGCCGTCGTATTGAGCGAGAGGCCCAGCGCAACGTGGAGCTGATGTGGCTGACTGAGCGTTTAATGCCGGACCACAAGACGATATCNGACCTTCGCAAGGACAACAAAAAAGGGGTTCATGGTGTGTGTCGTGNGTTTGTTGTCTTATGCCGCCGTCTGGACTTGTTTACCCAGGCGCTGGTAGTTATTGACGGCAGCAAGTTCAAGGCCGTAAACAACCGCGACAAGAACTTCACACGTGCCAAGATGAAGCGTCGTCTGGCACAGGTTGTGGCAAGTCTGGATCGTTACTTCGAGCAACTGGAGCAGGCCGATCGTGATGAGTCCTCAGCTGCGGATGTCAAAACTGTCAATCTGAAAGACAAGATTGACACGCTCAAGCAAGAGATGGCACGGCTAAGTACACTTGAAGTGCAAATACAGGCAGCACCGGACAAGCAGATATCGCTGACTGATCCGGATGCGCGCTCCATGAAGAGCCGGGGAAACGGCATCGTGGGCTATAACGTCCAGACGGCAGTCGATGCCGAGCACCATCTGATTGTTGCTCATGAAGTGACCAATAAAGGCAGTGATCGCAGTCAACTCTCTCCCATGGCGAAACAGGCGCGTGAGGCGATAGGTGTTGAGGACCTGACAGTGATCGCCGATGCTGGCTACTTCAAGAACAAAGAACTTTTGTCATGCCACGAGGACGGTATTACGGCTAACGTGCCAAGACCACAGACCTCATGTAATCAGGCAAAGGGGCTTTTTGGAAGAAAGGATTTTCACTACATACCCGAAAAAGATGAATACCGATGTCCCGCTGATGCGCATTTAATCTGGCGTATGACGTCGAAAGAGAATGGACTGACGATACATCGCTACTGGAGTTCCAATTGCCAAACATGTTCCCTGAAACCACAATGTACGAGAGGCAGAGAACGACGCGTTACGCGTTGAGAGCATGAGACGATCCTCGAGGCCGTGCAGGAGCGACTGGACTGCGATCCGGAGATCATGCGGGTACGTCGACAAACAGTGGAGCATCCATATGGGACACTTAAATTATGGATGGGGTCAGCCCACTTTTTGACCAGGACACTGAATCGGGTGAGTACCGAGATGAGTTTGCATGTGCTTGCCTACAATCTAAAGCGAGTCATGAACATCCTGGGTGTTAAGCCGCTAATCCAGGCGATACAGGCATAGAGCCTGTATTTACCACATAAAACAGACGTACTCAGCACCTCACAGTCGTTTTTTCTGACATTGTCTTGCAGACAAAATTTACTGGTCCGATAACAGTTATCGAAAATAATCGGCCTGTTGGCTTCGAGAGCGACTGTGGTTACGGCTACCGATTACTCTGACCTGGATTTTCTGGTTTTTACACAGTCTGGGCCGAAGTTCCCCGTTTACGGCAACGCCAGCACTTGGCTTGGATGGTCCAGTGAACGGCAAGTTTATGCGATAGCAGTCATTCCCTGAAGGCATTGCAGGAAAATACCCAGCGGCATTGTCTGACATACCCCGCTGGCCACGTTGATATAGCCTGATCCCGCTCATCGCGAAGAAGAAAGTTTAATATGATTCGCAGAAAGACTGAATTCCAGAAGGTCTCTAGTAATGTATTTTACTCAGCCATGATGGTAAGTTTAGTGGTTCAAATCAGCCCTTATAGTGCTGTAATCTGTTAAGCTACTCGTTCTATCATGGAATTTAAGTATTGAATGATCTCCGGAAAGCCCGGAGGATTTCCTTACTAATCTACATGCGTTATTTCATGTCGGGCCAGCCTTTTTGTTTTTGGCAGCAAGCATGTATATTAGTTGGTCTAGCCCATCCTGCCTGACCTTACTCATGAATGAGCTTCTGTAATTCGTAACCAGACTGACCCCTTCAATCACAACGTCGTATACCTTCCAGCCGTTTGTAGTACTGTGCAGGTTATAGGTAATTTTTACTAAATTATCATGCGGTCGAGATAATTCCGTATGCACTTTCACCTGAGTATCATCATCTTTCATCCTAAAGGGTAGGTAGACGATCTCTGCGTCAGCATAATCGACAAGCACTCTACCGTAGCTGCGTACCAGTAAAGCACGAAACTCTTTAACGAATTCTTCGCGTTGCTGCAGGTTGGCGTTACGCCAGTATTTCCCCAGTGTCCATCGTGCCATGCGTTCAAAATCAAAATACGGCATCACATTTTCAGTAACCATNTCATGCAACCGGGCTGGATTCTGATTAATAGAAGTCTTCTCATCCNTAAGTGTCATTAGCATCTGCGTGGAAGTATCACGCACAAGCTCCAGAGGCGACTGACCGGCTGATGCTGGAGTCGCAAGCACCAGCAAGACAAGTAAATTTACTACTGAGATATATAGTCTCATTTGTTTAACTCCTGAAATCCTGAATTTCCACAACTGCTATCCATATGGGTGCTGGACCGCATTCAGTTTCGTTCTCTATGCTATGTATTGCTTGACTGTTTAAAAAACACCTGCATTCATTGCTCATCGTTGTCCAGGCAACACATATGAAAACCAGAGGCAATACCTGTGCCATTCTGCGCAAGGCGAGAAAATTCCTGCAGTTTGAAGCGGTGATAGGATTTGAACCAAGTGCTAACGGGATCGGGACCATTTATTCTGTCGCCGTTACCCGACTGTTAGTCCATAGCGGTGGTTATCTATCTGATTGGAATAGAGAGCTTTTGTCGCTATAAGGTGACTAAAGTCAGCCGGTCTGGACCCATTGTCTGGCCAAGTCGCGGAGCATTCGCAGCCGGGGTATCTGGAAGCCCTCTTCCCTTAACAACCGGGAATACCGATTGGACCCGGGGCATCAGGCAGGACACAACAACCCGCAATAACGGACAATAGAACAACAATAGAGATTACCTTGACCAGCCTTAGCATTTTTTATAATTACACTCCTGCAAATGCAGCTTGGTTAATGTCATGTATCAGCCGGTGCCAGACCACCCTATATTAGATGTCTGACGAATTATTAATCAGCAGCGTCCCTTTTTTGCCTGGCCGGGAGGACAGAAGTGGGAACCAGAATGCCCAGACCAGGGCCGACTGCTTTCATAGTTCGTTTTCCTATAACTATTGGTATGTCGTGAGTCATCGTCTGTGTTAACCGCAGCACCGATCGCTCCACCCAGCCCCCCGCCGACAATCGCTCCATCGCGCCCGCCGACCTCATTGCCTATTGCCGCGCCGGCGGCTCCACCGATGCCGCCACCAATTGCCGCATCCCACGTGGAACCCGCATTCGCTTCAACGACCATAAGTGTAAATACTAAAAGTAGGTAACGTATATTCATGAATACATACCCCGTGAAAGTGAGTAAGTATCTATGATTATCGATACTGTCATTAGATGTTATGTGACCGAGGTCTCAATCATTGACATATATATGTGAATCTGTGACGCATGGCCGTAACCGGCGTGTTTCCGTTCACGGATATCTTGTGGTTGGCCGCCGATGATATAACCATCGAAACAGCAGTTGGTAACGGAGACAGACATGCACAAGTTGATTATTGGACTGATGGTGATTTTCTTCCTGGGTGACCCCAGCCTGCAGACACTGGCATGGCTCGGCGAGATGAAGACATATTTGGTTGCTGCCGCAATCGCACTTGTTTCCATACCTTTTGTGACCTCTCAGCTCGACGGGTGATCCCGGCACTGCGGCAGCCCGACACTGCCCGTGCATACACCCTGTGGCGGCCTTCGGGTCGCCGTTTTTTCGTGGCACTGTAGATCCGGAGTTGGCCGAAATCGGAAGTTTAAAGTACACCCTCTCCCGGCATAGCCAGATCGCTGACAGTTCCCGGCTCTCACCTTGGTCGAATCGCTGCTACTGCAAATGCTAAATTTTTCACACTGTCGGCCGCACTCAATCTACATACAACCATCAGGAGACCTTAATGATGAATTTACTGCGACGTTCGACTGCCATTTTCCTCTCCATCCTGCTGGCCCTCATGCCGCTGTTACCTGCACAGGCGGCAATGATTGGCAACGACCAGATTGCTAACCAGGGCCTGTCACACCACACGCGCGATGGCCTGCAACAGCAGTTTGAACAGGAAACCACTCAACAACAGCTGCAAGAATGGGGTGTCAATCCGGATCAGATCAAAAGTCGCATCGACAGCCTGACCGATGCTGAGCTAGCGCGGATCAACCAGCAGGTTAACGACCTCCAGGCAGGTGGCGATGTTCTTGGTATTCTGCTGGTCATATTTCTTGTCTTCGTTATCACCGATATCATCGGTGCCACAGATGTCTTCCCGTTTATTAATCCGGCCAGATAATAGTAGACAAGATACTGCAGTTTTATGATCGAGAGGTTACCCAGCATGGATAAAGAAAGGCGCAAGGGGATGAAGCCGGTCCCCAGGCAGCCAGATTGCTGATAATAGCTGTGCGACACTATGCCGCACTCGATTGTAATGAAATTTTAATATTGTATAGCTAGTATTATTTCTACACGTCTTTCCTCCCCGAATAGACTTGTTTTGAGGTTTTTTTTCATTGAAACTTCTCCAAGGGTTTGACGGCGGCCTTCGGGCCGCCTTTTCTATTGAGCGTAGAAAACCCCACCACAAGGGAAGAACTCAGCGAATCACGGTCTCTTCAATCCACTCGCCATGCATGCTGTTCATGCGCCGATCCGGGATCATCCTGCGACATTCCTTTATTGGCTCTTCCCCCGATCGAGTGGGTAGATTACTTCATCACCGACCATCAGCGTCTCACCTACTCTCCTCGTAAGTATTAACATGCCCCCCCGTCTCCTTGGTTAAGTCCGTGTTCTTTTTCGGAAACATCCCGAGTATGCACAGCTCACATTGCAAGATATCTTTCTTGCTTCATGGGTGGAATAGGGAAATTCCCTATGTCAGTCATCTTTACGAACTGCCCACTCAGAAAATAGTCAATTTAATGGCTGCGGCTAACAATGCTCTGTTTTCTCTATGTTATTTATTGAATGGCGTGAATTTTGCTAATGTGAATGTGTAAAGAATTAAAAAGAACTTTGGGGGCAATCATGGAATTATTACTGGCATTGCTGGCAGCTTTTATCTTCTTCCACGTCCTGCGTCGGATGTTCAAGAGGTGATCTACTTCTGTCTCCAGACAGTTCTGATTCGGACGGCAATCGCGAGATAGGTTCTCGTAACGGTTACACAAGATGCTTCGATTCGCTTCCGCAGCAATTCCTGCCGGTAATTGATTTTGTGACGTACGTCACATTTACGGGTGAACGGCCATCATATCCTGAATGTGATGCAGTTCTCATTGTGCCATTGGATAGAGCCCGACGAGGACGGCAAAGCAGCAGAACAGGACATTCCCGGCCTGAAATCTGTACTCACACTTTCGGCCAACTCCTGTCCTTCATGGTTACTGGCCTAAACGACTGCTCCACCACTATTTTCGGACATTTGATTCTTTTCAGTCAATCGTCGAAAAATCAAAGCCTGCAATAAAACCAGCTTCCTGTGTTCAAGTGTCATTTTCCTCTGCTCCTGGCAGTGGAAATTTATGTTTGCCGGTTACGTTATATCCGGTTACGTTATACAAGGAGGTTATCAACCAGGGGAGTTGTGATGGCCGTAAAGCCGAGTTACGAGGAACTGGAGAAGCGGGTCCAGGAGTTGGAAGCTGCCGAAGCGCAGCAGGTTACCCAGGAT
>JGI24024J18818_10000623_pt1 | contig 13805 bp, 12 predicted proteins | sample Cruoilmetagenom2_FD_18818 | JGI IMG/M metagenome (IMG submission 18818) | reverse complement strand
AATTATCTATTAAACAATTATATAAAGAGATATCTGACGCAATGGGTGTTCATACAGAGCCTGTTTATGAGATCTTAAGAGATGGAGAAATTGAAAGAAGTATACTTTCGAATGTCAAAGCACTAGCTTCCCTAGGGTGGTCTCCTACTTATCGCTTAGAAGAAGGATTAAAAGAAACAATTGACCATTATGTTAATCAAAAAAATTTAAAACAGGATTGCGTTCCAAGTTCACAANCAATAAATAGTTAACTNTTAACTTATCTATTATGATGTACACTTTTATTTGGAAGGCGATTGCCCAATTGAAGGATATTAAGCTCAAGAGAATATTTAAGAATAGGTTTGCCAAAAATGTGTTTATGATTGCAGGTGGGGCGGCTTTTGCTCAAGTAATCTCGCTTTTGTTATCTCCAGTCATTACTAGAATATATTCACCAGAGGAGTTTAGTACTCTAACCTTATTCATTTCAATACTAGGGATAATCTGCCTATTGGGTACTCTAAGCTACGAATCTGCTATCCCAATCGCTGCTAATGATAACAAAGCTATAAATTTACTTTTGTTAAGTTTAATTATTCTATGTTTAATTACCTTTTTACTTACAGTAACAATATTCCTATTTAGCGATTTTCTTCTTCTACTGCTGAATGCAACGGATTTAGTAAATTATAAATATTGTATTGTCATAGGCTTTTTTATGACAGGACTATACGCAATTTTAACTGAATGGGCTTTAAGAAAAAAAAATTATAACGGCATTGCCCGCACAAAATATTCTCAAAGCATTATTGGTAACGGTGGGAAAATAGCTTTTGGTTTTATGGGCTTTGGTCCAATAGGATTAATTTTAGGACAAATTCTTGGCCAAAGTGCTGGAATTATTAATCTCTATATTTCGTTTTCAAAAGAACGAAGGTCGTTATTGAAGAACATTGATTTATTGTCTATTTGGTGGTGTGCGAAGAGGTATGTAAGGTTCCCAAAGTATTCAGCTCCAACCCTATTCATTATATCGTTAACAAGTCAAATTCCAGTGTTTTTTCTTTCTGCCTTTTATAATCCTGAAACAGTTGGATATTATGGTCTTGCTTTAACAATTACATTTTTACCTATGGGTATAATAGGGAAATCTGTGGAAGATGTTTTTTATGGTGAAGTAGCAAGTTTAGGGAAATCAAATGCTATAGCAATAAAAAAAATATCTAGAGGTTTATTAAAGAAATTATCAATTATTGGAGCAATACCAATGATTATTCTTATACTATTGGGCCCAGAGTTATTCGTTATTGTATTTGGGGATAATTGGAACAATGCGGGAGTATTTGCTAGTGTATTGGCAATCTACGCATACACACATTTTATTTTCCACCCAATTAGTATGGTGTTTTTTGTTTTTGAAGAACAGCATCTTCAACTATATTTAAATATTACTAAAATAGTTTTAGTTATTATTGTATTTTATATGGCAAATATTCTAGATTTGTCTGCTGTCTTAGCGATTCTGATCTTCAGTATTACGATGGGGTGTGCTGAATTTTGTAAATACCTTTTGGCGCAATATGTAATAAATAAGCATACCTCACAAGATTATTACTAACGTAATTAGAGAGAGCTTTAAGAGGTAAATTCTATAACTATTATTTTTACAAATTAGTATATTAACATATTGTTAGAATAGGATTCAAAGCTAAGGAGGAACAAGGAATAAAGAAAAAAGTCGTTTTTATTAGTAACCTTGCTGCACCCTACCAAGTGAAGTTTTGTTATGCACTACAAGAATATTTTGATGCAGAGTTTTGGTTTTATGAGTATGTAGATGAAACGAGACCTGATTGGTGGAAGATTCCGCTTGGTGACAAATGCAAGATAATGAAAGCTTCGGGTAGACTGCCGAAAGTAGGATATTTCTCTTTCGGTTTATTTTTTGATCTTATGAGATTTAATCCAGATATTATTTTATTAGGAGGGTTCATGAAATGGCATTTACTAATATTTAAACTGGCAAAATTGTTTAATAAAAAAGTAGTCTTTTTGAGTGAACCCTTAAGATATGTAAAAAGTGATAGAGACCAGTCAAATGACTTGAGAACTCTAAAAAATAGTGAAAAAGAGTTAAATGTCCTAAATAAGTTTTTTAGAGGTGCGGACCTATATCTTGGAATGGGGCAAGTCGCTCAAAAACAATTTATAGAGGAAATAGGATTCGATATAGAAAAAGTAAATTGGACTAGTTATCCTCAAGATTTGGAGGAGTATTATACACATCCTTTAAGAGTAAAAAATAAGAGCGATGTATTTAGAATTCTCTTTGCTAATAGGTTAATAGATAGATATCAACCTTTATTTGTATTAAAAGTATTTGAGGAGATAGTTGAAAAATATCCTAATACTGAACTACTAATGAATAGCGATGGTCCTCTTCATTCAGAATGTGTCGCTTATATAAATAATAAACAAATAAAGAATGTTAAATTTTTAAATCAGATAGATTCTTGGAATAATATGCACTTAATTTATAAAGATTCGGATATATTAATCCTTCCAGCAACCTACTCAAATGGGAATGGTACTATATATGAAGCTAGAGCTTCAGGAATGGGCGTAGTAATGAGTAATCAGATTAACCATATTGAATATCATTCCAAAAATAATATAAATTGTTTTATATGTGAATTAAAAGTAGAGGATTTTATTAAGAGTATTATCAAATACATTGAAAACCCTGAAATACTCGTATCTCACGGTGAAATAAGTAGAAAACTTGTTGAAGAAAGAAAAAATGAAAATACTGCTAAGGAGTATTTCGAATTATTTCAGAATTATGGAATAGTATAGTAAGATATTTTTGCAAATTCAAATAAAAAGGGATGCAAGTTTTAGAATATCTTCATTTTATGAATCATATGTTTTTATAGGAAGAAGTAAAAATAACTATAAATAAGTATGGTGAGTGGATATAATGTATAAACCTTTGAAGAATGGCGAGAAGTTAGTAATTGTAGGGGCTGGTGAGTTTGCTGAAATAGCATATGAATACTTCACTTACGATTCTCCTTATGAAATAGTAGCTTTTGCTGCTGAGAAAGCTTATATAAAAAATGATAGTCTTTATGACTTACCAGTCGTTCCTTTTGAAGAAGTACATCAGATTTTTCCGGTAACTGAATATAAAGCATTTGTCGCAGTTCCCTATACCAATTTTAATAGATTAAGAACAAGGCTATATCATGAAACGAAAAATAAAGGATATGAATTAGTAACTTATATTAGTTCCAAAGCCTTTGTTTGGAGAAATGTAACAATTGGCGAAAATTGTTTTATCTTCGAAAATAATGTATTGCAGCATCATGTTAATGTAGGAAATAACGTGATTTTATGGAGTGGAAATCATGTTGGTCACCGGTCAGTTATTAAGGATAATTGCTTTATTTCATCTCAAGTAGTTATTGCAGGAAACTGTGAAATTGGAGAGAATTGTTTTATTGGAGTAAATAGTACTTTTAATGATGAGATAAAGGTTGGTAAGGATTGTTTTATATCCTCGGGAGCATTAGTCATTAAGAATGCGCCAGAAGGGAAAATATATAAAGGCACCCCCGCGAAAGCATCATCAGTTGATGTATATAGATATTTCAATATAGAAAGCGAACTTGTCTTATGATTTAATAAGCGCTATTCAATTAGTCAAAGTACAAAAGGTAATATTTCGTTCATTAAGAGCGAAGTATTACCTTTTTCTATGTTGTTTTATATTCTGCTTGTTATGTTTGCTAATACCTTTTTTACAATATTAATTTGCCAATTCTAATGGATATTCTCAAATTCCTAAAGCTATTAATAATACAGATGGCCTAAGCATAATATAAAAGAGACATGCTAAGGAAAGCAAGTCTTTTGTTAAGGTACAAAAATGAGGTGATTAATATAAAAAAAGATATAGGAATCTTATCCCAATACTTTTATCCGGAACATGTATCTACTGCAACTTTAATAACAGAACTTGCGATTGGTTTAAAAAAAAGAGACTTAGATGTTACTGTAGTTTGCGGATATCCTCAAGAATTTGTATCTGATGATTATAATGAAATACCCCAAAATGAGATTTTGGAAGGAGTAACGATTAAAAGGGTTAAATACACCACATTTAATAATAAGTCAAAGCTTGGTCGTATATTTAACTTTTTTTCACTTTTTATATCTATGTTAACTAAGTTTTTTTACTTAAGAAAGTTTAAGAGGATCATTGTTTACTCCAACCCACCTATTTTGCCTTTAATCACTTATTTGTTAAAAAAATTTTACGGGACAGAATTTATATTTGTTGCCTTCGATATTTATCCAGATAACGCATTAAAGATTAAGAGTATAAAAGTGAATGGGTTAATCCATAAGGTAATGAATTTTATTAATAGACGTGTATATTCAAATGCTTCTACTATTGTTCTTTTAGGTAACGAAATGAAAGATTATGTATTGAATCATAAGATAGCTATAAGTTCGAAAAATTTACAAGTCATTCCTAATTGGTTTTCAAATGAAAAAATTCTCCAGAGTTCATTAGTAGTTAATGATGAATTCAAGAAAATTCAAGAAAATAATATGTTCGTTGTCTTATATTCTGGCAATATGGGGCCAGTTCAGGATATGGAAACCATTTTACAGGGAATCTTAAGTTTCAAAAATCACAAAGACATATTTTTTATTTTCTCCGGACACGGAAGTAAGGTTGAATATGTTAAAAGCTTTTTAAAAAATAACAAAATAAACAATGCTAGAGTTTTTGGGTTTCTTCATGGACAAGACTATGCCGATGCTTTATCTATAAGCAACGTCTGTTTGGTAAGTTTAGAAAAAGGTATTGAAGGCCTTGGAGTACCAAGTAAAACATACGGATATTTAGCAGCTGGAAAACCAGTAATTTCTATTATGGACCCTAATACGGATATTTCAAAAGACTTAGATGAGTTTAAATGCGGCGTGAATATTGTACAAGGTGATTTAGAAGGTTTTGAGAATGCTATAAATAAATACTATTTAAATTTGGCATTAATGGAAGGGGAGTCTAGTAATGCTAGGAAATTATATGATGCAAAATATATTAGAGACCTTAATATCGATAAATATTATAAGTTAATCAAACTCTAAGGAAAGGATGTGACCTGGTATGTTTCGTGATAAAACATTGCTTATTACAGGTGGGACAGGTTCATTTGGAAACGCAGTAATGGAGCGCTTACTGAATACAAACATAAAAGAAATACGAATCTTTTCCCGGGATGAGAAAAAACAGGATGATATGCGTAAAAAATATAATAATGACAAGCTGAAGTTCTATATAGGTGATGTAAGAGATTTAGCTAGTGTTAAGTACGCAATGGATGATGTAGACTATGTTTTTCATGCAGCTGCTCTTAAACAGGTTCCTTCCTGTGAGTTTTTCCCTATGGAGGCTGTTAAAACGAATGTATTGGGTACAGAAAATGTACTAAATGCATCCATTGAGTCTGGAGTGAAAAAAGTCATTTGTCTTTCTACAGATAAAGCGGCGTATCCGATTAATGCAATGGGAATTTCTAAAGCCATGATGGAGAAAGTGGTTGTTGCAAAATCTAAAACTGTATCCCCTGATAAAACAGTCATTTGTGGAACTAGATACGGAAATGTAATGGGGTCTCGCGGATCCGTAATTCCACTTTTTGTTGAGCAATTGAAAGAAGGAAAAGCTCTAACTGTGACAGATCCAAATATGACTAGGTTTTTAATGAGTCTTGAAGAAGCTGTAGAGTTGGTAATATTCGCTTTTCAATATGCACAGGCTGGGGATATCATGGTCCAAAAGTCTCCAGCTTCTACAATCGCTGACTTGGCGCAAGCTGTGAAAGAACTCTTTCATGCGGATACCGATCTAAAGATTATCGGTACTAGGCATGGTGAAAAGTTATTTGAAACCTTATTAACAAGAGAAGAACATGCGGTTGCTGAAGACTTAAATGAGTTTTATAGAATACCAGCTGACAATAGAGAGTTAAATTATGATAAATATTTTGCAACTGGAGATAAAAAGCTTACATCGGAAGAAGAATATAATTCTCATAATACGTTTCGACTATCAATCGAACAAATAAAAGATAAATTACATCAACTACCATATATACAAAGTGAATTGAAAGGATGGAACTACTGAAAATATTAATAACGGGAGCTTCCGGCTTTGTTGGCAAAAACTTAGTAGCAGAATTAAAAAATAGAGGGTATGAAGATCTACTTCTATTTACGAGAGATAATTCTTTAGAGGATTTAAAGGATTATACAAAAGAATGTGAATTTATTTTTCACTTGGCTGGTGTTAACAGACCGGAAAAAGAAGAAGAATATTTGGAAGGTAACTTTGGTTTTACAGCAAAATTATTAGAATTTCTTCAGTTGAATAAGAATACGTCACCTATCCTACTAACCTCGTCGATTCAAGCGGAAACATCGAATGCATACGGAGAAAGTAAAAAGGCCAGTGAAGATATCCTGTTTAATTACTCAGAAGAAACGGGAGCAAAAGTGTATGTATATCGGCTGCCTAATCTATTCGGAAAATGGAGTAAGCCTAACTATAATACAGTAGTTGCTACTTATTGCTTTAATGTTGCTAGAAATCTAAATATTAAAGTGAATGATCCCGAAGCAGAACTGGCCCTTTGTTATATAGATGATGTTTTACAAGAATTTATAGCTGCATTAGAAGATTCACCGACAAAAGTATCTAACTATTGTACGGTACAAGTAACTTATTCCATTTCGCTTGGTGAATTAGCAAAAAGAATCGAAAGTTTCAAAGAAAACAGAGTGAAGTTGAGTGTACCTAATATGGAGAATGACTTAACGAAAAAGCTTTATAGTACCTATTTAAGCTTTTTAGCCAAAGATCAATTCTTATCTGATCTAAAGATGAATGTGGATAATCGAGGATCCTTCACTGAATTTATTCGAACATCTGATAGAGGGCAAGTTTCCGTAAATGTTTCTAAACCTGGAATTACAAAAGGTAATCACTGGCATCATACTAAAAATGAAAAGTTTCTAGTGGTAAGCGGGTCAGGGCTCATCAGATTTAGGGAAGTTCATTCAGAAGAAATTATTGAGTACAAGGTAAGTGGAGAAAAACTTCAAGTAGTTGATATCCCTGTAGGATATACGCATTCCATCGTAAACATTGGCACAAATGATATGGTCACCGTCATGTGGGTAAATGAGTGTTTTAATCCTGAAAAGCCAGATACTCACTACTTGGAGGTATAACGATGAAAAAGTTAAAAGTTATGACAGTAGTTGGAACTAGGCCAGAGATTATAAGATTATCAGCAGTAATCAATAAATTAGAAGAATCCCCAGCATTCGAACATACGCTTGTACATACGGGCCAGAATTATGATTATGAATTAAATCAAGTGTTTTTTGAGGATTTTAATCTAAAGGCACCACATTTTTTTCTTCATGCAGCTACAGGAGCAGCTGTAGAAACTATAGGAAATATATTAATAAAAATTGATCCAATTCTGGAAGAAGTAAAACCGGATGCCTTATTAGTTTTAGGCGATACAAATAGTTGTTTATGTGCAATTGCAGCCAAAAGAAGGCATATTCCTATTTTTCATATGGAGGCTGGGAATAGATGCTTTGACCAAAGAGTACCGGAAGAAACGAATAGAAAGATTGTCGATCATATTGCGGACGTTAACTTAACTTATAGTGATATTGCTAGAGAGTATTTGTTAAGAGAGGGGTTACCAGCTGACCGTATTATTAAGACAGGAAGTCCTATGTTTGAAGTACTCAATTCAAGAAAAGCTGATATTGAAAAAGCTGATATACTAGAGCGTTTAAACCTTGAAGAAGGAAAGTATTTTGTAGTGTCTGCACACAGAGAAGAGAATATTAATTCGGAAACAAATTTTTTAGATTTAGTTGAAAGTTTAAATGCAATTGCAGAAAAATATAATTTACCTGTGATTATAAGTACACACCCAAGAACTCAAAATATGATAAATAGTAAAGAGATAGAGTTTAGTCCATTAGTGAAAACAATTAAGCCTTTAGGGTTTAATGATTATGTAAAACTTCAAATAAAAGCTAAAGCAGTATTAAGTGATAGTGGAACGATAAGTGAAGAGTGTTCAATCCTTGCATTTAGAGCACTTAATATAAGGCAAGCCCATGAAAGACCAGAGGCGATGGAAGAGACATCAGTAATGATGGTAGGTTTAGGGAAAGATAGAATATTGCAAGGATTAGAGCTTTTAGAAACGCAGCAAAACAGCACTTTAAGAAGAGTGGCAGATTATAGCATGCCAAATGTTTCGGAGAAAGTACTAAGAATAATTCTATCTTATACAAACTATGTGAATAGAGTTGTTTGGGATAAAAAAATATGAAAAAAAACTTTCTTTTTTTAGGTTTTGCAATACCAAATGAAGAAATGAATGAAGTTCTAAAAATAGATGAGTTTCCAGCTATTCAAACGCATAAATTTATTTGGAATTTAATTAAAAGTGTGGAGATACACGATACCTTCAAATTCACGTATATTTCAGCTAGACCCGTCTCAGATTATCCTCATTTCCCTAAAAAAATTATTAAAAGTAAAGTATGGAATGTAGATATTTTTGGTAAAAAAATAGACATTATAGAAATTAGCTTTATTAATTCTAGTATTTTAAAAATTGTAACAAGATTTTTTTCAGGACTTTACTCTAGTTTTAAAAAATTTCATAAAGAAAAAGATAAAGGAGGTGTAATTGTCTATTCGGTACATGTTCCCTTTATGATAATAGGTTATATTATTTCAAAGATATATAAAATAGACTTTATTGGAATATGGACCGATCCGCCTTCTATTAAAAATGAACGGGAAAGCTTTATTAAATCTAAGTTAAGAAAAATAGAATTATTTGTTTCTAGGTTTTTAATGAATAAAACATCTAAAGTTATAACACTTACTAAGTATTTAGCAGAGGACTTTGCTCCAAAGAAACCTTATTTGGTTATAGAAGGAATAATTGATGAATCTGATATAAGCTCAGGTGAAAAATTAAATAATGTAGAAAATACAGATGTGTTGAGAATTGTTTATACGGGTTCATTGGAGAAAAGATACGGAATTAAAAATATAGTAGAAGGTTTTAAATTAATTAAAGAAAATAAAATTATACTCGAAATATATGGTCATGGTGATTATGAAGAAGAATTGAAAGAAGTTTGTCTTACAAATAACAATATAAGGTATAAGGGCTTTGTACCAAATAAAGAAATTTTAAAAATTCAAAAAGAATCCGATTTTTTAATCAATGCTCGATCCGCAGAAGACGAGTATGTAAAATACTCTTTTCCTTCAAAAACACTGGAATATATGCTCTCTGGTACTCCACTAATTACTACAATGTTACCAGGAATACCTAAAAATTATCAAGACTATTTATTAATTTTAGAAAATAACAATCCCAAATCAATTTGTGAAATGGTAGAAAAAGTAGCTAGAATGGAAAAAATAGAAAGGAATGGGATAGGGTTAATGGCATTGGACTTTGTGAAAAAGAAAAATATTATTAATCAAGGGAAAAAAATAGTGGACTTTTTGGCATAGATTATGAAATAGGATAAAGTAATGGTCATATGTATGATAGGAGGGGCCATTTATATTAACACAACTAACTTTTCTGTTTGCTTTACTTTTAATGATACCGATATTAAATAATAAATACCCTTTTTATCTACTTTCATTCGCTGTTTTATACTTATTTTTAGCTTTACGTTATGACTTTGGAAATGATTACTTGTCTTATCTTCATATACATCAAGCTATAAATGAAGGGCGATACGCTTGGGGAGCAAGTGACGCTCTTTATAAAATATTGAACCTTCTGATATCAAATTTCAATGTATTTGTAGCTGTAAATAGTTTTTTTTATATGGTTTGTATATTTATTTTAATTAAAAATAATTTATCAAGAAATCAGTATTGGTTAGCAACTTTAATTCTACTTATTAATCCATATCTATTTTTAATCCACTTATCATCATTTAGACAAACATTAGCCATCTGCTTTGTTATACTTGCAGTTTATTTTGTAACAAAGAAACAGACTATTCTTTACTTCTTGTTTGTTTTGCTTGCGTCAGGATTTCATCAAAGTGCATTAATAATACTCCCGGCATATTTTTTACTAACAACTAAAAAAGTGAGTTTTATTAAAGGGATATTAATAATAGTGATAGTAATTCTCCTATTATCAACATCACTTATGAATACTTTAATCCTGTCGATTATAAATTACTTCCCAACAAATTATTTGTATTATTTTAATCAAGATTTACAAAACTCAATGAGAGCTACTTTAATTTCAAGTTTCTTTTTTTTCTTAATTCTTTTTAATATAAATAGATTAAAAGGGAAAGAAATGATTTACGGAAAGCTAGCACTAATTTCCACAATAATTTCTCTGTTAGCGTTTAAAGTATCAATGATTACAAGAGTAGGAATGTATTTTGATATTTTTTTAATTGTTATAATACCACTTATATTTTCTAAAATGAAGCAAGGTAAAATTCGCATTATACTAATTTTGTTAACTTTAACAATTTATTTTTTACGTTACTGGTCGTTCTTTAACAATGAAGTTTGGATGGACTCATATAGGACTTATCAAACGATTTTAGGATATTAATATTAATAAACCACTTGGCAAATAAGAAAAGAGACGTTCTAATTGCCTTACAATCGTTAATTGGTCGCAATGACTTTAAAAGAATTTAAAGTTTTTAATATAAACATTTCTATTACTTGAAGTAATATCTCAATAGTTAGGGGAAAATGTTGAATTATTACAATACAAAGGATGTTTTTTATGAGAATTTTGTGGCTTATAAATTTACCATTACCTGAAGCCAGTGAATTACTAAATACGAAACCATCCCCATATGGAGGATGGCTTGTGAACGCTGCAAAAGATTTATCAACAATTGAAGGAATAGATTTAACTATAGCATTTCCAAGTGATGGGGTTTCTGAGTTAATTAAACTTAAAGCGGATATAATTAATTACTATGCCTTTAAACAAATTAAAGATCACAATATTGCAATAATAAAAAGAAATAATATTTTCAATCAAATAATAAATGAAGTCAATCCTGATCTCGTACATATTTTCGGTACAGAACTTCCTCATACACTTTCGATGGTAAATGCTTGTAATAATGAAAAAAAAAGAATTATTGTAATTTCTATTCAAGGTTTAGTTTCTTTTATAGAAAAGCATGTCTTTGCCAACTTACCTTTTAGAGTAGTATATGGATTTACTATTAGAAATCTCCTAAGAAAAGATAATGTTGTAGGACTGAAAAGACTATATAAAAAAAGAGGTAGAGCTGAGATAGAAGCTATCCAAAAAGTAGATCATATTATTGGTCGAACTACTTGGGATAGAGCATGCACATCACAAATTAACCCAAAAGCAGAATACCATTTTTGTAATGAAACATTGAGAGAAGAGTTTTACAATCATGAATGGAATATAGAAAAATGTGAAAAGCATTCGATTTTTCTAAGTCAAGGTCAATATCCAATTAAAGGCCTTCACTATATGTTAGAAGCAATGCCTTTAATTCTACAAAAATATCCACAAGCTAAAATATATATAAGTGGAAAGGATATTACAAAGTCAGGTTCATTGAAAGACAAATTACTCATGACCTACTATGGATATTACATTAAAAAAATGATTAGTAAGAATAATTTGCAGCATAACATAGTATTTACTGGACCATTAGATGAAAAACAAATATGTAATAGATACTTAAAATCAAATGTATTCGTTTGCCCATCATCTATTGAAAACAGCCCCAATTCATTAGGGGAGGCGATGATTTTAGGCGTTCCTTGTGTAGCTTCTAATGTTGGTGGAGTGCCTGATATGTTGAAACATAATGAAGAAGGCTTTGTCTATCAAGCAGATGCTCCTTATATGCTAGCACATTATGTTTGCGAAATATTTGAAAGTGAAAAATTAGCTGTGAGTATGTCAATAAAAGCGAGGGAACAAGCATTAAAAACTCATGATAGATTACAAAATACAACAAGATTAACTGAGATATACAAACGAATACTCGAGGCTTAGAAATATGAGAAGTTATTTTATAGATGGTTATATCTAAAGATTTACTAAGGAGCAAAAATAAGGAGTGTGAATTTGAAAATAGCCATTATGCAGCCATACTTTTTCCCCTATATAGGTTACTGGCAATTAATAAATGCTGTTGATAAATTCGTAATATATGATGATGTAAGCTATATCAAACGCGGATGGATAAATAGAAACAATATATTAGTGAATGGCCATCCTCAGTTAATGAATGTCCGATTGAAGAAAGTCAGTCAAAATAAGTTAATAAATGAAATAGAGGTTTCTCAGGATCTCAATTATAATAATGATTTGCTTAAAACAATCAAAGAGTCATATAGTAAAGCTCCATTTTTTGAAAGTGTTCTTCCGATTGTGGAGCTTGTGATAAACCAACATGAAAAAAACCTAGCAAAATACCTCGTGTTTTCAATAAAAGAGGTAAGTAAATATTTATGTATTGATACAGAAATAATAATATCCTCTGAAATAAGTAAATGTAACGAACTAAAAGGGCAAGATAGAATTTTAGATATTTGTAAATTACTTTCTACTGATCAGTACATTAATGCAATTGGTGGACGTTCTTTATACTCAAATCAGGATTTTGATTTATGTGGTATTGAGTTGAAGTTCTTGAAGACCCTAGATATCAGATATCCTCAATTAATTAATCCTGAATTTGTACCCAATTTATCCATATTGGATGTCATGATGTTCAATGGTCCGATTCAAACAAATTTAATGTTAAATGATTTTGAGATTATTTAAGATTGGGTACAACGAGTTTTTATGAAAAATAATTTAAAAAGTATTTTTACACCAAACTTAACATGAACGGAGGATTAGTTGGAGCTTGTTCTCATAAAATCGTATAAACAATTGAGTCTATATAAGAAAGATTGGTTATCAATTTTAGAAGCAAATGAAAATAGAAACCCTTATTTAGAGTATGAATTTCTATATAAATTATGGTTGAACTTAGGACAAAAGGAAGGCATAGAAATCTATGCTGTAAAAGAGCATAATCGTATTATTGCATTTTTTCCATTCCATTCTAAAGAAACCTGGTTTGGTTATATACTTTGTTTTGTTGCAAAGAATGAATTTAATACTATGGATATTATTGCAAAAGAAAGAGATAGAGACCGTGTGATTATGTTTGTTTTTGATGAGCTAATTAACATGAAAAAGAGTGTCGTATTCTCGTTAAATGGACTATTTCAAAATGGTAATACGTTGCGTAATTTATCTAAATATTTACAAGCTAGAAGTATGAAAGAATACTTGTTTGTAGATAATAACAATCCATTGAAATCAAAGAGTATTTACCAAGACTTTTCCCCATACTCCACGAAAGCTATATTTTCAACTAATACTATAAGAGCTAAATCGTATCGGAACTTCCTATGGACTAAAGAAATGATTATTTCGAAGGTTAAAAGAAATTCTACTTAATTAAAAAATGCTTTTGAATGTTTAAGGAACGTGAAAAAATAGAGGATCATGCATGAACCATGATCCTCTATCAGCTTAAATAATTATCTCACACCATATCTCCGCTCAAGATGAAATAGATCGGCATCTTCGTTTCTATTTCCTATTATTAAGTCTCTTAAAATATAAGAGCCTAGCATG
>JGI24024J18818_10000622_pt1 | contig 13808 bp, 8 predicted proteins | sample Cruoilmetagenom2_FD_18818 | JGI IMG/M metagenome (IMG submission 18818) | reverse complement strand
GGGAGAGAAACGAGAAAGACTACCACATGGTCGTGCTGGCGAATGCAGTCACCCCACCGAGCGGGCTTGCGGAGCTCACCGAGCGCCTGGGTATAGAATTAGATGAAGACGGATTCGTTCAATCCGAGGAAATACTCGGCGGACTGGTGATGACAACACGACCTGGTATTTACACCGCCGGCTGCGTTTCCGGTCCGAAAGATATCCCTGACAGCGTTTCGGAAGGCAGCGGAGCCGCTGCACTCGCTCTTGGACACGTAAAAGAACGTCACTGGGCCGAGGTCCCTGAGATTGAGCCACGGGTTGACATCGAGACCCCGCGTGTGGGCGTCTTCGTCTGCCAATGCGGCAGCAATATCGCAGGTGTTGTGGATGTAGAGCGAGTCGTCAAATATGCCGATTCCCTCCCGGAGGTAGTTTTTGCCTCTACCCAGATGTTTTCCTGTGCAGGGAATACACAGCAGGAGATCGAAGAGGCCATCAAACGGGAAAATATCAACCGTGTCGTTATCGCAGCATGTTCTCCGAAAACCCACGAATCCATATTTCGAGGTGTCCTGATCCGTTCCGGATTGAACCCCTATCTATTGGAGATGTCCAACATCCGCAACATGGATTCCTGGGTGCACAAACACGATAAAGAGTCCGCCACTACTAAAGCCATGGATATGGTTAATATGGCAGTAGAAAAAGCCCGGCGTCTGACCCCATTGGAGGCCTCCCACCTGCCGCTGCTCCAGAGCGCCCTGGTAATTGGCGGCGGTATTGCCGGGATGACGGCAGCCGCTGCACTGGCTGACCAAGGATTTGAAACGCACCTTGTCGAGAAGCAGCCGCAACTTGGAGGCCTGCTAAACCACCTGGACGACGTTGCTCCCGCCGGGATCAAGGCCAACAAACTCGTAGAATCAAAAACTCACCACATCCAAAAAAGTGGTGTGCGCGTGCATCTGGAGACTTCCGTAGAAACAATCGCCGGTCTGGTGGGAAGTTTTGACACCAGGTTGAGTAATGGGGAGAATATACAGGTCGGCGCTATCGTGGTCGCCAGCGGAGCAATGCCGTACAGGCCGGCAGAATTTGGTTACGGGCAGGATCCGTCCGTGGTAACAAATTTAGAGTTAGAAAATTCCCTGACCCATCATGCTCCAGACGCGCAGCGCATCACTTTTGTGAGCTGTGTGGGTTCCCGCCAGGAGAACATGGGGTGTTCACGTTATTGCTGCACTTCGATGATTGCCCAGGCGCTGCGTTTACGAAGGATGGGAAAAAGAGTACGCGTGTTATATCGAGAAATCAGGTCTTACAGCCGTCAGGCAGAGGAATTGTACGAACAGGCTATGCGATCAGGCGTGCAGTTCTTCGGCTATGACGCCGAGCTGCCTCCTCAGGAGGCGATCACTTACCAAAACAGCTGCGTGGACCTGCACGATCAGCTACTGGGAGTGAATGTACGCATCCCTACAGACTTGCTCGTATTGGTGGTCGGATTAACCCCGGTCGAAGACAACCTGGCAGGACAACTAAAACTATCCCGCAGCGAGGACGGTTTTTACATGGAGCTGCACCCCAAGCTTGGACCCGTTCAAACAGCAGTAGAAGGTGTTTACCTGGCCGGTACCAGCCAGGGGGCTAAAGACGTGCGAGAGTCGATGGCGCAGGCCCTGGCTGCAGCAGGTAAAGCCGGTGCGCTTCTCTCTCGCGGTGTGATTGAGAAAGAACCTCTGACTGCGAGGTTGATCCCTGAACTTTGCAAGGGATGTATGCGCTGCGTAAAGGTCTGCCCATACAGCGCCATCGAACAGATCGGTAAGCCAGGGAAGGATGGAACAGTAAAGATACACGAGGCAGCCTGCATGGGCTGCGGCACATGCGCGGCAGAGTGCAACTTCGACGCTATCGAGATGCCTTATTTCACCAAGGAGCAAATCCTGGTCCAGATAGACGCAGCCCTGGCAGACAATCCGGCAGGGAAATGTTTAGTATTCACCTGCAACTGGTGCTCGTACGCAGGGGCAGACCTGGCTGGGATCGAAAAACGTCAGTATCCGCCTTCGGCACGCATTATCCGCACCATGTGTTCTGCGCGCTATGAAGAGGATTTCGTGGCGCGCGCCTTCGAGAAAGACGCTGGTGCGGTGCTAATCACGGGCTGCCGGTTGACAGAAACCGGATCCGACTGCCACTATAACTACGCCAATAAGTTTACCTGGAAACGTTTCCAACACTGGCAGCGTAAATTTCAACGCAAAGGTATTGACCCCGAACGCTTGCAGCTGCGCTGGATCTCAGCGGCTGAGGGCAAGGAATTCGCCGAGAAAATTGCGGAGATGGACGATGTCGTAAATCAGTACATGAGTAAACAAGCCAAGAAACCCGTCAGCATCCAGGAATAATCATTTTGATGATTGTCAATTGCTGATTTAATATGGAGATAGGAATGGCCCCGGTACAACAACCTGAAGAAGAGTTATTCGTTATCGACGACGAATTATGGGAGCGGCTCGTCGACCTCACCGGCGGTACGGCGACTGTTTGCTACCAATGCGGTACCTGCACGGCCATCTGCCCCTGGGGCGAGGTCCGCCAGGAGCCACTCTCCGTGCGCAAGTTTATGCGCCGGGCTCAGATCGGGCTGCAGGACGGCGGCCCTTCCTTGTGGTTTTGTACTACCTGTGCTCAATGTGAGGTTTATTGTCCGCGTGGTGTGAATATCTGCGACGTCTTCCGCAGCCTGCGCACGATTGCCTGGGAGCAGCGTACTGTTGAAAAGGGATTACCATCGCTGCTCTGGTCGGTCTTCTGGAACGGTAACCCGTGGACCCAACCCCCATCTCAACGCTCAAGTTGGGCGAAAAATCTCGATATCCCTGTCTTCGACCCCGCGCAGCACGAAATCCTTCTCTACGTTGGCTGCACCTCATCTTACGACAAACGTGCGCAGAAGATCACATTATCGCTGGTGCAAGTACTCCAGGCAGCCAATGTGCGCTTCGGGTACCTGGGCGACGAGGAACCTTGCTGCGGGGAGTCGGTTCTAAGTGTGGGGCACAAACCCTATTTTAATGAAATAGCTAAAAATACAATGCAGGTTTTCAGGGAAAAAGGTATCACAAATGTGGTAACGATTTCACCCCATTGTTACGATGTTTTTAAGAACCACTATCCTGCCATCACTGGACAAGAAATCACATCGTCCTGTAAGCACTACACGCAGTATCTGGCACAATTACTGGAAGAAGGACGACTTGAATTAGGTACCCCCTTCAATTCTCTCACTGATCGATCCGCCGTCTCCGGCACAGCCGATAAGCACCGCAAGATCACCTTTCAGGATCCCTGCTACCTGGGTCGCCATAACGACGAATACCAGGCGCCACGTCTTGTTTTGAAAGCCATACCCGGCGTAGAACTGATCGAAATGGAAAATCACGGTCAAGACAGCCTGTGCTGCGGCGGTGGAGGCGGACGCATGTGGCTCGAAACAGCTCCCGGGGAGCGTTTCTCCGATATACGGGTAGAGGAAGCCGCAAAGAGCGGTGCCAACATCCTGGCGACTGCCTGCCCATTTTGTGTGGTTTGCCTGGAGGACAGCCTGAAAGGATTGGGTATGCATGACTTAAAGGTTATGGAAGTGGCCGAAATCGCTGCATCAGCGCTACTCCTTTGAGGAGAATACATGGTCGCATCCCATTACAATCCCTCTGAAGAACAGAAAGCTATCTGGATCTACCTGGAGCAGGAAAGCGGGGTACTGGAGAACGTCTCCTTAGAGCTGCTAGCAAAAGGTCGTCAGATGGCCGATCAAATGGAATGGCGCCTGATTGGTCTTATCCTGGGGAATAAAACCGGTGATCTGGTAGAGCAGGCGTTCACCCACGGCGCAGACGAGATTCGGGTGGCAGACCACCCACTCCTGGAAAATTATACGATCGACGCCTACGCGCGTCTGGTATATCAAGCCATACTCGTGGCTAAGCCGAGCGTTTTCCTGCTGGGAGCCACACCCAACGGGCGCGACCTGGCTGGCCGTTTGGCCGTACGACTGCGTACCGGATTAAATGCGGACTGCACCGGCTTACGTTTGGAACCCGAAAGTGGTGTCCTCGTGAGCGAAGTATCGGGCTTTGGTGGCGGAGTATTGGCGCTGATCGAGATGCGCTCCCACCGCCCGCAGATGGCGACCGTGCGCCCGGGTGTCTTCGAAGTATCACCTCCAAACTATGATCCAACAGGCGAAACTATTCACATCCCGATCGACCTGACAGAGGACATGATCCACACTCGAGTGGTCGAAAAGGTAAGCGGCGAGCAGGTGGACCTGTCTCGCGCAGCGCTCCTTGTAGCCGGTGGTCGAGGGGTTGAGGGAAACTTTAAACTACTCGGTAATCTGGCGAACTTACTGGACGGGGAAGTCGGCGCTACACGCCCCCCGGTCGACGAAGGACACATCCAGCGCGAGCGGCAGATCGGCCAAACAGGTGTGGTGTGCAGTCCCAAGGTGGCTATCTGCTGTGGTATCAGCGGCGCTTTCCACTTTGTGGTCGGTGTTGAAAAAGCCGAGACCGTGATCGCCATTAACACAGATCCTGCCGCACCGATATTTGAGTTCGCCGACTACAACGTCGTAGGAGATGTTCACGAGATCGTACCAGCATTAATTGAGGCGATACGCGAACGGAAGAACAGCAGCGAAACAAATCTCTAAATTCAAACCAGGAGATTTTAAGGTGTCAATGCCTGAACTACATAACGTGGTATGCGTAAAAGTCGTGCCCAAGCCGGAGGAGATTCGAGTAGACAAGGAGACGAACCTCCTGCTGAGAGAAGGCGTACGTTCCGAAATAAATCCACCGGACATGAACGCCATGGAGATGGCACTCTTCCTGAAAGATCGCTACGGTGGGAGGGTGAGCATCCTCTCGATGGGTCCACCATCCTTCGGGCCATTCCTGCGCATAGCACTATCGATGGGCGCCGACCACGTCTACCTGCTCAGCGACCGGAACTTCGCCGGTGCCGACACCCTGGCGACCACCTACACACTGGCAGAGGGGGTACGAAAAATCGGAGGGGTCGACCTGGTCTTCTGCGGTGAGGAGTCCTCTGATGGCGCCACCGGGCAGGTGCCATCCGGACTGGCGGAGTGGCTGGAGATCGACCAGCTCACACTACTGACCGAAGTAGACGTGGATTTTGACCGGCGTGTTGGGCGAGGACGGCGGGAAATTAAGGGTGGTTATGAAATCCTGGAGGTGCCGCTGCCCTGCGTCGTCTCAGTAAAGACTGCCGCAAATGAACCGCGCTTCATGGACTACCGCATCAAGCCCTGGGCTTACGAGGACGAGCGAGTGACCGTATGGACAGCTGATGATCTGGAAGCTGATAGGAGCCGTATCGGTCTCGCCGGTTCACCCACTGTAGTTACGGGTCTCGCCGAAGCCCCCACACGGCAGCGAAGGCGCGAATTCCTTGAAGGCAGCCCGGAACAAATAGCCCAGCAGTTGGCATCCCTGTTGCTAGATGATGTGTAGATTGCAAGAACACTGATCAAGCATCTTGTGAAGAAATTACCCTGATTAGAATTACCAATTAAAATTCATAAGGGGTGGGAATATTAAAATGACTGGTCACGCGATATGCCCAGGTATGAGTATAATATTACACATTACGCAACACTAATAAAACATTGAGGATAATATCATTTGAACGAGACCACTCCTGTCACGCGCACACTTGACACAAAAGATATCCCTTATCGATTCTTCCGTCACCCCGGCAAGGTGGTTTCTTTAGAACAAGCCGCTCGTGAGCGCGGTCAGCGACCCGAGCAGATTATTCGCAGCATCGTATTTCGCCTGTCGGCGGATAATTTTATAATGGTGCTGATGGCGGGTCCCGAACAGATTTCATGGTCCAAGTTACGCAGTTACATTGGGCAATCCAGGTTGACCATGGCCAGCGAGGAGGAAGTGCTTTCCTCCACTGGATACCCATTGGGAGCCGTCTCCCCAATCGGCTTGCCATCCCCCATGCGAGTACTGGTGGATCAAAGTGTTCTATCCGAGGACGAGATATCGATCGGATCCGGCGTCCGTTATACCACCGTCATCTTGAGCAAAGATAGTTTATTGCGAGCCCTGGGGGAGGTAGAGAACGGCGACTTCTGTAAATGTGAAGATGACTAGTGGTCCGTCAAACATGATTGTTTAGAAATAATTGATCATTGACAGCACACGAACATAATGACACTTCAGAGTTTACTGTCACGAAAAAGCTGAGCTGATTAACGCCCACACTAGTTGCTCACCCGGTCTCTCCAGTATAATAATAAAACACCATTCCATTAAACGAGGGTAACATGGGTCTTCGTATCGGCATCATAGGTCTCCCCAACGTAGGCAAAAGCACGGTCTTCAACTCCCTGACCGGAGCTCAGAATGCTATGGTGGCTAATTATCCATTCGCCACCATACAACCAAACCGGGCCATCGTACCGGTCCCCGATAAGCGGGTCGAAAAGATCGCAGAACTGGTCAACGTTCCTAACACAATTCATGCAACGGTGGAGTTTGTCGACATCGCCGGCCTGGTAAAAGGCGCCAGCCATGGTGAGGGGTTGGGCAACCAGTTCCTTGGCAATATCCGTGATGTGGATGCCATTCTTCATATCGTGCGCTGCTTCGATGACCCGAATGTGGTTCACATCAGCGAAAATCCTGAGCCCCGCACGGACATCGAAATCATCAACCTGGAACTTACCTTCGCCGACCTGCAGCAGCTCGAGCGAAAAATCGAACGGCTGAACAGCGAGGTGAAGGGAGATCGCAAACTGGTGCCCATGTTGGAATTATCTCTCGACCTCCAGGGACACCTGGGTGAGGGCAAGCCGGTCTCAAGCTACCCGCACCAGGAAAGCGATGAATTCCAAGACCTGGTGCAGGAGATGCGCTTTCTGACCAGCAAGAGCCTTATTTACGTGGCCAACGTTGACGAAGGTGGTCTGGTTGACGAAAACGAATACGTACAAACCCTTCGCCAGGTGGCTGCGGAACAGAATACGGAAATGATCGTGTTGTGCGCCAAGCTCGAGTCCGAGATCATGGATATGATGCCTGAGGAGCAGCATGAATTTCTTCTCCTTGCAGGTGTAGAAGTGAGCGGATTGGGGCAGGTCATCCACAAGAGTTTCCATATCCTGGGACTGATCAGCTTTTTTACCAAGAACGAAAACGAAGTAAGGGCTTGGGAGGTAGGACGAGGGACGACCGCGCCTAAAGCCGCCGGAAGGATCCACACCGATTTTGAACGCGGGTTCATCAGGGCAGAGGTGGTCCCCTTCAACACTTTCGTCGAGTTAGGCAGCGATGCCGCGGTCAAGGCAGCAGGGAAAATGCGCCTCGAAGGCAAAGAGTACGTTGTCCAGGACGGGGATGTGATCTATTTTCGGTTTAATATTTAAAATATCAGTGTAACCACCGAACATAAATTAAGTAAAACAAGTCCATGATAATCAACATCATTCGGTATGCTGATAAACTCGGATCGAATCGATTTAGCGAGTATCTGATTGAATTAAACGAAAAAAGCGGCGCTGAGCGCCGCTTTTAATTATTCTGAATCAGGGTCTCCCCTTGGGAAAGCCCGGGGGGTGTTTTGCCGACCTACCGGCTTCCAAGATTTCGTTTATAACCTCTACGGGTGGCAAATCATCAATGTCAATATTCGGCAGCACCCATTCGGTTGCGGTAATGTGCATCCGTTGGCCTTCGTTATACTCGTATCCATCCATATCCCCCATCCAATCTCCATCGTCCCAATCGAATATCGAAAAATCGAAGGGTCCGCAGATCCAACGATAAACCTGCTCATAAGAAAGCCCATACATATCTGCCAAATCCTGGATGATGGGATTCTCTTCACCATCAATGCAGATATGCCTGATCGGGAATATTCCCTTGAAGACGCGCGGCGGGACCGGAAATGGAATACGGTTCCCTCGTACTGGTAGAATGTGGAATAACCCCACCTCTTTTAGAATCTCATCCCATCCGAGACCGTCATCGCGCATGGCAAATATCTCTTCCACCGTGTAATCTGTCCTCATGCTGATCTCGTAAGCCAGGGCAATTTCACCGAACTCGTAACCCAGGCAGTACCACTCCGCTATCTCAGCGACGTCCACATCGTATCGCTGGGCCAGTTTATCGACAACTTGCTGCTCCCAATCATTAAGCTCACATCCATCACGCGGGGGTGGATCTTCGCCGGGGCGCGGTGGCTCTTCATCACTCGCCTGACCAGCGCTAGCAACTCCTGCCGACAAGCCAAACAGCATCCCTAAAATCAGGAACAAAACCATCAATTTTTTGAACATTTTTCACCTCACGAGAAGAAAACCTATTGAAAATCATCAGTTTTCGAATTAACATCACCTGAAAACTCATTCCCAGGTGTGTGATGCGTGCCAATCCCGGCTTTGGCAGCCTATAATGCAAAACTCTATAAGTATTAACGATGAAATTACAGATTTGTTACCTGAATGGGCTTTAACGGTCGTTTAAGAGCAGGTTATCTTATCTGAAAAGCGCAAACGTCTTTACCAGACGTGTATCGGGATGTTCGCTCACATCAAGGAGTACTGGTGCTTACCAACTCACACTGAAGTTGAGCGCGCATATACTCAACATCCTCTTCAAATTCCGTCGGGAGCGAAATATTCTGTTCAAGGTGATCCCAAAGTTTGCACAACCTGGCGGCATAATCGGGATTAATTTCATAGGCATCGCTTGTCAACTCGATGGCTTCCTGCCATCGACCTGTGTTCGCGAACGCCTCTATAAACGGCAGCATCTCATGCGGGTAATTCGAGGAAAAACCCAGCTTCTNTGCNTCTTTCCCCAGCAGAATGATTTCTTCCCACTTACCTTGCTGGCGAGCTAATTCGGCTTTCTGGTAAAAATAACACCATTCTCGCGCGGGTTCCTTCCCGAACAATTCGACCGGTGGATAATTTCCTTCGGGTGAGGAAGTTTCAATGCGCTCAAAATTTGAAATCGACACAACCGCCCTGGTGAGATCAGGTATTTCCGGATTATCAACATCCTGCGGTGATAACACCCATAAGCATCTGCCATTACCCGATTTGGCGTATATCACCAGGCTATCCAGGCTCGACCCATTAAAAGAGTATATACGAAAAGTTGGGTTGAGCGGCTTCCCCTTGGGCAATTTTAGTGCAGCCTTGGGCCCTATGTTGTGGTAAAGTTCCAAAAACCAGTAATCCAACTCATAGGAATTACGTTCTTGAGGATACAGCAGGTTCAATGCCATCGCTGTGGGTTCCCGACCGACATACGGGAACAACTCGTCGGCTGAGAGGATCGCAGTATGCGGTTTTATATCCGGCGCGCGCCAGGAGAGCTGCCAATAAAATTGGTTCTGCTTTAATGTCGAGCGATAATATGAAACTGAATTTCGAATATGAAAACCTACAGCAAGCCCAACAAGCACTCCAATTAAGATCAGTTTTGGGATAGTGCGGGGTGTGAACCATTCAAGGATTGCGATGGACAGGATGCTCAACCCGAACATCGCTGCAAGTGCAAAACGACCGCTCTGCAAGCCAATGAACACTTGTCGATCCGTCACCCATACCGGAAGTGAGCCCAAGATTGCTGCCAACAAACCCAGGAACAGGGCCTGTTTTAACCAACGAGTATCACGAATGGGATCTTTACTCTCACTGGCGCGCAATCGGTATAAATAAAAGAATACCAAGACCGCACTCAGGATGCTGATGAACAGTCCAAGCAAATAGGTACGTTCGGAAAAATTAATTCCTCGCGGGTCAAATGTGGGAAACCAGGACCCAAACTGATTGTAGATTAGATCTTGCACAGAAATTTGGAATAAACGCAGCAGTGTTCCCAAGGGCTGACTTGTCAAATCAAACAATAAACTCGGCCTGTTTGGGTCCTCTCCTTCGGCCTGGAAGATAAACAGCCGCCAAACGATAAACGCAATGAAAATTAATATATAGGGCAACCAGTATAAGAGCGTCTTTTTTAGCCGCTGGCTATAACGAGGCATACTCTCGGAGAGGAGTATCCAAAGGATAATCGGCCGCAGCAGCTCAAGTCCGACAAAGTACTCCATCGTAAACAATTGAACTGCAGCCGTAAGAACCCCTAACAGAGTAAAGGGCCAATACCAGCCAGGTTTTCGGACCGATAAAATCATCGCCAACAAAGAGAGGAAGTACAATGCAAAGGTACTCCAATGTCTTGTGAACACAACTGCCACGGTCTGCTGCGTAAATACCGGGTAAACAGCAAAGAGGACCGCCATCCAGGTTACTTCTCGCAGGCGATTGGGCCATATTAACCGTAGAGTCGCCCACATCCCTACAACTGTCAACCAACGTACCAGCAAGGCAAAAATATGCCAGACAAGCGGTTTTGTACCCAGGATCGGCCCCAATAAGTAAAACGTCCAGGCTGTAAATGGGCGCTCGTTCGCATAAAAATCCCAAAATGCAGACGGCTCCTGCAAGCGCATGGTCATGATTGCCGGCCAGTCATCCCAATACAATCCCAAGAAGGGGATCAGCAGACCAAAAGCCAATATACAGATGATCAGTAAGGCGAGGGGGATTGTCCAGGTTGGAAAATGTTTATTTATCGACATTTTATCTGACCAATTATTTGCTATGGATGATTTACATCTTCAGGAGCAAGTTCGTACACCAAAATTGCGTAAGCAATTGTATCATCCGGTTGATATCCCTCTCGAAGCCACGCGTAAGCCTCCGGTTTCGCAGTGATACCGACCAGATTATTTGAGCTAATCAACACCAATCCTGCTGTCGGTTCTGTTGGTTCAATCAACGCATCAGGATGTTGTTCCAGATATTGCTCTACATAATTTCCAGCCTGACCCCAATCCAGATTCGAGTCTGCCAGGATCTTGTACGATAGCTTCCTATCCAGAACAAGTTCATTGAAGTATGGGATGTAGTGTGGATAATAACTCAATACAGAAACAATCAGATATACAGCGAGCGCTGCGACACCAACGCGATATTTCAAACTATAGGTTTGCCATTTTTTAAACAAGCTGCCACAAAATACGAATAAAAGTGGGAATACAACCAAGAAAAATCGAATTCCTATTTGTGCTCGATAGAAGAAATTAAAGTATATGGTAAAGAAAAGAACGGGAACAAACAAGAAAATTTCATCCTGTAAAAATCGATCTGTTTTCCTGCGTGCGAAATACATTACCAAGGCGATAATCAGCACGAGCTGAATGGCAAGTGGCACTTTATATAGAAATGCAAAAAAGTAATAGCCTTTAAAACCCGTCTCGCTCAGTTGTTCAAAAAGGTATATCCTGCTGTGGTTCGCCCCTGTCCTTTCATTGTGTACTACCCAATCTAAGCCCTCAAGATAGGGATAAGGTGTCGGAACCGGCATCCGGTTCATGAAGGCTAGCCTGGACTGTATAGACTGGAAAAGAGTTGACCGAAATTGATAATCCCCTAATGGCGTCATTGTCTTATTAAACAGGAAACCCACATTGATAATGACAATGCTTATTACAACCACCATGATTGCCAGGAATAGCATCCCTTTCAAGTATCTCCACAGGCGTACTTTATCCCGTGCAGTGATTATCGTGCTAATTTCTGGAAGATCCCTGATGATCAGCACAGCAGCAAGAATAGGGAACAGGAAAATTGATGTATATTTTGCCAACTGACTTATCCCCAACACCACAGCCAACAACAAAACATTCTGCCATGTTCTTCGCCGGCTAAATCGCCACAAGGCATAGGCCGACAACAGCACCATACCGGCTGCGTAAACATCAGTCGTCACAAGTTGTGAATGGGCAAGTAAATTGGGCTCAAATATGTAGAATATTAATACCAACACTCCAGCAAACACACCATATAGATTGGTACTCCAGCGAAAAACAAAAAATGCGATAACTATCGAAAATAAAACCGTAACCATGCGGCCGAGGGCAACCTGTTGATCGATCAATAAGGCTCCGCTACCCTTGATCATATCGATCACCTTTGCTGGAAGGGCGTTTATTGCAGAAAAAGGCATTTTACTATCATCAAATCGATCAGAATTGCCATTTAATATCTGCATGCCATATCGAAAATGTGCATCTTCATCGTATGTCAAGGTATTATTTCTGGCGCTCGTCAAGCTTAACAATAGAAAAATAAACAAAAAAAACACGACCACCAGAACGATTAAATTCGGATGATCCCTTATCTTGCGGACGGCATCGACCATCCGCTGGTAGAAGCTCTCCCTTTCAGGAGGAGCGTCCAGAGTTTGAATGTTCGGATCGGGGGAATGATTAATCACTTTATTGGGGGTCCGGTTACAGAGGCGAATGTCTGAAGATTATTTTAGCACGTTTCCCTGGAGCGCTACTTGTTCGGAACGTTTGTAGATTGGTACCAGCAAGAGCTTGGAATCTTGTTGTAAATAATATGACAAATGACGCCCGAAATGTTGAGAAGCCTTACTTGACGTTTCTTCGATATGATTGTAAAGTCTGACCAGGAAGAGAGTCCTTTCCTAGAGTTTAATAGAACGCAGATGAAGCTGAACCATAGACCATACATTTAATGATCGTTGCATAAGTTGCTAAACATCTCTTGCGTTGTTTGATCGCTGATTGGGTTTAGCCTTCAATGCAAGGATCAGTAGTTTAGCATATCCGTACGTCGAACATGTATACCGATCCACTTTCGTTGCCCAGAGGAGGCGTAAATGGACAGCAAGACGATGGAAAGTCACAATCAAAGTACAACAACCGCCGTGACTGCGGGCACCGGGACGGCTCTAAATCCCTCACAATTGTGGAATGTGGACACGAATCTCTCCCCGCGGGTAAAACGCTTACGGGATGAGTTCTGGTCATTTTACGAGCGCGATTACCAAAACGAAGTGCGGGGATACACAACCGGTACAGATTGGGACATGGTCTACTCTATCTGGAGCTGGACAAATGTGCCGGAAGTTGCCCTTTTCCAGGCAGGTTTTCGCAATTACCTGCTGGCCGGGGCGACGACCGTGGAACTACCACCGGGATTCTGGGACGAACCGTTGGTGGTCCGCCAGGCGCTTTTCTTCCGAGAAGTGCTGTGCCACTACCTGCCGGTGCAGGTGCTGGATGGCGAACTGGTCGTTGGTTCACACTTCAGCACTGCCCTCTCACGCTGCCTGAATAAGAAAGAAAACCGCGCACGCGATAAGCAAGAAGCGAAATTCCTGAAAGAATGGCACACACTTAATGATCACGGGGTGGGTAACTGCGCCGCAGTACCTGGACACCTGGTGCCGGATTATCCGAAGGTTTTGAAAATCGGCTGGCAAGGCATCCAGGAAGAAGCCCAGTCAGTATATGATGACCCGCACAGCTCCCCGGAGCAGCGCAATCTTGCACGCGCGATCACCATCTGTGCCGATGGGGTGCGCTCCTACATGGCCCGTTATGTAAAAGAGATCGAACGCCTGGCAGCAGTCGAGAGCGAACCCAAGAGGCAAGCCGAACTCATGGAAATGGCTCGCATAAGCTCAAAGGTGCCATGGATACCCCCGCAGACCTTCCCGGAGGCGCTGCAAGCACTCTGGACAACACACATGCTGTTAATGGCCGCCGAAAGCTACCCCGGACCGGGAGTCTCTCCAGGGAGAGTTGACCAATATCTTTTTCCATACTATATGGGCGACCTGGAAGCCGGTCGCTTGACCCGCCAGCAGGCCAAGGAATGGCTC
>JGI24024J18818_10000621_pt1 | contig 13811 bp, 5 predicted proteins | sample Cruoilmetagenom2_FD_18818 | JGI IMG/M metagenome (IMG submission 18818) | reverse complement strand
AGACCTTGTTCTGTCTCAAGTAGATAAAGAGGTTATTATATACAATGAAACCTATGGACCTCTTCCTGTAACTTTGAATATAAAAAAGCCTGATGGAACAAATGTAAAAGAGATTGTGAATGAGGAGAACATTAAAACATTTTTTAGAGTACCTGCATCATACTTGGAGAATAATTCTAAAATTGAAATTACCAATGCTTTTGGTGATACACTATTAAATAAACAAGTAGTTATTCAATCATCAAAATTACCTTCTAAATCAAATGAAAAACATAGTCAAGTATTTTATGAAAAAGACAATCACACAATAGTTGATATTTTATATGGAACTGATAGAAAAATAAACCCTAAAGAGAAGTGGGAAGATTATTATACCGGTGATAGAGATAAGCTTCAATTTGGTGTAGCACAGGTCAGCATCCCTAAAAAACATAAATTTGGTGAAATGGAAAGACCAAATAAGTACTTGTTCTGGCAAAAGGAAAAAATAGGCGAGCATGTTGTTGTAGTAAAATTAGAAGATATCAATAAAAAAGAGTTCGCTAAATTTTTAGGTAGTAAACTCAATAATGTTGAAGAGAAAGATATCTTGATCTTTATACATGGTTTTAATGTTACTTTTGCTTCTGCCATCAGAAGAACAGCTCAATTGTCATATGATCTAAAATTCAAGGGTGTTCCCATTACCTACTCTTGGCCAAGTGCAGGTGAAACATCAGAGTATATGAAAGATGAATCTTCAGTCCAGTATACAACGCCTCATCTGGTTGCATTTCTTAAAGAAGTCATAGATAATAAAGGTGACGCAAATATACATATTATAGGTCACAGTATGGGTACCAGAGCATTAACTAATGCTATCAAAGAGATCTCTTTTGTCTATCCGGATAAACATGTTTTCAAAAATATAATATTAGCTGCTCCAGATATAGATAAAGATGTATTTGAAGTAAATTTATTTCCTTACATTAGAAAAACCACAGATCAGATCACACTTTATGCAAGTTCCGATGATACTGCTTTGAAATTATCAAGCACACTGCATAGTGGAAAGAGAATTGGACAGGGTGGAGATGAAATATTTGTCTTTAAAGGTTTGGTTACTGTGGATGCAACGGGTATAGATACCAGTCTTTTGGGACATTCTTATTTTGCGGAAAAAGAGCTTTTAGTGGGAGATTTGAAAGAAGTTATAATCAAAAGTCTTCCTCCTGCCCAAAGAAATTTTCTTATGGAAAAAATAAAAGCTAAATTGGAGTATTGGAAGTTCAAAACTGAAGGTCAATAACTTTTAACTTCAATTTGGGAGCCTTAGTGATGAGTGGATTGTAGTATGAAGCAGATTATTTAATACGTATCTTGACGATATTGTTTTTTTGCACTACAATTAAAGTATATAAAGGCTTTATAATGAAAAAACAACCATCAATAAAAACAATACCAAATAGTATAATATTCCTAGTGTTTGGAATCGTGTTAATGTCTATAGTAAGTCTGGCAGGGGATTCTAGAGCTAGATATCTTACTGCTGATATAGATCATGATGGTAAAGCTGAGAGTGTTCAGTGGAAAAAGTTTGCAACGACTGATATGGGGAGTTATTACCAGATACAAGTCATTGATGATAATGGCGCTTTATTGTGGAGAGGCCCTAAAGAAGCAAGAGATAATAATCCTTATGTTTTTTCATCACTAGATTATGGTGAATCACTTCCACAACTTTTATTTGACATTGATAGAGATGGTTATGTCGAGTTACTCGCTCCAGAACCGCAAAGTGATGTTTCAGCGACGTCTTATAGAAAACTACGTTGGATGGGCAGAACTTTTGAAAGTTTACCCTCTCAAGTATTGATGATGGGAAATCTTGGAAGTGATCATTTTTCTTGGGTATCACGAGAACATACCTATGGAATCTGGGCATCAAAATTTAAAGGGGTTAATAATAGTGATCTAGTAAAAGCAGATATTACCTATTACGATAAAAATGGCGTTTGGAAAGGTGGTGTCGCATTACTTAAATTCACTTCTGATGGTGCAGTGGTTGATAGATGGATAAAGCCCCTTTCTGGTGTACAAACCAATACCTCCCAAAGAGAAGTGCCAGTTGCAAAAAAGAGGCTCATCGGTACAGTGTATGGACTTGATCCAAACGGTGATGGTTTTTTGTCCGTACGTAAAAAGCCAAGGGCAAAGGAAATAGGAAGACTTTATAATGGAGATAGGGTAGAGATATTAGGCAAAAGTGGCAAATGGTACAAAATAAAAGATATTAAGTCAAGGAGAGTAGGCTGGTCTCACAGCAACTGGATAATGGTTGATTAAATTTTATGAAGTATATTCGCATCAACTTAATGCAAAAATCTTAGTAAACTAGGTAAAATGGAGATTAATTATGAAAGAAAAAAAACAAAATCATTCAAGAATAAAAATCATGAGTGTGATGACCATTTTGTTAGTGAACTTTGTGACACAGGCAAATGCCCAACAAGCCTATACCAAATATTGTAATGACAGATATGGTTTTTGTGTTGAATATCCAGTAAACTTTGGTATGAAACCTGCACCAACTAACAACGATGGAAGAGTCTTTTATGATACTGAAGGGTATTCTATGAGAGTGTATGGTTCATATAATGCCCTTGACCATAGTATAAAAGCTGAAATGAAAGAGGAAGAGAAAGGGTTTGATATTGTTACATACCGGGCTGCTAAAAACAACTGGTATGTCTTGTCAGGATATAAAGACAATGATATCATATATTTAAAAACATATATGAGTAGAAATAAAGAAATTTTTTATCATTTGCATATGAGCTATCCTGCTAAATATAAAACTGAATATAACAAGATCGTATCAAAAGTATCAAAGTCATTTAAACCCGGATCCTAATAATAGCCATCTAAGAGGAAGGAGAAATAGTGAAGAATAAAAAATCAGTCTCACCATCACATACTGTTCCCCTAGTGTGGGATATAAATATTTCTATATTGAGAAACCCATTACTTTGGTCTCAACTTTTTATCGTAGTATTGCTCTCTTCATCATTTCTCCTTTTTTTACTGGTAGGGTTAAATCTCTATGAGAATCACTGGGAAGACATCCCCTCTTCACTGCTTGTTTTCTTGAGCATAGGTGGTGGCTTATTTTTAGCTTTAAGTCTGATAGCATTCTTAATGTTCGGTAGAGGTATTCCAACTAAATATGTCTTGAGAGATGGGTATATTGAACAGCATACGCTTAGTAGAGGTAAAAAAGCTGTCGGAGTGTTTGGATTATTTGCTTTATTATCAGGTAAAAATGCCGGTTATACTGCAGCAGGAGCAAGTTTGCTTGCACACTCCAGGGAACAGATCGCTGTAGCATGGAAAGATGTTTCTCAACTAAAGGTTTTTCCAAAGCGTAAAGAGATTCAGCTTCATAATGAATGGCGCACTACGATGCAAGTAGTTTGTCCCGATGATCAATTTGATAAAATCCTTGAAATCATCAAACAAAAGACAGGACAACAGAGTATTCAAAAAAAAGTAAAAGAAAACAGTGAAACACCTTTTGCACATAAAATGATACTTAGCCTTCTCACCCTTGTATTTGGACTTTTCTTATTTCCACGCTTACCGATTCACTTTGTCGGTATATTTGCTATAGCTACTATGTTATTTGCATTGCTGGCTTTATGGTCAAATGGATTAAAGAAACGAATATTTGGAGGCATCCTGTTTCTACTTCCTCTCATAGGTGTTGGACTTGCCTTTGTTGTTGGTGAAGTGGATTTTTCTCAGTCTGGAGCTATCTATGCTCTGATAATTGAGTTGATGATATTAGGATTTTTTCTTTTGCTTGGTCTGGGCATATTTTTTAGGAGGATAGTTTAAATAAAAGTCAAGGGAGTTTAGTATGAAAAGATTATTTGCAATGATAATCATCAGCATAGCATTACTGCTAAATAGCTGCACAGATAACAAAAGTCAAGAAGCAGAAGCACTCTGCAAAGAAGAGAGTAAAAAGAGTCATCCAGACAAAGAAAAGCTTCATCAATACTGTATGAAAGCAGCTGAACAATACCAAGAAGAAAAGAGTATATCTAAAGCCACTCGCTACTATTTACTTGCGGGAGAATATGCAAAAAATTTAAACAGTATCCAGGAAATACCAGATAGCAGTACTACATATGCTAATATCGCACACAGTTATGTATTAAGTGGACAAATGGACAAAGCTACAGTATTCTATAAAAAATTCTTGCAAAATGGATCGATCTCCTGGGTAGGAGGAAAGATAGATCGAGACTACAAACTACTAAACAAACTTTATCCTGAACAGAAAAAAGATCTTGAAAACGGGTTAAACGGATGGAAAGAAATATATACACCATTTGAAATTCTCTACCAGCAATTTAAAAAATCAAAAAAATTAAAGCAATACAAAAAAGCTATCGACTTTCTGACACATCTTATTGCATTGCAAAGAAAATTTCAAAAAAGTGATACTGTCTTTATCTGGGAGAATGTATATCTATTAGGAATATTTTACGCTCTTGACGAGCAATATGATAAATCTCTGGAGATATTATTACCTCTTAAGACAATGTATAGATCAGAGGTTCCTATTGAATATGGTAATCTTCTTTCATGGATAGCATCCGATTATGAGAAGTTGGATCAGACAGATCAGGCAGAGAAGTATTATAAAGAAGCTCTCTTTGAACAGAAGAAAATTTTTGGGGAAGAGCATCTCTATACTGCAAAAGCGTATAAAAATTTAAGTCGTATTTCCAAAAAACAAGGAAAGCTTTCTGAGTTAGAAAGCTATGAAGAAAAGGCTCATGTGGGAGAAAAGTCTCATACCAAAAAGGATATAAAAGCTGTTCTTGATTTGAGTAAGCTGGGGGCTTTTCACTATAAAACAGGAGATTTGTCAAATGCCATCAAATCGTATCAATACGCACTGAAGATCATAGAAAACACACCTTATCATCCTTATAGAGGAGGAGTAAAAACGGCATCCATTCATTATAATCTTGCTCTTCTTTATTTGGAAACAGGAGACTTCGATAAAGCTTTTGAGTCAATACAAAAAACTTTGAAAATCCGAAAAAAGATTCTAGGAGAAGAACATCCGGATACCGCAGAAAGCTATGATGTACTGGGTAGGATATATCTAAATAATTCTGATTTTCCAAATGCAGAACAGTATTACCGGAAAGCTTTAAAAATCAGAGAAAAGGTTTTTGGAAAATCTCACAACGTTACGGCACAAAGTTATAAAAACTTTGCTGCTCTCTATAAAGCCGAAGAGAATTACCCAAAATCCATCGAGTATTATCTCAAGGCACTGTCAATAGAATATAACCTTTTGATGCAAAAAATATATTATACTGCGTCCGAGACAAGTCGTCAATTGGGTTCAGTGTATCAGTTGACCAAAGATTATGCCAATGCGAAGAAGTATTACGAGCAGGCTTTATTGATCCAGGATAGTAAGTTTGGTAAAGGTAATTCAAAATTTTCTTCGATATACAGTGATCTTGCATCGCTTTTTATTGAGACAGGAGATAATAAAAAAGCGTATGGCTATGCCAATGAAGCTTTCACTATCTTTATAAAGAGTCGTGACAATATATTCACCATCCTTGACTCCCAACAAAAAGAAAAATATCTCAAAGTCAATACCGGCTATATCACTGTACTCTTATCGAGTGCGTACCAATACATTCAAGAACTCAAAAAAGAAAACAATACGCAGGAGATACAACAGATCCTAAAATCCGGAGTGAATGCCTGGCTCAATTATAAAGGTTCTATCTTTGACAGTGAAAACGCCATTGCCATGCTTTATGGCAGCACCAAAGATACAAAACTCAAAGAGAAAGTAGAGAATCTCATTGCTTCCAAACGCTACCTAGCCAAACTCTACCAGTCTCTTCCCAAACCCAAAGAGAAAAAGACTTGGCAACGAAACATCAAAGAGACAGAAGAAAAAATTAGCAAACTGACAAAAGAGATCGCTTCCAAAGCAGCAAGCTTCAAGGAGCAGCAGGGATTAAAAGATATCAACTACACAGATATCAGCTCTCAGCTCAAAGAGAATGAACTCTACATCGATTATGCTAAGGCAGGAGAAAACTACTACTTCTTTACCTTTGACAGCAAAGAGAATATTACTTTTAAGCAGATAGATGCAAACACTACAAAAAGTATAGATGATCTTATTAAAACTTTTAGGGAAGATGTTAGGACTATTTTAAATAAGAAATTCTCAGACAAAGAGCTTACAGCATTGACAGAAAGTTCCAAGAAAAAACTCTCCAAACTCTACGAGCTTGTCATCAATCAACCACTGAAAGATACCAGCAAAAACAAAAGCTCTCTCATCCTCTCACCGGATGGTGCTTTAAGACTCCTTCCTTTTGAAGCCCTTTATAACAAAGAGAACGGGAAATATCTCATAGAAGAGAAAGAGATACGCTATATACCAAGCGGGAAAGAGCTGGTCAGACTTTATAAGTATGCTAAAGAGGATACAAAGCAAAATAGAAGTACAGTTATCTTTGCCAATCCGAACTTTAATAGTAAAATAGCTTCTGCTTCCAAAGAAGAGATCTCCATTACTCCCAATACAAATCGTTCCGGTATCATAAAATCCCTTTTTAGAATGAGGTTCGCTCCTCTCCCTGGTACAGAAGAAGAGTCCAAAGAGATTCAAACTATATTGAAAGAGATAAAAGTCAAAGAGTATCAGGAAGAAGAGGCAACAGAAACCAACCTTCTCAAGATCAAAGAACCAACTACCCTGCACATCGCCACACACGGCTTCTTCATCAACGACAACACAATTCCCAATCCTATGCTTAAATCTGGCATTGCCCTGGCAGGTGCCAATGCTTCTCTCGTCAGAGGAAAGAGTGACGGGGTAGTCACGGCACTCAAGCTTTCAGGGCTCAACTTAAAANGTACAGACCTTGTCGTTCTCTCTGCCTGTCAAACNGGTGTTGTAGATATCAATTCTACTGATAGTGTNTCTGGGCTTAGTAAAGCCTTTATACAGGCAGGGGCGAAAGATATCGTGATGAGTTTATGGTCTGTGGATGATGAGGCGACTAAGGAGCTTATGANNTCTTTTTATCAGGAGATGAAAAAGAACAAGAACTATGCCAACGCACTCAAAGCTGCAAAGCTGAAGATGATAGAAGAAGGTGGGCATCCTTTTTACTGGGCTGCGTTTGTTGTGAGTGGGTTGTAGCATGATATAAAAATATATTTACAACCAATTTCCCATCAGAATAAATGCAGCCCAATAGTATGGATGGTGATAGTAACCACGATATAATGGTGTATATCCACTTCTGGGAATAAAATCCAATTGTGCCAATCGTATAGCTTGAGCCTTACTGTATCCTTGATGAAGAAACCAATACAGCTGTTTCATGAGTATACTGGTACTACGATCATCAACAGACCATAAACTAGCTATGACACTTTTTGCACCGTTCTTTTGTGCCAACACGCCGAAGCCTTCGATTTCTCTCCCCTTTCCACTCTTTTGGCTGCTCCCCAGTGCAGTTTGGCAGGCAGACAGAGTCAATAGATCCACATTCGGGAATCGATAGGCTTCGCGTATCCTCCCCAAATCAAGATGTTGACCATCACCAAGAAGCAGATAGGAATCTTTTTCAGTACCGGGACTAAAGACAAAATGACTTGCAATATGTAAGACAGGATAGCTGGCATTTAGCACTTGCAGTAAATGCTGTGTATTGAAATCATCATTAAGATAGATAATTCCGTCATATATCCCATCATGATCATCCGGAGACCTTCTAATAATAGAATCCAACTCACTGGCAACAGCAGGAAGAGGTGAAAAATTATCATATTTTTGCGTCAACCCAAGTCCGGCGATTTCCCATTGTTTTTTAGATTTTTTTGCAATATGTATTTTAGCTGCATCTGTATAGTTAACCAATGCATAGCTTTCCAGCAGGAAATGTTGACCATCATAAAGTGCGGCAAAGGGGATATAGCGCAACACTCCATCGAGTGAGAGCAAAAGGGTATGTGCATGAGCCTTCTCGAGATCACTCCTGAGCGGCTCAATCAATGATTGGTAAAGAACTTTTCCATAAAGAAAATAATCTTTATTTCTCGCGCTAATTAATGAAGTACGAAAATTTACTATCTGCTTATTTAGTTCTTTTTGTGTTATATGGACATGATGAACATGTTGCCAATTTTGAGTGGTAAGGAGGATATGCAGTTGAGATTCCGTGATGAGATAATGTATTAATACCACACCATCAGCAAGATTTTTCAAATTATTTTTCAAATCTTTCTGATAGCGACTTAACGCAGCACTCTCTGCTCCCTTCTTGGTTTTGGCTATTGTTTTTCGCACTCCATAAAGCCACTGCTNGAATTCCTGAAGAACCTCCTTAAATTTGACCTGTAACTTTTGTCTCTGCTGCCGTTCTTTTCGGCTCAAACCTTTTTGTCTGGCTGTCTGGCGCATTTTTTGCATCATTTTACCCAGCTCTATCAGTCGTTTATTGATATTTTCTATATGCCTATTCCATACTTGTTCTTGCATATTATAATCTAGCCTATGCGTATCTCTATTACTGCTGCTATCGCGGCGAATAAAATTATAGTACTCCTCTTCTTTAAGCATAGTCAATACTTGTTGTGCCTCAGAAAGCCGTCCCTCTTGAATCAATAAATCTGCCAACTCTTTATAAGTCTTTGCCTTGTTCTGCACAAACAGATGTTGAAGTTTTCTATCGAGTTTTGAGAGTCCATTGCGTAATTTCTGTAGACCATTGACTGCCTGTTTTCCAAATAAAATGGCAATTTGGGGGTCTAATTTGCGCATCACCAAAGAAAATAAACGCAAAGTACGTATTTCTCCAAGCGGCGTTTGCAGACTGGTCGCCAGAGGAAGTGCCTTGTTCAACCAGCCTTTTGCTTGATCTAAATCGTCTCGAAAATATGTGAGCCAGGCGAGGTTGATCTGTATTTCGAGAGTCAGCCATGGATCATCAAGAAGTTGTGTCTGTTTTAGTGCCTCTTTCAATGGTTTCTCTGCGGCGTTCAGTTTCTTTCTGGCAAGCTGAATTTTACCAAGCTGATTCAGTGCTAATGCTTCTCCGTGCTGATTGTTGATATGCAACAAAATACGATATGCTCGCTGCTGAGTGGATAATGCCAGTTCATACTTCCCTTGCGCCAGGTAACAATCACTAAGTTGATTTAGAACCAGGCTGAGTGTATTTTGATCTCCTTGGACAATTTCCGCAGCTTTTTTGAAATGCTGCTCCGCCTCTGCATAGTCACCCAACTCCATTGCCCACTTCCCCAGGTCGATATGAACATGCTTATAGCCTTGTTTGAGTGCCTTGTTAAATCCTGATAAAGCTTCGGAATAATTACCAAGCGCCATCTGGGCTTTACCGGCAAGCCAGCCGACATAAGCTTTTTGCCTGGGACTTATGGCTTCTTTTTGTAGCTTTAGATATCTATCAAGTGCTAATTGATATTTTCCAGAATCATATAAGGATTCTGCATACTGATAGGCATTTTTATTCTCTTTTTTTAGTGTTACACGGATATCATCCAACCAGAAAAAACCGGTATCAAGCGATAAAATCCGAAAATCGATAAAATTATTATGTCCTATATTGATATCTGCTTCAAAATGCCGCCAGTCGTATGTACCCGGTGGTGGTGATGGCAGACGTTTATTCCAGCCAGGATCTATAGTAAAGCCAACTGCCCCAGGCTTCAAATTTTTGGCTTTTAGATAATACTCAATATGATAGAGTTGGTTAGGCTGCAAACCAGTAATACGCTGCGAAAGCGTACTAAATACATGTGGAGCAGCAGGGGAATAATTACCCACTTTCAATGATCTATAACCACTATGTTTGATGTTGGCATCAATTTTCATGAAAGTGTGAGCATTATTGCTGTTCCACCATACTCCAAAACGAAACTTTCCATCCGTTCTTTCATAATGCCCAGTCCCCCAAGGAAATACCATACCCTCTTCAAAGCCACCATTTTGCAGTAAATTATCTGATTTTTTTACTCTTTTTGTACTTTTAACAAGACTTTGCTTCAGTTTATTTACTCTTTGCAGGGTTATTCGTGATTGCTCATAATGCTTCTGAGCTATCTGGGTCGCAGCAAGATTATTGAGTAGCTCAGCATAGGCTACGGATGAGAAGTGCTGTTTTTTCCATTTGTGCAGAAGCTTTAAATAGCTTGCTTTTGCTTGCCGATAGTCCTGATGATTGAATGCTCTATCGCCTTTTTGCACAAGTGGATTGACCGGAGTCTCAGAAAAAAGAGGAACCAGAAGAAATATAGACAAAGTAAGTAGCAATCGCATAAAACCAAGCATTATTCCTTCCTTTCAATGTATTATTATAATTTAAAATAGCAATTTTTTTGTCACAACTAAACACTCTCCTTCGAATGGTTTACACTTCTAAGATACAGGATAAGCTTTTGCTTTCTTGCGATAGTAGGTCTATTATCCCAGTTTTCTATCTCCGCCCACCATTAAACTATTTATATTGCTTCAAAGTAAATTATCTGAGTAATACCCTTAAACTATTATATCAATATATTGTAAGATATGGTAAATAGATAGTCAATATATTTTTAGGCTTGAAAAAGAGTGATATTTCCGTGGTGAATGGGCTGTGAGAGGAAGGTGAACTGAAAATGAAAAAAATATATGATATTGTATTTTCTCTTTTACTATTGATATCTGCAGGTAATGCCACAGGAAACAAGGCAGCAGATATCTGTAACCGGGAGATCAAAAAAGTTCATCCGCAAAAAAATCTCGTTCAGAAGTATTGTACTCAGGCAGGAAAATATTATCAAAAGAAGAAGAAAGATGCCCCAGCCTCCTGGTATTATCTGTTGGGAGGGGCAAATAATAAAAATATAAATGAGATACAGAAGCGTATGTTCAAAAGCGATACTTATCGAAATATTGGGAATAGTTATGTGCTGAAAGGGAACTATAATCAGGCAAAGAAGCTCTATACCCGCTATCTAAAACACGCTTCTATACGTAATGCAGATCATAATATACACTATAACTACAAGATTTTGAACAAACTATACCCAGAGAAAAAGAAGAATCTCACAAAAGGTCTAGCAGTATGGTATAAGATCTATCTGCCTCTTACCGATACAAAATTACTGTATAACCACTATCAAAAATCAAGAAAAGAAAAAAAGTATAAAGAAGCGATTGGAGAGCTCAGTCAAATCATAGCTTTACAGAAAAAATATCAGGACAAAAATAATATCAGTTTGTGGGATAATTTATATGGTTTGGGTACGGTTTATAATTCTGCCGGACAATACCAAAAATCTCTTGAAGTACTTCATAAGGTTGAAAAAGTATATAAGGCAAATCCAAATAGAGCGAAGTGGTACGCGAATCTTCTTGATTGGATTGCTGATGATTATGAGAATTTGAGACAATATACTGCCGCGATAGATTACACCCAGAGATCATTGCATAGCAAAAAGAAAACTTTTGGGGCAGGAGATATTTCTCTGGCAGGAAGTTATACCAGGCTTGGTCGGCTCAACAAAGCCATTGGAGACTATACTAAAGCACTGGAAAGCTATCATCAAGCCCTCTCTATCCAGGAAAAGGTTCGGGGGAAAGGTGATATATCTACGGCAGAAAGATACAGCAGTTTGGGGGCGCTGTATGAAGTCACCGGAAACTATGGCAGGGCTCTGAAATACACCAAAGAAGCACTATCTATAAGAAAGAAGGCTCTCGGAGAAGAACATGGCGATACGGCGATAAGTTATAATAATCTGAGTAATGTTTATGCCAATATGAATGATTATGCCAGCGCACTGAAGAACTCTCAAAAAGCTTTGGCGATCATGGAAAAAGTTTTTGGGGAAGAACATGAATACACAGCAGCAAACTATAATAATCTCGCCTGGCTTTATGATGAAATGGGTAACTATACTCAGGCGATGAAATATTACCGGAAGTCAATGACCATAAGAGAAAAAGTGCTTGGGAAGGAGTATATCGATACAGCAGAAAGCTATAACAATATTGCGATGCTGTATCAAAAAACAGGAGATCAACCCAAAGCTCTGGAGTATCAGTTAAAGAGTTTAGCTATCAAAGAGAAGATCCTCGGTAAAGAGCATCCCAATACTGCGATTAGCTACAATAATATAGGAATGCTTTATCAACTAATCAAAGAGTATTCCAAAGCACTGAAGTACCATAAAAAATCCTTGGTCATTATGGAAAAGACCTTCGGGGATCAGCATCCTACGGTAGCTAAAAATTATAACAATCTTGCCTTTTTATATGAAAACATGCATGATGATACCAAAGCGTTAGAATACTACAGAAAGGCTTTGTCCATAATGGAAAAAATCTTTGGGAAGGAAAATACCTATGCTCCCATGGGTTATACTAACCTTGGATTTGTTTATAATGGTATGGGGCAGTATGATAGGGCACAGCAAAATGCACAGCAGGCTTTTGATATATTTCTCAATTATAGAGATAAAGTTTTTGCGATCTTGAGTTCTGAAGAAAAAGAGAAATATCTCAAGGCCAATAGTAGATATATACGATTTTTACTACTCTATACTAATAAGTATCTTACCCAGATCAAGCAGGAAAATAGAAGAGAAAAAGCCCAGAAACTCCTCCAGTCTGGTGCTAATGCCTGGCTCAATTACAAAGGCAGTATCTTTGACAGTGAAAACAGTATCACGATGCTCTACGCCAGTACCCAGGATGCTGCCCTCAAGACAAAGATCAAAGATCTGGTAAATTCCAAAAGGGATTTGGCAAAACTCTATCAAAGTCTGCCAAGCCCCAAGGGGAGTGAAGCCTGGCAAAAAAGTATTAAAGCCACAGAAGAGAAGATCAGCCAACTCAACAGAGAGATAGCTTCTAAAGCCAGCAGTTTCAAAGAGCAGCAGGGACTGAAATCCATCAGTTACAAAGATATCGCTTCGCACCTCAAAGCGAATGAGCTCTATATAGATTTTGCAAGGGTTGGAGGTTATTACTATCTCTTTAGTCTTGATAGGAAAGAGCATATTGAATTTGTTCAAATAGATAGAGAACGTAGCGGTCAGATAGATATTTTGATCAAAGCATTTAGAGAAGATATCACTGCTATTCTGAATGATAAAAAAATAACTGATGCAAAACTCAAAGTACTCACAGGGAGTTCCAAAGATAAACTCTCTAAACTCTACAGTCTTGTCATTCAAAAACCATTGGGAGAGTCGATAAAAGATAAAACTTCCCTCATTATCTCCCCTGATGGAGCCCTCAGACTTCTTCCTTTTGAAACATTGTTTGATAAAGCAAATAATCAATACTTCATTGAAGAAAAAGAGATACGATACATTCCTAGCGGTAAAGAGCTTGTCAGACTCTATAAGTACTCCAAAGACAAAGTATCCAAAGCCAAAAAGAATGCTGTTATCTTTGCCAATCCAAACTTTGATACCAAGATAGCCTCAGTATCTAAAGAACAACTATCCATTACACCAAATACCAGTCGATCTGGTATCATCAAATCACTCTTTAGAATGCGTTTTACTCCTCTGCCCGGTACCAAAGCAGAAGCCAAAGCGATCAAGGCCACACTCAATCAAAAACATATTCTAGAGTATCAAGATACCAAAGCAACAGAATCAACGCTGATGAAGATCAAAGAACCTAAGATTCTCCATATAGCAACCCATGGTTTCTTTATCAATGACAATGCCATACCCAACCCTATGCT
>JGI24024J18818_10000620_pt1 | contig 13819 bp, 15 predicted proteins | sample Cruoilmetagenom2_FD_18818 | JGI IMG/M metagenome (IMG submission 18818) | reverse complement strand
GAAGATAAATTTGAGGGAATGTACGCGGAAGAAGTATATGAAATGCTACGTGCCGAGATGCAGAATGATGTGGAAGCAAGTATGGATCAAGAGACAGAGCAAGTTGAAGAAGTTGATGATGTACATGCTGAAAATTTGACGATGCAAAAAGAGATGATAGAGTCAAATGATACAGATAACCTAGAGCACGATAACAATGCAGAGCAAAAAGAAGAACGTAACAGTACACCCAGAACAGATGAAATAAATGAAGCGTTGAAAGAACAGTTTGAACAGATCTTTCAAAAGCTTAACAGACAGGGAACCCTGCCAAAAGATCTAAAGTTCGTTGTACCGGAGTACTTTTCCCATAAAGTGGACTGGAGAGAACTCTTATACGGATACATTGCATCTTATGCCAAGAGTACTTACTCTTTTGTGCCGCCAAATATGAAGTACCTTTATCGTGGTATATACTTGCCAAGCCTGAGCTCTGATCTTCTGCGTATTATTATAGCAATAGACACTTCTGGATCAGTAGATGAGATCTTGCTTGCAGATTTTTTAGGAGAGATAAATTCTATTATGCAGTCTTATCCAAATTATGAGATAGATGTCATCACAGCAGATGCTAAAGTGCAGTCTCATAAGGTTTTTTTACCGGGAGAAACACTTGATCATGAAGTAAGCGGAGGAGGGGGTACAGACTTCCGTCCGGTTTTTGAATATATAGACCGGTACATTGACTACCCGACACTTTTACTTTATTTTACAGATGGAATGGGAACGTTTCCGGAAACAGAAGCCTCTTATGATGTGATGTGGGTTATGCCCGAAGAGATGGAAGTTCCTTTTGGAGACGTGATGGTTTTGGAGAGATAATTGTCTGCTTCCTTGTGTCGTATCGCTACTTTAAATTTTTTTTGTATTTTGTGATACCAATGATAGATATACTGCTGTTTTCCAAATCAACTTCATAAGGTATAGTATATCCTTTATGCGTCATATCACGGATATATTCATTATCAAAATAGATAGAAATACGATACATAAATGGGAAATCAGTCAAGTGTTTTATTTTTAGATTTATTTCTTTGTTAAATGTTATTGCAGCTGATTTTTTATCTTTGGCTATAGTTGTTAATATACTTTTAAGCGATTCTTGATAATCTCTTGTTTTTATGATTTTCATAGAGTTTCTAAAAATGTCTCTATCTCTTTGTTTGCCTTATCTTCAGATATCATTTCCATTGTACCATTTTGCATTGATTTATAAGTTGCTAAAAATTGTTCTCTATCACTTTCAAATGCTTGTAATTCTTCTTTTTTTTGGTAGCTACTTTGTATAAATGCTAAAAACTTCTCTTTATTACTATTGAAGCCTTCTACAAAAATGTTTTCTATTTCACTATTATCTATTTGTAATGTAATCATTGTATACCCTTATGATTATTTTGTGCATTATAGCATATTTTAATGTACTGCCAGATATGCCATAGATAAAGGTGAAGACACTAATTTTATTTTAAAGAGTTAATGATCCCTCGTTCTCATCGTTGTCTCCGATGGCAACTAGTTGATACACACTTACACAATCCAAAATTTAAATCTGAAATGCAATTTTTTTAAGATCGAAAGAAAAAAGTTGTAATTTTTGGACTTGAAGAGGTTAAATGATAAATTTTCTTCTTTATCCGATCAAAGAAAGGAAGAGTATGTCTAAACATTTAACCCAACAGCAAACGGTGGAGTCCTGCATACCCATTTAAGGTTCTATGGTAAAAAACGTAGAGCGAAGTATGGAAGTAAGCATAAAGGCAGGATCAAGGAAAGAGTATCTATCTCCACACGACTGGTAATTGTGGATCAACCAGTTACCATCGGGGATGATGGTAACGCATACATAAACACAGCAAACAAAATAAACTCATAATTCTAAAATATGAATATGAATTCCCATTAAGATGATGGGGACGAGAGAATATCTTCAATGCACGTTTTTGAATTTTGATAATGAGAAGCTTTGTTCCGTATGGGTTCTAATCTTATGTAAAGTTAATGATTTATTTACTCAATTAAAGTATAATCTGACATCATTTATAAAATAGGAATACTTTATGCTTCAAATCAATAATAACAGCTCTAAGTCATGTCTTGCAAACTCATTTGTCATTGTTTTACTCCCTTTACTTTTTCTCGTAGCTCTTGTGCTGGGGTATGTTGGTGTTCTACCTTTGAAAGTTGAATTACATACACTTCTGATAATTGCATTTATTTTTATTGTCTTTATATTTTTTATACGACATAATGCAAATTATGCTGCCTGTCACATGAAAGGTTCCTTTGCAAGAATGGAAGAGAGTCTGCAGAGTGAACTGAGAGCCAATGCTTTGACCATAATGGGAAAAACAAAGTCTACACTGTATGTCAATGATTTTATGGCGGACTACTACAAAGATATTCGTAATAATAACTTTGCACGTGTCGCATCTTCTGTTTTCCCTATGCTTGGTATTTTGGGGACATTCATTGCTATTGCTATCTCCATGCCTGACTTTACCGTGAAAGATCTCAATGCGCTTGACAAAGAGATATCGGTGCTTTTGTCAGGGATCGGTACAGCATTTTATGCCTCTATTTACGGGATCGCACTTTCTCTTATCTGGACCTATTTTGAAAAAAGAGGAAATACAAAAGTAGATAAAAACATCTATGATCTTGAAAAACTTTATGATTCACGTGTATGGAAAAAAGCAGAACTCATCAAACATGAACATATGCAGAGTGAATTGAAAGACCAGGAGATAGTTCAGACACTCAAAGAGACATTTAATATGGATTTCATCAAAGAGTTGAATGAGCAGTATCTGAAAAACTTCACAACTATTGTAAACAGCACAACAGATAGTTTTACCCAGCTTAGTGAACATATGAAAGAGAGTTCAGCAGAGCTTAGAGATACACTTAACAGAGTGCATGGAAGACAAGAGAGTGTAAATGCTGTAGAGGTCATAAAAGAGAATATTGAAGGGTTTAACTCTAATGCTAAAAACCTTCAAGTCTCTATGAAACGTTTCGATAGTACTGTAGAACACACTTTTGATAAGATAGACTCTGAAATGGGAGAGGTAGTAAAAAAACTGTCAACCTTTGCAAGCATAATTTCTGAACAGAATCAAATGATACTTGAGAATTTGGCTACACAAAAAGAGGATGAGACAGAAAGACATGTTTAGAAAAAACAGTACAGACGAAGGCTCTAACTTCTGGATCTCTTATGCAGACCTTATGGCTGGTCTGCTCTTTGTTTTCATTTTGCTTATAGGCGCGATCGTATCCAAATCGATCATTCTTAAAAGCAATTTGCATGAGAAAGAAGATCGTCTTGCCAAAATTTCCCAAACACTTAAAACCAAAGAGGCATCTTTGGATGATCTTAGTATTTCTTTAGCCAAAAATATAGCACTAATGGGAGAGAAAGACAAGGATCTTGTGAAAAATAAGAAAGATATAGCAGAGAAAGAGAAGAGCCTTGCTAAAAACAAGAAAGATATAGCTGAAAAAGAGAAGCTAATATCTGCAAAAGATAAAAGTATTTCTGAGAATAAAAAAACGCTTTTACTTAGAGAAGATGAGATAAAAAAACTCAATCAAATGTTACTTCAGACAAATACGCAGAAAGATCTTTTGAGTAAAAAAGTTGTGGTAGTTCAAAACCTTTTAACAGACACTAACAAAACATTGCAAAAAAAGCAAAATAGTTTCAATAAAACACTTAAAGATTATAAAGGACAAATAATTGTTCTATCAGATCAACTTACTGATGTAAATCAGACAGTAGTAAACAAAGATAAAAAACTTTTAGAACTACTCAATGCACTGGATGAGAGGGAGACAAAGTATGATGGACTCATTGAAAAGCTGCAGAGCCAAAAAGCCAAGATCAAATCGCTTACAGGTATTAAGTTGAAAGTTGTTGCTGCACTGAAAGAAGAACTGGGTTCCAATATAAACATAGATAAAAATTCCGGTTCACTAAGACTTGCCTCAAACATTTTGTTTGACAAAGGATCGGCTCTTCTTAAAGATGAGGCAAAAATAGAGTTGAAAAGATCTTTTGAAGAGTATATCGGGGCATTGGTAACCAATCCCAAGATTAAACCACATCTTGACAGGATCATCATAGAAGGTCATACAGACAGTGATGGTGGATACCTCTATAACCTGGATCTTTCACAAAGACGGGCTTTTGCTGTAATGAATTATCTTCTTTCTCTGGACTTTGCAAAAGAGAACAATATAAAACCACTTATGATAGCCTCAGGACGTGCTTACCTGGATGCGGTGAAGGTTAATGGTGAAGAAGACAAAGAGGCTTCAAGACGTATAGAGATCAAGTTCAGACTTAAAAATGAAGATGCTATGCATGAGATAGAAAAGGTGCTTGATGCAGAATGATTTTGAAGCCAGACAGATCAAAAAGTCAAAAGAGGCACTCTCTCAAGACTTGAACATTGCACAGCGACACTTGAATAATTACAAAGAGATACAAAAAGAACTTTCAAGAGAACCATCACTATGGGAAAAGATCAGCAGACTATTTAACAAATACTTTTAAAAATTTGATTTACTTGTATTCTTGTCTTTGATCATTTTTCTTTCTCTTTTTTCTTCTCTTTTTTCTTCTCTTTTTGGTAGAGCCTGAATATTCTTATATTTTTAAGATGCTGCTCATAGTTTGAAGCAAAGTTGTGTGTGCCATCNGGTTTCAGCATAAAAAACAGATAATTACTTTTTACAGGGAACATTGCAGCATGAAGTGCATCCAGTGTTACAGAGCCAAGTGGGGCAGGTGGCAGACCCTTGTATTTATATGTATTGTAGTATGAAGTATCTGTTTTGATCCGTTCAGCTGTAACAATGGTATGGGAATTTTTTCCATAGTTAAGTGTTCCGTCCATTTGTAACTTCATACCTTTATTAAGCCGATTATAAATAACCGAAGAGATAAGAGGCATCTCTTTGGCAGAGTTGCTCTCCTTTTGTATGATCGAAGCAATGGTCAACAAAACCTTTAATGTGGATTTATCAGGTCTTTGTGAAAAATTTTTCATTTCAAATTTAAATAATGCATCATTTGAGAGAGAAAAAAGATGTTGTATGGTACTTTTTTCATTTGCATTTCTTGCTATTGTATAACGTTGTGCAAATATATCTGATTCACCAAAGCGTGAAAATGTTCTATATAGCTCTTCCAGCTTTTTCCTGTTCAGCTTCATATCATTGGCAAGACGTGTGATGATCTCTTCAGAAGTTTCACCGGCATAAACAATAATATCCATAGTGTGATCAGTTTTTTTATTGTACATATTTTCAAAAAATAGTAAACGTCCATATTCATGATGATCAACATGATACCAGCCTTTTTTGGGTATCTGTACAAGTTTTAACATCAATTTATCTATAGGTGTAATGCTGTAGCCATTCTTCTTCAAGGTAGAGACAACATCATCGATGTTGGAGGAAGATATATAAAAAGTTGTAGAAGCATTTTTACTGACTGGGAAATAGTTATAAAATACAGGAAGCAGAAAAATGATGATCAAAACTTCAATAATAAGTACAAAACATTTGTATTTAGCTGAAATAAAACTTTTCATTGGGAATTATTATATCATATAAGCTTGAGGTGAACAGTATCAAAGTAAAAAACTTGACTTTATATCTAAATAGTTTTATAATAAAAGCATATCAAAATTAAAAGGAGTCATAATGGCTAAAAGTTCAAAGAAAAAAGAAGAAGAGAAAAAAGCTAAAAAAGCTTTATTGAAAAAAGCGAAGAAAAAAGCTGCAAAGAAAAAAGCTGATAAGAAGAAAGCAAAGAAAAAAGTTGTAAAGAAAAAAGAGAAAGCTAAAAAGCCTGTTTCTAAAAAGAATAAAAAGGTTAAAGCTAAAAAGAAGAAAAAAAGTAATAAGAAAAAGTCAAAGAAAAAGTCTAAAAAATAGATTTAAAGAAGTATGAATAAACTCATACTTCTTTTTTACTGCTCCAAACTCTCTTCATCTATAACGATGATACCATCAAGATCTGCAAGTAGAATTTCTCCATTTTTAAAAAATACCCCACCAAAAGTAAAAGTTACATCACGAACGCCCGGCTGTTTCTTATGGCTTTTACGTGGGCAGGTGCCTAGAGCCCAGAGTCCGACAGGAATGCTTTTTGTAATGTGTGTATCTCTTACGTAACCGTTTATGAGAATGCCGGCCCAGTTGTTTTCATGGGCAAATTTCATAAGGTTTTCACCTACCACTGCATAGTGTGCTCTATTGACATCCACTACGGCAATGCGACCTTTTCCGGGTTCTTTTAACATAGTAATAAGATCTGAGTTCTCTTCATTGAGTTTCAGTGTTGCAATCGCGCCTTTGCATTTTTCAGTACCACCGTAAGAGTGGTATTCTGGAGAAAGAACTTGAATTATTTCATGATGTTCGTCCGATATGTCAGCAGTATAAAAAGGCATTTTTATTCCTTTGTAGGTAGTTATTGAAAAGATTATACTAAAAAAAATCAATAATTAGATAGAATTATACAAATATAATAACACAAAGCAGAGTGATGAAAGTAGTAACAGGTGTAGTAGGTAATGATATTCATGTTGTTGCCAACAGGTTAATAGATATTTCCCTTGAAGAACGTGGGTTTGAAGTATTTAATCTTGGGGTCAATACGTATTTGGAAGAATTTATGGATGCAGTGATAGAGACAGATGCAGATGTACTCTTGATATCTTCACTCAATGGTGAAGCAGAAGGTTGGTGTCGTGATCTTCAAATACTGAAAAGTCAGTATGATTTTAAAGATGTGACGTTTATGATCGGTGGTAACCTTGGTGTTGGCGAGATGGATCCTGAATTGCTGGTACCCAAGTTTCAGGGGTACGGCTTTGATCTGGTGTTTCACCAGACAGATTTAAATGAAGGGCTTGATCAGCTTGAAATATTTTTGAAAACACGCACTAAAGGGAATACTGATGTCTAGTCTTTTACAACGTGAACGTGAGATCATTGTTAAAAATGAGTACATTGACAGATTTGATTTCGATGAAGTGGAAGATTTCATTAAAGGTGCAAGCAAAGACCTTTTCATTTCACATAAATTTAAAACCTCTTCAGAGATGCTTGTTCAGCCTCGTGGCGGTTTTCCTACTTATGATAAAGTATTTCAACTCTACAAAGAGTTTAAAGATGCCAATGTTGATGTTCTTCCTCTGACCATAGACTCAAATACACGTTTGAATGACTATGCTTCAGCAAAAAAGATGCTGGCTCTCTCTGAAGAGAATGATGTCGATATGCTTAACGGTTACCCACTGGTGAACCATGGTTACAGAACTACCCGTAAGATGATCACACATTACAATACGCCTGTAAGTTTGCGTCACGGTACTCCTGATGCACGATTGCTTGTGGAAACTGCACTGGCTTCCGGGATCTTTGAAATTGAAGGTGGACCGATCACGTATCTTCTACCGTATTCGAAGAACTTTCCTATGGATAAAGCATTTTTATACTGGAAATATGTTGAACGTGTCTGTGCCAAATATTCAGAACTCAACGAGCCGATCAACCGTGAATCATTTGGTCCGCTTTCTGCTACATTGCAGGCACCGGCTATTGTTATTGTTATACAAATTTTGGAAATGCTGCTTTCTTTAGAAGAAGGTGTAAAGTCTTTCTCTGTCTCTTTTTCCCAAACAGGGGCTATGTTACAAGATATTGTCTCCTCTAATGTCATTAAAAAACTTTCACGTAAATATGCAGACCAGTTCGGTCACAATGATGCGACCATAAACCTTGTGTATCATCAGTGGATGGGAGCATTTCCTTACAACAAAGAGTATTCAGACTCACTCATCAACACTTCAACGGTCATAGCTGCAATGGTTGGTGCAGACAAGATCATCACCAAAACACGTAATGAAGCCTTTGGTATCCCTACCAAAGAGGCAAATGCTTTGGCTGTTGCCAATGTCAAATATACTTTAGGTATGCTCAAAGGTGTACCGCAGGTAAGTGATGAAGAGGAAGAAGAAAATCTTACCAATGAAGTAGATGAAATTCTTGAAGCAGTCTTTAACGACAAAGCGGACACTCTCTGGCGTAAAGTCTTTAACTCCATTAAAAAAGGTTACATAGATATTCCTTTCTCTCCGCATATCATCAATGCCAATGAAGTCATTACTATACGTGACCCTGAAAGCAATATACGTATTTTGAAAAAAGGAAACTTGCCTATTTCAGATAAAAGTTTTGCTTTTGAACAGTCCAAGATCAAATTGGCAGAAGGTGAACGTGTGGTAGATAAGATCATTAAAGATATCGGGATAATGCTATGAGTAAATTGTTTATAGATATAGGGTCTACCTATTTTAAAGTGGCACAAGATGGCAAAATTGATCAGTATTTTAGAGATTTCAATAAAAATATTTTGATGACCTGAATTCCAAATGTTCTGATATTATCTCTGGCTATAAAAAAGAAGATATCAATATTTGCTCCTCTGCAAACGGTGGTTTAAGTACACTTATCATTGGGCTTACCAATTCATTCTCTCTTACATATGCGATCAATATCGCTTTTAATTCTGGTATTAATATTATTGATACGGTACTGTATCCGAAAATTGAGAGTGAGCCTGTACCATCTGAAGAGATCGATGTGGTCATTGTTGTTGGTGGTATTGACTCTGTGGAGAAAATATTTGATGAAAAACTTTTGAACTATCTTGAAAAAGTCAATTATCAGAATATTGTCTATGTTGGGAGTGCAAAGAACAGAGGTTTTCTAGAAGAAAACCTTGAAAATGTAGTAGTACTTGAAAATATTATTTCAGATAAATTAAAAATTCAGGAAGATGCACTAAAGGGTTACTTGACTGACCTTTATCAGGCAGATATTGTAGGTAAAGAAGATATCAAACAACTCTATGAGATCACTTCAAACCAAATATTTTCTACTCCTTACATTGTAAACCGTTCATTACCTAAGATCAATGAACGCCTGGATGTGGCAGATCCCTTCATCGTAGTAGATATTGGCGGTGCGACCACAGATATTCACTACAGCCGCGACCTGGTGAATGATAATATCATATCTGAGAGCGGATATGATCGTTTGGTCTTTAAGAAGCTTGGTGTTTACAAGTCACGTGACAGTTTGGTTCATACAGCAAAGAACAATGAGTTTGTCTTTGAACTTCTGGAACATTTGAATGTGACCGAAAATATTTTGGAAGAACAGAGTGAAAAAGCCACACGTACGTTAATGCAATTGGCAATCTTTTTAGTACTTTACAAAGTTTCAAAACATCACGGTCAATATGTAGAACTCAATCTTGATATACTCAATAGTATTGTCTTAACGGGCGGAATAACAAAAGTGTTAACTCAGGAAGAGGTAGATGATATTGTTCTGTTCTTTTATAAAAAGATCTTACAATTTCATCATGCACCTACAACACTGCTTGACAGCAATTATGAGATATGGACTTACGGTATACAATAAGGAGAAAAGATGTCAGTAAACAGTATTAGAAACCTCTTGGAATTGTCGGTAAAATATGAGCCTGAAAAGATCGGGCTTATTCACGGAGCTGAAACATTTACATATGCACAACTCATTAACAGAGTGGATCAGATAGCACATTATTTGACAACTATAGGCTTGACAAAAGGCAGCAGGGTAGGCATCTATTCAAATAAAAGTTCATCGCAGGTGATAGCGATCTTGGCTTTGCTTTCAACAGAATATGTCTTTGTGCCTATTACAAGACTGTTAAAGTCTGAACAGGTGAAACATATCATTAATGATTGTAACATCTCCTGCATCATTACTGACAGAGCAAAAATAGAGAATATAAAAGCGATACACTTTAAAGGTAAGATCATCTCTTATGAAGCCAGTGATGAGAGTGATGTCTCTTTTGAAGAGATCTATAAGTGTTACACTGCTGATATCATTTGTGATATCAAAGGGCATGACAATGCTGCGATCACTTATAGTTTTGGTTCCAGCGGGAACCCTAAAGGGATAGTCATAGACCACCGTGCCTTTATAGATGGTGCACGTATTGTCTCTAATTATCTCGATATTAAAAGTTCTGATATCATTTCCGGGATCTTGTCTTTCAATCTTGATTACGGACTAAATCAGATCTTTACTTCTCTCTATAAGAAAGCAACACTGGCGATCCATAAATTTGTACTTCCTGCAGATTTTTTCAGCCATCTTATTAACGATAAGATCACGGTTCTTCCTTTAATGCCAATACATATTACGCAAATGTTTGATGAAGATCCACATCGTATTCCTCAAGCAGAACATTTCAAGAATTTGAAAACGGTCACCTCTTCGGGCGGAAATATCACTCCTCTAATGGTGAAGAACATTACAACACATTTTCCGGATGCAAAATTTTACTCCATGCATGGTCTTACGGAAGCGTTCCGTTCAGCATATCTTGACCCGTCACAGATCCATATACGTCCAAACTCCATCGGTAAAGCTATTCCTGATGTGCAACTCTATATCATCAATGAAGAGGGTGAAGCATGTAAACCTAGAGAAGTGGGTGAACTCATTCACCGTGGAGCATGCATCTATAAAGGATACTGGAATGCACCCAACGAGACAGCACAAAGATTTAAAAGCATCTCTATTTTAGACAAAGTAAGAAAACCAGAAGGTAAATTGACAGATGAAATTGTCATTGCCTCCGGTGATTATGTATATGCTGATGAAGAGGGATACATTTATTTTGTTTCGCGTAAAGATGATATGATCAAAACACAGGGTTACCGTGTAAATCCTAATGAGATCGAGAGTGTTGTGTTTGCCAATATTTCTGATATAAGCGAATGTGTTGTATTTTCAGTTCCCAATCCTGATATTGAAGAAGAGATCGTCATGGTGTACGGAGGAGAAAAGGAACTTGGCAAAAATGAGATACTTTTCGAGTTGAAAAAACACTTACCAAACTATATGCTGCCGGCACAAATAGTTTACAAAAAGAGTATGCCTTTGAAGTCTCTGCATGAGAAGCAGATAGATAAAGATGTTTTAAGAAGAGAGTTCTTGAACTAAGTAAATGTAACTATAAAACATGCACCGGCATTCTGATTTTTTACAGAGAGCAGGGCATTGTGTTTTGTTGCGATCTGTGTGCTCATATATAGACCGATACCTGTCCCTTTACCTTCTTCTTTAGAGGTTACATTGGCCTTGAAAATGTCAGCTATTATATTCTCCGGAATACCGCCTGCATTGTCTTCTATCTCTATTCTTTTCCCCTCTTCATCATTAATGAGTCTGATAATAATATTTCTTTTTTCAATGTTGTTGTCATTAAATGCATCTTTGGCATTATTGATGATGTTGAGAATCAAATGTTTAAATTCATTTGAAGAACCGTCTATATCTATATGGTCTTTTTGTTCAATATTAACAGTAATACGGTGTCTAAGCAGATCATCTTTGGTAAGAAAGAGTAGTACAGAATGTATAATGCTTAAAAGGCTGAACATTTCATCCTCTTTGTTTGGTCTAAAGAATGTTCTGAACTCATCAAGTGTATCAACCATGTGGTCGATCTGTATTTGCATATCATCTTTGAACTGGTCAATATACTTTTGATCAACTATTTCATCTTCAAAATCACTCTTAATAATTTCACTGTACATACTCAATGCATTGAGAGGCTGCTTCCATTGATGTGCTACAGCATCCATCATTTCACCAATGGCAGCCATTTTAGACTGTTGAAGAAGCATTTTTTCATGATATAAGCGTTTTTTTATCTCTTTAGCTTCTCTCTTTTTGCTCTCATCAAGGGCAACTGTTCTGGTATTAAGATTGTCTACGAGCAAACCTATTTCACCTTTGTCATCATACTCTAACAATTTGTAGTCTTGGCCATCTTTGGTTACGTTATTTTTTAATTGTTTATTGATAGATTCTATAGGAGAAACAAAAAGTTTTTGTAATAATAGATATCCTACAATGGTTGAAAGAATGGTGAGTATAGCAACAATAGTAAGTACACTTTTAAAAGTTTGATTACTTTGTGCCATTACTTTATCTTTAGGAATACCAATAATAATATTCCAATGTGTACGTGAAAAATTATAAACAGCCAATACACTTTTATCATGGAAGATCGGGTCTTTTTCAATGAAATATATTTTACTCAGTAGATCATTGTTAATATTATTATTCTTGATAGTATGTGTTAATGTAGGTTTTATACGTTGAATGATCTCTTTTAGCTGAGGATCATTAAGTTTATAGATATTATTTTCTTTAATATGGGTATTTAAATTTGTTGATTTGCCAATAAAGTTACCCTCTTTGTCTGTCATCATAAGATACATATTTTGTGAGTTGATACTATTCCAAGATTTAGTATATTCGTCAATTTTAATATCAAGCGTTGCAACACCGATAAAAGTGTTGTTTTTATAAATTGGTGATACCGCAGTGATCATACTGATATGTGTAACAGGATCAATATATACATTTGTCCATGCAACAGTGTTATTGTCCGTCTCTGTTGCTAATGTATAGAATTTCATATCTCTATAGTTTATAGCGTTATAGTCTTTTATAAGTGAAAACTCTTTTTGCTTGTTACGATTAAAAAACAGCATATAGTCTTTTTTGTCTTTATATACAGCATACGGTTCAAACCAAGTACCTCCACTGACAATATTGATGCTGTTTTGTTTATCGGTAGATAATATTGAAGAGATGACTCCCTGCTCTATATATTTATTTCCAAATTCTTCTTTTGCAACTGAAGCCAAGGTTAAAACGATCTCTTCTGCTTTAATTTGAGTATTTTGTATATAGTTGAGTATGTCAGTTGTTGCAAGTGTAGTAGCAGTTGTTGCATTTTGTTGTAAATTATTTTCGCGGATAAAATAAAATGTGATGATCATTGCAGAGAGAAATACGATAGAGATAAAAAGAAAGAAACCAAGGAGTTTTACTTTAATACTGTCATACCATTTCATATAATAGTTATACTCCCATATCTAGTATAATATTATAACTACATATAATTAAAATTGAAGTATTAAAATTATGAATATTTTGCTAAAAAGGCATTAAATTGGTTGGCAAAAGCATGGGCATCTTTTTGTCCAAAGGCTTTTGGACCACCTGTCATCTCTCCACTCTCTCTAATGCTCTCCATGAGGTTTCTCATAGCAAGGTACTGTTTGATATTGTCTACGCTGTAGAGTTCACCTCTGTGGTCTATAGCGTGGGCATCTTTAGATATTATCCTGTCTGCTAAAGGAATATCAGCAGTGATAACAAGATCACCTTCTTGACATAACTCGACAATGTGGTGATCAGCTTCATCTGCACCTTGTTCTACGATGATATACTCGATATGTTTTGATTTACCAATAGTTATTTTTTTATTTGCTATGACTTTGGTAGACAGTTTGAGACGTTCAATACTTCTTAACACGATAGGTTTAAGAAGGTTAGGGAATGCATCCCCATCAATGAAGAGAGTCACAGTATCTCTTTGACACGTCCTACTTCACCTGTGTTCAGACGTACTTTTATACCGTGAGGATGGGTAGGGGAGTTTGTGAGGATCTTTTGTACTTTTCCGTAAGTGATATAGTCTGTTCCTTGATCTTCTTTTAAGACAACACCTACATCCAGACCATATTTGATATTACTTCGTTTCTTACCATCTTTTGAGGGATTATTTTGGCTCATAGTTCAAAACTTTCTTAACAGTATCTACAGAGCAGAAGAATAG
>JGI24024J18818_10000615_pt1 | contig 13831 bp, 6 predicted proteins | sample Cruoilmetagenom2_FD_18818 | JGI IMG/M metagenome (IMG submission 18818) | reverse complement strand
GGGGACAATGCAGCCACATCCATGAAAAGTATTGTTGTGGACCCGGCTGCGTATGACTGGGAAGGAGACAAGCCGCTTCATCGTCCATTTTCACAAACAGTGATCTACGAAATGCATGTGCGCGGCTTTACACAAGATCCAAGTTCAGGGGTTTCTCCTGATATACGGGGTACCTACAGAGGGCTGATTGAAAAGATTCCCCATCTTAAAGATCTGGGTATCACCGCAGTTGAATTGCTGCCGGTCTTCCAGTTTGACGAACAAGAGGCACCCGAGGGTTTGACCAACTATTGGGGTTATAATCCCGTGTCATTCTTTGCCCCTCATTCCGGATATAGCACTGCTCCGGGTGTCTTGTGCCCTATTACTGAATTTAAGGACATGGTCAAAGCCCTTCATCGGGCTGGAATAGAAGTGATCCTGGACGTGGTCTATAATCACACTGCCGAAAGCGACCACACCGGACCGACTATCTGCTGCCGGGGTTTTGAAAATAGCACTTACTATATCCTGGAGAAAGATAAAGCTTGCTACGCAAATTATAGTGGCACCGGTAATACATTGAACGCTAACCATTCAATCGTACGCCGTATGATCCTGGATAGTCTACGTTACTGGGTCGAAGAGATGCATGTGGATGGCTTCCGATTTGACCTGGCGTCCATACTATCACGAGATGAGTCAGGCCAACCACTGGCCAATCCACCAGTTCTCTGGGAAATTGAGAACGATCCAGTGCTTGCCGGGACTAAGTTGATTGCCGAAGCCTGGGATGCGGCCGGCCTCTATCAGGTTGGTAGTTTTATTGGTCAACGCTGGAAAGAATGGAACGGCCAATTTCGCGATGACGTGCGCAGTTTTATTATTGGGGATTCGGGCACCGTGACTAAAATTGCTGCGCGCTTTTTTGCGAGCCCTGATCTCTATGGGCATGAGGAGCGCGAGGCCGAACAGAGCATAAATTTCGTGACCAGTCACGATGGGTTCACGATTAACGATCTGGTTTCCTATGACGAGAAGCACAATCAGGCCAATCTGGAAGGGAATTCAGATGGAACGGATTTTAATTTGAGCTGGAATTGCGGGGTTGAAGGTCCGAGCCAGGATTCAGAAATCGAACGATTACGTGTCAGGCAGATAAAAAACTTATTTACGATCAACCTGCTGGCCCTGGGTGTCCCAATGCTGGTCATGGGAGATGAAGTACGCCGTACACAGCTCGGGAATAACAACGCCTACTCCCAGGATAACGAAATTAGCTGGTTTGATTGGAATTTACTGGAGAGGAATGCCGAAATATACCGTTTTGTAAAACGTTTAATCAGCTTTCGTTTTAGTCTGGACGTTTTTAAGGAGGATCATGGCCTCAGCCTGTCGCAGGTGTTGAAATTGGCTCGTGTTCGATGGCACGGTGTAAAATTGAACGAACCTGATTGGGGGAACGACTCCCACAGCCTGGCGTTTACTGTGCGAGGCCGCCGGGAGCTGTTCCACATCATATTGAACGCCTATTGGGAGGCCATGGATTTCGAATTACTGCCTGTCACTAGCGGCGCCCAGACCGGCTGGCGCAGGATCGTAGATACCTCGCTCGAATCTCCCGATGACTTCTGTGGTTTTCGGAGAGCTCCCATTATCCAGCAAATGAAATATCCTGTCGGTCCACGATCTGTAGTGCTCCTGGCTGTTGAACGTGTCCCATAAGTAATTCCAGGCTCTCCATCAGCGTCAATATTGTGTTACTTGCGACATTGGCGCTGTACTACTAAGTACAGACACAAAAGTTCTGATGAATGTCATCCTGAGGAGTGTTCTTCGCGACGAAGGATCTCAGCCTGTGGCCATGAAGGAGATATTTGCTAAGTTTATCCTAAGCCCGTCGAAGGACTCAGGATGACGCTACAGAATATTTATGATCGTACTTAGTGCTCAGTCACGGTGGTTCTGATGGAAGTAGCTTAGAGCCTTGTGCCCGTTGTCGGGTCGCAAGAACGCGCTCAAGTTGTTATGCTATCATCAAAATCAGAGTGACTGACCACTAGTCGTCAGCGATAATATTGCTCCTTATGGGAAATTATTTTCGTTTTCCTCTAAATTTTTTCCGGTGGCTTCAAAATAACCTCATAAAAGAGAAAATACTATATCTGGGAAAAGATGGTGATAAACCCATGGCAATCATAGATCTTAACTGGCCTGAAGTCATCATTATTGGTGGTGGTTTTGGGGGATTGAATGTAGCAAAAGGTCTCAAAAAAACGCATGTATTTGTGACACTGGTTGATAAGCATAATTATCATTTGTTCCAACCATTGTTGTACCAGGTCGCCACAGCCGAACTCTCCGAGGAAAACATTGCTGCACCTATCCGCAGGGTACTTCGCGATCAGATCAATGCCCGGGTAGCCCTGGCCGAGGTCGAAGGTATCGACCTGGAACAGAAAGCCGTAATCTTTCCACGTGGAAGGAAGGGTTATGATTACCTGGTTGTTGCACCTGGATTGGAGCAGACCTACTTCGGTCACGATGAGTTCAAACCCTTCGCTCCCGGATTGAAGGGATTGGATGATGCTTCGGAAATCCGCCGCCGAATCCTCCTGGCGTTTGAAGAAGCCGAATATGAGGCCGACGAGCAGTCCAGGCGTGGGAAGTTGACCTTCGTTGTGGTGGGAGGAGGCCCGACAGGTGTCGAACTGGCTGGCGCTATCATGGAGACTGCCAAATTAACCTTGCCAAAAGAGTTCCGTCACATCGACACCCGCACTGCTCGTGTGATCCTGGTTCAAGGAAATGATCGTCTTCTCACAGGGATGCCGGCAAGTATGGGAGAACGCGCCCGACATGACCTGGAATCGATGGGGGTAGAGATCCGTCTTAACAGCTACGTGACGGAAGTGGATCAATACGGTGTTTTGATTGGGGATGAACGGGTGGCTGCGGAAAATGTGCTCTGGGCGGCGGGCGTTCAGGGGACGCCCCTTGTCCATACGCTCGGTGTCGAGCTGGATCATAGCGGCAGGGTGAACGTAAATCCCGACCTGTCCATCCCGGGTCATCCTGAAGTCTTCGTGATCGGCGATGCCGCGCACGTCTTAGATGCGAATAACGGGGGGCCAGTGCCTGCAGTAGCTCAAGGGGCCATCCAGATGGGGCAGCACGTAGCAAAAATAATCAGGGATGATCTGACTGGTAGACCCATTAACGAGAGACCATTATTCAGTTATTATGATAAAGGGTCAATGGCTACCATCGGCAGGGGAAAGGCTGTTTCTTTTGTCTACGGGCGCCTTATCGCTGGATTACTCGGCTGGTTGATGTGGGGCATGGTGCATATCATGTTTCTGGTTAGCTTCCGCAATAAATTCGCCGTCATCTTTGAGTGGTTGTGGAGCTATATGAGCAACGAACGTGGCTCGCGCCTGATCACAGGGGATCATCGGCTGAACATTAAAGAGGTCAGGGGAGTGCGGATGCATGAGGATAGTAAAAATTGACCGCCAATGGGTCGGAATTTTACAACGATTATAATCTACTGATCCTTGCATTGAAGGCTAAACCCAATCAGCGAGCAAACAACGCAAGAGACGTTTAGTAACTTATGCAACGATCAGTAATGAGCATTTGCAAGTTATATTGGAGGTAGGTTTGGTCTGCCCATATTGTCAATATGCCAACCGGGAGAGTGCTAATTTTTGCTTGAATTGTGGGCAAAAGATCGTATTCGCATGCGAACGTTGTGATACCCGGCTGCCATTATTTGCTGTTTTCTGCGATCATTGTGGATTGCAGGTTGGCGATCCGGCGAAGCCGCTTGAGCGAACAGCTCCAGAACAACAACCTGCCGTTGATGTTCCTTCAGAACCTGACCAACCCATGGTTTTGGAACGGCGAATTGTACCAGATGCCGCACTGAGCAGATACATTCCGAGTGAGTTGGAAAAAAAACTCAACCATGTCCGCACCACAGGTGAGATGATCGGTGAACGCCGCGTGGTAACGATGTTGTTCTGTGACATCATAGGCTCAACTGCGGCGGCTGAAAAACTTGACCCGGAAGATTGGACTGAGATCATCAATAACACCTTTGAGTATATGATCAAGCCCATATACAAATACGAGGGCACGGTTGCACGTTTAATGGGGGACGCTATCCTGGCTTTCTTTGGCGCGCCAATTGCTCATGAAGACGATCCGCAGCGTGCGGCGCTTGCTGGGCTTGAAATTGTCTCTGGGATGCAACCTTTGCGCACAAAAATCACACAGCGTTTTGGGGTTGATATAAATGTTAGGGTCGGGATAAATACGGGTATGGTGGTGGTCGGCGAGGTCGGGTCTGATCTGCATATGGAGTACACGGCGTTGGGAGACGCGATTAATGTGGCTGCCAGAATGGAGCAAACAGCACAACCGGGTACAGTTCAGATCACAGAAGATACTTACCGGCAAATTACTCCATATTTTAAATTTCAAGAGTTGGGAAAACTTCCGGTTAAAGGAAAAACGGAGCCGCTGTTGACCTACCGTGTTCTGGCGAGTAAGCAAGCCTCGGCCAAGTTGAGGGGAATTGCCGGAATTGAAGTACCCATGATTGGTCGTGATGAGGAGTTGGGATTGCTGCAAAATCTTCTGGCTCAAGCTAATCTTGGGGTGGGGCGCATTGTGAGTGTGATCGGTGACGCCGGTATGGGGAAGAGCCGCTTGATCGATGAAGGCTTAAAACACTGGCAGAAGAGTAACAGCAATCCACTTTTCTACCAGATCAGCAGCCAATCCTACGAAACCAGCCAGGCTTATGGTTTATTCCAACGCTTATTCCGGCGCATGATCGACATCGCGCGAGATGACCCGGCTGGCATCAAACAAAATAAAATTGAGTTGTTTCTGAATAAGATGGATGTCTCAGATCACCCAACCGCCATACTGGTATTTCAGACAATTCTCGGGTTGGATCCAGGCGAGGGTGTTAACCCGTTGGTAGGTGAAATATTCAAGCGTGAGTTGTATGCGGTAACCGAGTATCTATTTTCTACTATGTTTTCTGACAGACCTAGCGGGCTGGTATTTGAAGATATCCAATGGAGTGATCCTGCATCGGTTGATCTGATGCTCCACCTGCTGCCATTGGTGGAGAAAGTACCGCTGGTGATGATCTTTTCTTTCCGGCCTGACCGGCAGGCAGCTAGCTGGAAGTTAAAAAAACATGCCGATGAAAAACATTACCATCTCTATACTGAAATCCACATCGAACCACTCTCCGAGCATAATAGCAATGATTTAATCAGCCACCTGCTGTCGATTGCAGATATCTCCGATACGCTGATGTACCGCATCATTGACCGGGCTGGTGGGAATCCGTTTTTCATTGAAGAGGTCGTGCGCACACTGATAGAAAATAGTGTCGTTGTCCCTGAAGAACGTAGAAATAATGGAGTGAAGCAGGTTTATTGGCGTGCTGCTGCGAACGCAGCCGAAGTAGAGATCCCCAAGAGCCTGCAGTCATTGTTGATCGCACGCATTGATCGACTGGAAGAAGACGTTCGGCAAACGCTTCAGCTGGCCTCGGTGATTGGACGTAAGTTCTATGAGCGTATTTTGATCGCATTGGTTGCAAGTAACCACATCAGTTCGGATGAAATTGATCGACAGCTGAAGAAACTGCTGCGCCTGGAGATGGTCTATGAGGTAGCCCGCCAACCAGAAGTGGAGTATAGTTTTCAAACTCCCATGATCCAAGAAACGGCTTACGGCTCTATATTGAAGAAACGCCGGCGCAGTATTCACCAACAGGTTGCTGAAACTATAGAGCACCTATATCCTGAGCAATTAAATGACCTGGCAGCTCAATTAGGTTTCCATTATAGAGAGTCGAACAATTATGAGCAGGCGATAAAGTATTACACAATCGCAGGCGATAATGCTTTCAACCTGTATGCCAACACACTTGCTGTCTCTCACTTGGGCGAGGCTCTGGCTGCAGCACGCTCCATTACCCCTGTACATCTGGAACAGATCCAATATCTGTACGGTCGTCGCGGAAGAGCCTTGGAGCTAGAATCTCGTTTTCAAGATGCGCTAGAAAACTATTCAGAAGAGTTAGCTTTTGCACGAGAAATAGGTGCAGCTTCAATGGAACTACATGCTCTGGTATCTTTGGGGACAGTCTATGCGATTGCCAGCGACCGCGTTAATCCGGAAAAAGGTGAAGCCTTAGCCTTAGAGGCATTAACCAAAGCTGAGCATTTAGGGGATAAAGAAGCGCAAGCGCGAATTTATTGGAATTTACTCAATTTGTATCGTTATGTAGGCAGGTATCAGGAAGCTGCCCAGGCTGGTGAGCGTGGACTGAAGATAGCAGAAGAGATTGACATCCAAGAGATTATCGCCTACCTGAATAATGACTTGCCGTATGCCTACTTCGGTTTATCCGAGATCGAAGAGGCTTACCCCGTTTTGAAACAGGCTATAAAAATGTGGCGTGAAATGGATAATCAACCCATGCTGGCTGATAGTCTATCCTCTGCCAGTTTTTCTTTTGCATATCTCGGGTTGTATGATGAAGCGATTTCGATGTCAGACGAGGCAAAGCAAATCAGTCAGGAGATCGATAACCCCTGGGGGATTGTATACAGCCGTTTCTATGTCGGTTTTGTATTTGAGGATCGCGGGCAAATGGAAAAGGCAATCCGTGATTATGAGATTATCCATAGAATGGGTAAGGATGCCGAATTTTTGATCGGTGAATTCTGGGGCATCGCGCGCTTGGTCCATATTTACACAGAATTAAATGCATTGGAACAGTCTGAGTATTACATCGAACAAGCTGCAGCAGATATTTTGGATTATGATGGTTTGTTGGGTTTGTATGCTTCTATGATCGTACTGGAGAAAGTTTCGCTGCTCCTGGCGCAGGGCGATATTGACAAAGCTGCCCGCTTGTTTTTAAGCAGCAATTTCGAAGGGGCGTTAGCCAATGCCCTCACCCGGAATTATGTTCGTGAAGTACACATAAGAGTTTTACTCGCCCAAGGGGAGGTAGAAAAAGCGCTGCAGTACAACGAGGAATATATTGCTAATTTGAATGCTTCTAAAAATAAAAGTTTTTTGCACCAGATGCTGTTATTTAAAGGTATTATGCACCATCGCACGCATCAATACGAGCAAGCTGCTGCTGCGTTGAATGATGCGCTTCGAATTGCGGGAGAACTGGGGGCGCGATGGCGATTATGGCAAATATTATCAACGCTGGCTGATGTTGAGGATAAGTTGAACAAAACAAGTAAAGCAGCATCTTTGAGGAATAAGGCTGTTGAGTATGTTGATTCTATTTGCGCTGAAATAAGTCGACCCGAATTAAGAGAAACATTCCTGAACCGCTTGGACGTGAAGGAACTGATGTCAGATAGATAAGATGGGCTCTATCTTTAGTTGGATGTAAGCCCTGTCATCCTCCCGCAGAAGCCTGCTGGGATTTCGCGACATCTTCGCTGTGATTTACGCGTAATCCATTCCAGGTAATAGTGAAAATACCCATCCATAAATCGACCTGTGAAAGATAACCAATCTACCACTACCAATAACGGGTTGTCAAGTTGGGAGTGATAAGTGAAGTGCCGCATGTGCCTTGAGAAAAATGCTGGGTTCTAGAGGCGAAATTTCTAGGGCTTGGAGCGGATGATCGTGTTTTTGCAATAGGGGCAAACATCGGCTTTTGAACTTCCATCCCCTGATTTACTCTTAGTTTTCAAGATACTCCCTCCCACGGCCTGGGTTAGTACCAGGTCGCAGTACGGGCATTTCTCTGAAAGTTCCCAAATGGTGGATTTAGGAGAGGTTAAAGAATAGAAGATTGCTAGTATTACCAAAAAAAGACCCGCACCAACGGATAGGCAAATAACGGTATCGTCCAATTTAGCCCCCGCATGCTAATCTTGAGCTATGAAGAGTTTAATCTGGTGAAGATGGTACTCATATCAGTGAATTGAAGGTTTTTGTGGAGGTATTGTAGCATAAAACTATGAGGGATTTTTACGCCATGTTTACAATCAAGGATGGTGGGTCATAAGGAGCTAACATTGGATCGACGGGGCATGAAATTTATCCAACTTTAAGGTGTAAAAAATTAAAACACAACCAAATTATTGCAATTTTGTAATCATCAAGAATACCTTGAACAGATGTCATTGCGAACGGAGTGAAGCAATCTCCTCCTGGTCAGAACCCTCTCCCAGATTACCAGCAACCGCTTAGCTCATAACCACAAATTTTGTAAGGTGTTATTGTCCCTCGCATACGAGTCTGTTGAGATCAGGTTGGTACCTGGTCCGCCTTCCCTATCTTGCTTGGTAAATTTCCCCAAATTTAGGGATGACATCTCCCCCAGGTGATTGATATATTTATGCTGGGTGTAAGTTTAATCCATCTCCCTAACCTTTCCATTTGGGAAAGCTTTATCGATGATAAAGTCCCTTACCTGATGGAGAGTCAAGGAAGTGTGTTAACTCTGTGCATGCCATACAACCACAGAAGACACATGATATGTGTAGAGGAAAAGATAATGAAAAATGTGCGGTTTTTACTACTACTGCTGCTTCTACTGCTGGCGAATTGTGCGAAGCCCGATCAACCAACCGCACCAACCCCAGTCACCCCCGTGGAAGAAATTGAGCCGGCTGACACGGCGACATCCCCGGCATTAGAAACTGTACCGCCTGTCGCTGCCACCGAAGAGACAGTGGAAGAACCTGTCTCCTCATTTGAGCCCAGCTTCGAAAATGCCCCATGCCCATTCGACATCCCCACAGGTGCGGATATTGAGTGCGGTTACGTTGTTGTGCCGGAAGATCATAATAATCCAGGTGGGGCTACGATCCGATTGGCAATAGTTATCGTCAAAGACCAGAGCGAAGACCACCAGCCAGACCCGGCTATCCTGCTCTCCGGCGGTCCTGGAGAAAAGACGGTTGAGAATGCCCAAGGCCTGATCAATCTCTTCCCGCATGCACACCCAAACAGGGACCTGATCGTGTTCGACCAGCGCGGAGTGGGTCTCTCGGAACCTTCGCTGGAATGCCCGCATTGGGTCGATGCGCAGTATGATATCCTGGATGAGACTGATCCTTTACTGGCTGCAGAAACCATTTTCAACGCTTTGATGGAATGTCGAGACGCACTGGTTAATGAGGGTCACAACCTCTCAGCCTACAATACCACTCAAAGTGCCTCCGATGTGAACGCCATCCGACTTGCGCTGGGATACGACAAGGTTAACCTGATCGGTGGTTCGTACGGATCGTTCCTGGCCCAGGAAGTGGCACGCCAATATCCGGAAATTATCCGCAGTATGGTGGTCTTCTCTGTCTGGCCTCTGCAGGTGAATTTCTTTGTAGAGTCGCCGCTGGTGACATCGAATGCGGTTTTAGACATGCTGGCAGCCTGTCAGGCTGACCCGGACTGCAGCCAGGCTTACCCCAACCTGGATGATACTCTATTTGAAACTATCGAAAAACTGAACGAGGAGCCAGAACTCATATCAGTCACGCACGTTCTAACTGGAGAGGAGTACGATGTCCTGCTATCCGGAGATCGCGTGTTCAGTACCCTTGTGGGATTGCTCTACCAGACCGAGTTGATCCCCATGCTGCCGCAGGCCATCTACGATGTTTCCAATGGTGATTACGATCTGATTGCACAGTTGCTCGGCGTGCATCTGTCTCTCTATGGAGCGCTCAGCCGGGGTATGGAATTCTCCGTAATCTGTGCGGAGGACATGATCGGTGTGGATGTGGGTGACTTGCTGGAAAACCTGGATGAACTACCTGAAGCCCTAAAGGGTGAAGACGATACGGATCTCCTCATGCAGTACGGTATCTTCGCTATCTGCGAGCAATGGCCGGTTGAAATGGCTGACACTTCTTTTAAGGATGCCCTGGTCAGTAATATACCCACGCTGCTCCTGGAAGGTGAGTTTGACCCGGTCACACCGACAGAATTCGCCCAACTCCTGGCCGATAATTTGAGCGACAGCCACCTGTTCGAGTTTCCTGGGATTGGACACAACATCGCAGTCGCCACGGATTGCTCCCGACAGATGATCGGTGGATTCTTTGAGGATCCCAGCCAGGCGCCGTCTGCCAGTTGTATCAGCGAAATAGATACTGGCTTCAACATCAGGTATGAAGATCCCGCCGGTCGCTACGCGGTTCCGCTGCTGCCCAAGTGGACGACCGAAGATAAGCAGGATTTCTTATCCATATCCAACCCCGAGGCCAGCATCATGGCTTTTGTGCTGGTGCTGGATGAGGATAATTTCGCCGATGCGTCGAATGCCGCCTGGGAGATTGTGGATCAGGACATTCATGGTGAAACAACCGCCAATGCCCAACCCTGCCGGGGATGTGCAGCCGCGGATGCGGATCGGTTCGCAATTATCGTGTACGATACGGGGAACGAAGAAGAGCTGGTCCTGGCTGCGGCCTGGATTTTCGAGGGGAAAACTTACCTGATCATCTTCCAGACCGATCCGGCGACCCTCGATGATAAGTCCGCCCAGTTAAACTCGATGATCATGGGTTTCACCATCAGCGCTATGGAAGCTGCTGATGATCAGGCAGACCAGGACCAGTAATAGGATGTTGATCTCACCTGGGTCCCGTACACCGTTGAGACCTTCAGCATCATTGGTCAGGTGACGGATGGCTGGCCCGAGATTTGTCCAGGCGCCTATGCGCGCAGCAGTTCAATCTCGGATGAGGGGGAGCTGCTGATGTTAGCGGCACCATTGCATACCACCCCATGATACCTGGTGAGAGCAGCGTCACCAGTCAGGGGTTCGTTTTATCAAATTGCAGCCGCCCTGTAATATGACCTATCTGCGTTTGAAGGTTCAGCGAAAAACCGTCTTCCTTGAAATGGTTCTCTGCGATTATCCGCGTAAATCTGCGTCCAAATTTATTAAGCAATGAGCAGCTGCGTAACCCCAGATAATACAGCAATCGAATGGTCGTCGTTTGGATCTATATTATCAGACAAATTATGTCTTATTATGGTATACTGGCATTAACTTTATGATCGCCATCACGCACAAGTAGTAGGACAAACGGGAAGGAAAACACATGCAATTCACAACAGCACAAGTATTGGGTCATGAACACATCGTTATCATTCGTCTTAATGGGGATTTGGATGCCGAATCTGCTGAAGATTTTGACCACCAGGTCACGTTGGTCGTAGAAGGTGGCGCCAGTGATATCCTTCTGGACCTGTCTGAGCTCGTTTTCATGAGCAGCGCGGGTATACAAGCCATGAACACCTTGTACTACAATCTGCATCCGGTGGGATCCCAGGAAGAAAAAAAAGCCATTAGCAAGGGCATTCGAGCCGGTACGTACGAGGCGCCACACCTCAAGCTGCTGAACCCAAACGAGCGCGTGCAGCACGTATTAAGAATGGCGGGGCTGGACATGTACATAGGCGCTTATCAGGACGAAGATAAGGCCGTTTTGGCTTTCGGATAATAACCAGCAGGTTAGATCAATAAAATATCGCGCTTTGGGTGAAGTCGGAAGACATATTGACCTCACCGCCAGCGCGCGAGCAGGTCCTCCCCCTTATAGAACGACCACGACAGCACGAACAACGCCACCTGTGCGAAAGCCGTCCAGATCAGCAGCACCGTCAAGCTGATGCTTGCCAGGTCGATCCATTTCGGCAGGTTGGTCTCCAGGTGCGCCAGCCTGGTCTGGTAATCATCTATCTTCCCCCGGTACTCTTCCAGTAAGGAAAGGTTCTCTGCGATTAACGCTTCCCAATTGGCAAAGCCACTTGTCAGAGTCTCTACCGTTTCCTGGGTCAGCTGCGAGATGCTTTCAACTTTGGTTTTTGTGTCCGCCACCTGATTCTGTATGTCGTCGAGGCTTTTTGAGAGTTCCTCGATCGCCTCTCCACCGGGGATTTCGATCGATACCAGCGGTAAATCATTCACCTTTTCGATAGTTTCTACAAGCGAGTCGAACAGCTCTCCCACCGCGCTGATGCCCTCCGCTGCCTGATCCAGCACCGGAGTTAAAGTTCCCTCCACTTTGACCACGATATCGGCGATCACCTGGGTGTTTTCCACCGCCTCAAGACCGACGATGTCCAGGATGCCCTGGAAGATGTCGATCTGCGCCTGGGCGGATTCCAACTGCTCGGTCGCCGCCTCGATATTCTCTGCAGCCAGTTCCAGGTCAGCCTGCGCCGTGTTGATCAACTCCAGGCTGCTTTCGGTAAGCGGCTGGTTGACCACCCAGATGCCGATCACACCTCCAACACTCGCTAAAAAGAAAACCGCGCTCAAGATGATTATCAGCAGGGCAGCAAAACGCTTTAAATTCATAAACACTCCTCATCCGGAACAAGAATAGACCCAATTTTAGCACGCCAGCAGCCCGAATTAAATACCAATTTCCGTGCATTTGAAATCAGCCTGTTGAAAGTGGAATGATATGTTTTTAATCTCAAGCAGGTAAATTGATTGTCTATTATTTCCCCATACTTTGGGACGGCGATTATGGATAGCGCGTAGAGATTTTCAAGATAACCCTCGTAGTTTTCCAAAAACAGCAGTAGGGCACTACAGGTGTTTGATTTTATTATTCCGCGCTATCCAGTGGGCTGCGCACGGCCTTTGGACCGCGCTTGAGGACGTGAGTGTAAATCATGGTCGTCTTGACGTCTTTGTGCCCAAGCAGCTCCTGCACGGTGCGGATATCGTAACCAGCTTCCAGTAAATGCGTTGCAAATGAATGCCTGAACACATGGGGAGTCACATGCTTGCTCACGCCAGATTTTTTCGCGGCTGCTCGAACAGCTTTTTGAACGACTGTTTCGTGGATGTGATGCCGGCGTATCGCCCCGCTTTGAGGGTCTTTGGAGCGGTTTTGGGCGGGAAAAACATACTGCCAGATAAATTCATGGCCGGCATTTGGGTACTTGCGTGCCAGCGCGTATGGCAGGTAGACGGTGCCGTAGCCTTCGGCGAGGTCTTTTTCATGCATGCCTTTGACGAGGTGCAAATGGGCTTTTAATGAGGGGATGATTGTCTCTGGTAGAAGCGTCAGGCGATCTTTCTCACCTTTACCATCTCGGACGACGATGTGCTGATTGGCAAAATCAAGGTCTTTTACTCGCAAACGCAATGTCTCCATAACCCGAATGCCGCAGCCATACATGATTTGAGCCATCAGCTTGTTGGTACCCCGAAGATGTTCGATCACTTGCAAAGCTTCAGATCTGGAAAGCACTGTAGGAAGTCGCTTGGGTTTGCTGGCTCGAACGGCGGATAGTTGCTCATCCTGTAGGGGCATCTTTAAAACATATTTATACAAGAAAATGAGCGCACTCAGAGCCTGGTTTTGAGTAGAAGCAGCCACCTTCCTGTCTACCGCTAGGTGGGTCAAGAATTGATTGACCTCGGACATACCCATTTCCCCTGGGTGACGGAAAGTGCCTGATTTTGCCTTGTGGAAGAGGATAAATTCACGCACCCAATAGGCATACGCTTCTTCTGTGCGAGAGGAGTAATGTTTGACCTGTATTTGATCGTGCAACTGGTCGAGAAGTTTTTTGGAAGGTGGGGGCATTGGTGATTTCTCAGGGAAAATCGGTTACAATTTGATCAATTGAGATAAGCTATTATACATCGAAATCTTTCTATCTACCTAAATGAGATGCGTAAGAAGCAATTGCTTCTTACGCAAAGTTCGGCATATAAGGAGAATTCGTGAAAACATCGTACCATTCACCCAATACCGAAATTCGTGGTAGTGAGATAGAGGGGCGAGGGATATTCGCAATA
>JGI24024J18818_10000614_pt1 | contig 13844 bp, 12 predicted proteins | sample Cruoilmetagenom2_FD_18818 | JGI IMG/M metagenome (IMG submission 18818) | reverse complement strand
ATTTGAACAGTCGAAGACTGGCCCGTAGGGTGAAGGCCATGGATGGCCTGAATAAATGAACTCGTCCATGAAGGACGAAAAGCTCAGATTAATTCAAGCAATCAAATAAAAATTAATAACGTTTCACGTGAAACATTCAGGGGGCAGGTTATTGGATTAGCTATAAATAAAACACAAGGAAAATCAGATACTGGCATCTGAATAATGCTAGAATTATAAAGATAAGCAAAGAATGGAAACCACACCAAAATGGCAGAAAATCAGGAATATACCTCAGATAGCATTAAGGTTCTAAAAGGCCTGGATGCCGTGCGAAAAAGACCCGGCATGTATATCGGCGACACCGATGACGGTACGGGATTGCATCACATGGTATTTGAAGTTGTCGATAACTCTATCGATGAAATTCTTGCCGGACACTGTAAAGATGTCACAGTAACCATACACAGCGACGACTCAGTCTCTGTTGAAGATAATGGTCGAGGGATACCTACTGGTATTATTGAAGAGGAAGGAAAATCGGCCGCCGAAGTTATTATGACTGTGCTTCATGCTGGCGGTAAGTTTGATCAGAATTCATATAAGGTATCCGGTGGTTTGCATGGTGTCGGTGTTTCTGTTGTGAATGCATTGTCTGAAACCTTGATTCTGACAATTCACCGGGGTGGCAAGGTATTTGAACAGTCATATACGCTTGGTGTGCCGGATGCGCCTTTAAAAGAAATGGGTAACACGGAGAAGACAGGCACAGAGATACGATTCAAGGCAAGTTCAGAGATATTTTCAGATACAGTAATCCACTTTAATTTACTGGCTAAGCGCTTACGTGAGCTGTCTTTTCTTAATTCCGGAGCCTGTATCATTCTTCGGGACGAAAGAACGAACGAGGAAGAGGTCTTTGAATATAAGGGGGGCATCAGTGCGTTTGTTGAACATCTTAGCCAGAATAAATCTACTTTACATAACAAGGTAATTGAGATCGTCAGCGAGCGTGATGGTACCCAGGTCGAATTATCAATGCAGTGGAATGACTCCTACCAGGAAAATATTTTTTGCTATACCAATAACATCCCGCAAAGAGACGGTGGAACACATTTATCCGGTTTCAGGTCTGCGCTAACGCGAACACTAAACCAGTATATCGATTCGACCGGAGTTGCAAAAAAAGCAAAGGTCAGTATTAGCGGTGATGATGCACGCGAAGGCCTGATAGCGGTCCTGTCTGTAAAAGTACCGGATCCAAAGTTTTCATCACAAACCAAGGACAAGCTGGTTTCCTCAGAGGTAAAGGGTATTGTTGACTCTCTGGTGAGTGAAAAACTCAGTGAGTTTTTACTGGAGAATCCTTCTGATGCGAAAACAATTTCACAGAAGATAGTTGATTCAGCAAGAGCGCGTGATGCTGCAAGGAAAGCACGGGATATGACGCGCCGAAAAGGTGCGCTGGAGATATCCGGCTTACCGGGGAAACTGGCTGATTGCCAGGAAAGAGACCCCGCTTTATGCGAAATATATCTGGTGGAAGGGGATTCTGCTGGCGGTTCAGCAAAGCAGGCCAGAGACAGAAAATTCCAGGCCATATTGCCGCTGAAAGGTAAAATTTTGAATGTGGAGAAGGCGCGCTTCGACAAGATGTTGTCATCCGATGAAGTGGGAACCTTGATCAAGGCGCTCGGGACAGGGATTGGGAAGGATGATTTTGATCAATTAAAGCTTCGCTATCACCGTATAATTATCATGACCGATGCCGATGTTGACGGGTCTCATATACGCACCTTATTATTGACATTTTTCTTTCGTCAAATGAAGGAGCTGGTTGAAGCCGGACATATCTATATCGCACAACCGCCATTGTACAAGCTGAGCAAAGGGAAAAAAGAAAAATATATTAAAGACGATGCAGAACTGCAGGAGTATCTGCTGGGTCAGGCGCTGCAGGAAACTGTATTATTACCGGGCAGCGGTAGAGAGGAGATCGCCGGCAAAGCACTGGAAACATTATGTCGGGACTATATTTCTGCTCAGGCGATCATTTCAAGATTAAGTCAGCGTTACGATCCTTTTCTGTTACAGCAAATGATAAGTATACCGGAGCTCAACGAAGCTGATTTAAACAATAAGGCACGTATGCAGGAATATCTGGATGCATTGGTCGTGGTAACAGCGGACAATAAGGAGGGGGAAGTTACCTATTCCGGTCAGCTCGTAGCGAGTGCGGACGATGAGTATGAAATATTGATTAGCCGATCAAAGCACGGCACAAGTTCCAGCACACATTTCGATACAGCATTATTCAGATCAACTGAGTACAGAACGCTGGTCACGCTTGGTAAAACATTACACGGTTTGCTTGCGGAGGATGCAACGATTCGTGTCCGTGAAAAAGAACAGGCCGTTAGCGAATTCTCAGAGGCACTAGACTGGATGATGATGCAGGCAAAGAAAGGCATGGCGGTCCAGCGTTACAAGGGGCTGGGCGAAATGAACCCGGGCCAGCTTTGGGAAACCACAATGGATCCAAAAGTTAGAAGGCTGCTTCAAGTGACAGTGGAGGATGTTGTCGCTGCAGATGAGACATTTTCCATGCTGATGGGAGAAGTTGTAGAACCAAGAAGAAAATTTATCGAAGATAATGCATTCTCAGCAAACCTTGATGTATAATCTTGAAAAAACTTAAATTATTAATATAATCAACAGGTTACGATGTTTTTTTGCAGTTTTGAGAAAAAAACAAAGGTTCCGGAATATCTATACGTGCAGCGGTAAGTTTTCCTCCCCAGAGACAGCCTGAGTCGAGACATATCGCATTATTTTGCCAATGCAACCCCAGGGTAGACCAGTGGCCGAAAACAACCTTCCAGGACTGCTTACGCTTTGCTTCAACATTGAACCAGGGATGAAAGCCAGCGGGCTGATCTCCGGGTGTGCATTTTAAATCAAGCTCCAGTGCACCCGATGTATCAAGATAGCGCATACGGGTCATGGTATTTGTTATGAAGCGCAAGCGGTCCCAGTCCTGTAGCCTGTTGTCCCAATAGGCAGGGTAGTTTCCATACATGTTTTTGAGAAACTGTTTATAGTCGCCTTTGCGCAACACATGCTGTACTTCCTTCGCCAGACTTTCAGCCTTGTTTATTGACCAGGCAGGATAAATGCCGGCATGAACAATGCAGACGCGATACTCNTCCGAGCGATGAAAAAGGGGTCGACTGCGCAGCCAGTCAAGCATTTCNATACTATCAGCGGCATTGAGTATCTCTTCCAGTGTATCGGAAACCTTGGTTTCACGACNGCCATTTGCGACAGCTAACAGGTTNAGATCGTGGTTGCCTAGCACACAGACAGCTGAATCACCGAGATCCATTATATAGCGTAGAACATCAGCAGACTGCGGGCCGCGATTTACCAGATCACCNCAAAACCATAATTGATCTTTGGTTGTTNTAAAGTCGGTAAGCTTGATTAACTTACGAAGAGATTTATAGCATCCNTGCACATCACCGATTGCATAAATTGCCATATTATATTTTCCCCTTTAGTAGAGAGGAAAGGTGATCACTGGCCTTTATCAGGGCATCGATGTTTCCAGCTTCAAAAGCAGAGTGCCCGGTGGCAGGGATTATATTTAATTCTGACCCTTTCCAGGCCCTGTGCAATTGCCATGCATTTTGCAATGGGCATATAGTGTCATAACGTCCGTGAACAATTGTTGATGGGATGTCGGTAAGACAAGCAATATTTTCAAGTAGTTGATTTGGTGAGAAAAAAGAGTGATTTGTGAAATAGTGGTTTTCAATTGTTGCCATCGCAAGAGCTGCAGGGCTTTGGTGTTCTTTATCATTAGGTGCTTCATGGAAAGTCAGTTCAGAGCAACGGCTTTCCCATAATACCCATGCCCTGGCAGCAGCCATTCTGGTTAGTTCATTCTCTGATGCCAGCATTTGATGATAAGCAGCGACAATATCATCTCGTTGTTCATCATCAACGAGCGAGATAAAGTCCTGCCAGTAGTCGGGATAGAGCTGGCTTGTCCCCGACTGATAAAACCACTGAATTTCCTCATCGCGACAGAGAAAGATCCCTCTAAGAATCATTGCAGCGACGACATGTGGAAAGCTTTGTGCATAGGCAAGGGCAAGTGATGACCCCCATGAACCACCAAATAAAACGAGTTTGTTTATATCAAGAAACTGCCGAATGGCCTCGATGTCGTCGACCAGGTGCCATGTGGTGTTGTCTTCAATACAACAATGGGGTGTTGAGCGACCACAGCCACGCTGGTCGAAAAGAATTATGCGGTATTTTTCGGGGTCAAAAAAACGACGATGTGCTGGAAAACAGCCTGTACCGGGACCGCCGTGGAGAAAGATTACCGGGATGCCGTCAGAATTACCGCATTCTTCAATATACAGGCGATGAATACCGCGTTGCAGGTGCCAGGTCTGATTGGGACTAATGTCTGGGTATAATTGTCGCACGTTTGTAAGTTTGGGTTATTGGCTAACGTAATCTTCTATTGGCGGTAAACCATCATATATAAAATCCAGCCGTTGTTGGAAATAACTCTCCCTGGCAAACAGATATGGATCAACAGCAGCAAAGTCAAACACAGTTGAAGCACGTAGATAACGTGAACGTGTGTCAACCAGATCAACTACCAGTAATGAAAAACGTGCAGTAGAATCTTTTATATAACCAAGAGGATCTTCGTAGGTAAAGTAGCTGATAAGACCGAGGGAATCTCGTCCACTGGAAGGGCCAAGAATAGGAATAACGATGTACGGACCAAAACCGGCACCCCAGACGGCAAGGGTCTGCCCGATGTCTTCGATGTGACGTTCCAGACCAGACATTGTCGCAATGTCAATCAGACCACCGATACCTAGTGTAGAGTTGACAAATAGTCGAGTGAAGGAATCGACGGCACGATGCAATTTTCCCTGTAGAAGGCTGTTGGTCATGTTTCTAGCCTCAGCGGTATTGGAGAAAAAATTATAGATAGCTATTCTGACCGGCCTGGGAAGATATTTACGATAACCTTTTGCAAAGGGTATTAAAATTTTGTCATCAAAATCTTCATTAAATTTGAATATCTTTCTGTTTATCTTTTCATAGGGATCCGGATTTACAGAGGAGTTATAATCAGTATTCTGGCCTGATGATGATATATCTTTTGTTGAGTTTGAGGCACAGGCACTTAGTGTGATTATCATCACAACAAGCAGCGTGTACCTGCAAAAAAAGATTTTCATTTTATTATTTTCATTATAGTAAGTTACATCAATTACTGCTAAGAGTCTCGTTTGTCACATCAAGGTAGACATCATAATATTAGGGTCCGCAATATATTTGAAACATTTTCTTTTGATGAAAATGTAATTTTACAGGAAGAAAATGAAAACACGATTTAATGAAATTAGAAAGTTTATCAATGAAATAGTTCTTGGAAAGGAAAAACAAATTGAATTGTGTCTGTGTTGTCTGCTGGCCAAAGGGCACATTTTGATCGAAGATCTGCCCGGTATGGGTAAGACTCTACTCGCTCATACACTGGCAAAAGCACTCGGACTGGATTTTAGCAGGATACAGTTTACCAGCGATATGCTTCCTGCAGATATAACTGGAGTCTCAGTATTTGAGGTCGCCGACAGTAGTTTCCGCTTTCACCAGGGCCCAGTATTTTCCAGTGTAGTGCTGGCCGATGAAATAAACAGGGCATCACCCAAGGCACAAAGTGCACTACTGGAAGCAATGGAAGAACGCCAGGTAAGTGTCGATGGAAATACCTATAAATTACCGGATCCATTTTTTGTTATCGCCACACAAAACCCGCTAGAGCACAGCGGCACGTTTCCTTTACCGGAATCGCAGCTTGATCGGTTTTTTATGCGCATCAGTCTTGGTTACCCGAACCGACAATCTGAGCGAACTTTACTGGAAAAAGAGAGCCGTCGAGAACTACTGACCAGACATGAGGCCGTGATTACGCAATCAGAACTGCTAGCCTGGCAGCAGGAAGTGAAATCAATCAAAACCCGACCAGCGCTACTGGATTATGTTCAGGATTTGATTGAGCAATCACGAAATACAGCAAATTTTAGCAATGGTATTTCACCCAGGGCGGCGCTGGATCTGGTTTCCGGTGCGCGAGCCTGGGCAATGCTTGCAGGAAGAGACTATGTCATTCCGGAAGATGTACAGGATGTCCTGCCTGCCATTATCGGGCACAGGCTGACACTGGCAATGGATCAGGAGGGACATGTGAATATCGGGACTAATCCTGCAGACAGGTTACTGGAAATTACTCCACTGCAATAAAGGCACTGTATGGAGGAGCACTGTCTTTCAAGAGCAAACCTTTACATGCTGCCGACCCGGCATGGTATTCTATTTTCTATTGTATTGTTGGCGATGCTGCTGATTGCCGTAAATTACAATAATTCACTGGCCTACATAATGACGTTTACGCTGGCCTCGACGGTCCTGATATCAATGCTGTATACGCATCGGAACCTGGAAGGCCTGTGTCTTTCCTACGGTACATGCAGTACGGTATATGCTGGCGACATGCTTAACTACACGCTTCTTCTTTCGAACCGGTCGAATCGTGATCGTTATGATATTGGTATTGATATAAAAGATGATCAAAGCAGGCGTATGGATGTTTCAGCCAGTGATCTATTGAGTATAGAGTGCAGTACCAGGGTAAAGAAACGAGGCTGGCATTCCTTGCCCGGGGCACAAGTGAATACTCGCTATCCTCTGGGGCTATTATTTTCATGGAGCAAACCTACAGAACCTGGCAGAAAAACACTGGTTTACCCGGAGCCTGCTGAGTGGCAGGATTTTCCATCGAGGTACACCGGGAATAGTCCGAAGCCGGTACTGAGGAAAACCAGCCATGATGACTATTCAGGCCTGAGAATATTCAGGATAGGCGACTCACCGCAGCACATAGACTGGAAAGCCTATGCCAGAGGAAAGGGGTTGTACTGTAAGGAGTTTGTCGGTGGAGAAATGCCTGAAATGATCTTCCATTGGGATGATACGCATGGAGACAGGGAACACCGAATCAGCCTGCTTACCCGCTGGGTAATCGAAGCAGGGGCACAGGGAATAAGTTTTGGGCTGGATCTGCCCGGGCAAAAANTATTGCCAGCAAATGATGAAAGACATATGTCAGAGTGTTTAAAGGTTTTGGCGTTGTTTTGATAAAACAAAAATTTCATATCAGCACNGGTCAGGAACTNAAGCCAGACAGGCAGGCATTATATTCTTTGTTTATTGCTTTGCTACTGTCAATGAGCCCGCACCTGGGGCGCTTNCCGGCAGGGTTTGCTGTGCTTGCGATATTTGCCTTTGGCTGGCGTTACAAAATCATTACAGCAAACTGGCAGACTCCCGGCAGTATTTTGCGAATAATAATAATTTTCAGCGTGCTATTTTTTCTTTTTCAGCATTACCACACGCTGCTTGGGCGTGATGCAGGCGTTGCTATGCTGGTGGCATTGACGATGTTGAAATTCCTTGAGCTGAAGACCATGCGTGATTACATGCTGGTCGTATTTCTTTGTCTGTTTATTGCCCTGACAAGCTTTCTCTATTCACAATCCCTGTGGTTGGGAGTTTATTTGATGGCCGTGGTTATCATCCTTTTCACGGTCATGATGTTCTTGAATCATAGTAACAGAGAAAAACCCTTCATTATGCTGAAGCGTGCTGCGAGCATGGTAATGATGGGATTACCGGTTGCTATATTGCTATTCCTGCTATTTCCCCGTTTGCCGGGGGGGCTGTTTGGACTGCCCGGTGACAGCCACTCCGGACTGACAGGAATGTCAGATACGATGAAACCGGGCAGCATCAATGAATTGAACCAGAGTGAAAAAGTGGCGTTTCGTGTGGAGTTTAATGGCAGGCTTCCTGCTGCAAAACAGCGCTACTGGCGCGGCCTGGTACTGGAAAACTATGAACAGGGGGTCTGGAAAGAAAGCCGGTTAGCTATGGCAGCGGGTGCACCGATAAGCTATGTAAAAGAGAGTGTGATTGAATATTCAATTCTTCAGGAGCCATCAAATCAAAAATGGATCTTTGCACTCGACATGCCGGTGAGCAAGTCCTCTGAAATTAAATGGGGTACAGGGCAGACCTTGCGCACTACGAGTCCAGTCCGTGAGCGGCAGCAGCTGCAAATGATTTCGGCGACCGATTATAAATTTACCAGGATATCCGACGATGTACTGCAGAGAAATTTTGATAAAAGCTCTGTCAAAGGTGAGCCGCTTGCTCGCCTGGCAGAAGAACTTTATCGGCAGGCAGGCAGTGACAGGGAATACATCAAAGCCGTTTTTGATTATTATCGGAACAATGAATTTTTCTATACCCTGCAACCCCCGATACTTGGGGATAAGCCAGTGCAAACCTTCATGCTCGATACGCGAAAGGGTTATTGTGAGCACTATGCCTCTTCTTTTACTGCAATGATGAGGCTGGCAGGAATACCGGCACGTGTGGTCATTGGATACCAGGGGGGGGAATGGAATGAGCAGGGCGGGTATTTAATTGTCAGACAAAGCGATGCCCACGCCTGGTCTGAGGTGTGGCTGGAGGAAAGTGGCTGGGTCAGGGTGGATCCAACCTCAGCAGTTGCTCCGGAAAGGATTGAATATGGCCTGTCTGCAATTCAACAGTTAATGGAACAGGGGCAGCCGCTGGGTAATGTGGCGGGTGAGAAGCTGCAGGCAATATTAGCCGGCTCCCTGTTCAGTCAAACAATTAAGGGGGTGAAATTATTCTGGGATGGTGTCAACACGCGCTGGTATAAGTGGGTGATCGATTATGGCTCTAAAAATCAGANCAGTTTACTTCACTGGATGGGTTTTCAGAAAACGGACTGGAGCAAGCTGGTATTTATGTTAGTGGGACTGGTTTCACTGGTAGTCAGTATTCAGGCATGGATATTATTTCGTAGAAAGAAAATAATTGATCCGGCGGTTCGACAGTATCAAAAATTTTGTCATCGCCTGTCTCGTGTAGGAATAGATAGATCATCGTCAGAAGGACCGACAAGTTTTGCCCGGCGGGTAATACGCTTACGGCCGGATTTACAGGCACGAGTGATGTCAGTGACAGAGGCCTATATTGCAATTATCTATGCAGGTATTACAGACACAAAACAACAGCAAAAACTTGCCCGGGCCGTGCAGGAATTCAGGCCGACTTAGTGAAACAAGGTGAAACGATGAGAACGAACCAGCCTGCGCCCCCGGTCGTAATGGTAATTGGTGGGATGGACCCATCGGGAGGAGCTGGCCTGTGTGCGGATATTCAGACGCTGTCTGCAATGGGCTGTCATGCGGCACCGGTGGTAACAGCGGTAACCGTTCAGGATACAGTTGAGGTCAGGAGTTTTCAGCCGGTTGACGCAAGTCTGGTCGAAGCGCAGATGCGTGCTGTGCTGGAAGACCTGTCTCCTGCTATTGTAAAAACCGGCATGCTGGCAAACAGAGAGATTATTTCCGTTGTTTCATCATTGCTTGGGGAGTTCCCTGAAATTAAGGCAATCGTAGACCCTGTGATGAGCAGTAATAACAATGAAAGCCTAAGTGAATACTCACTTATAGGTTCGTTAAAGGAATTACTATTTCCTGTGGCGACAATAATTACGCCCAATATTCCAGAAGCTCGTTTGCTGGCGGGTAAAGATGCATCTGCTGATGATTGTGCGACACTTTTCAGTGACAGTGAGTTCCTGATTACAGGCACGCATGCTGATTCAAGTAGCGTTATTAACCGCCATTATCGGCGGGGCAGAAAGCTTCGCGAATGGACCTGGCCACGGCTGAAATTTGAATATCATGGCTCAGGTTGTACCCTGGCTTCAGCCATTGCTGCAGGAATAGCCCATAGACTGGAGATGGAACAGGCACTGGAACAGGCACAGCAGTTCGTCATAAACAGCTTGCGGGCAGGGTTCAGACCCGGTCATGGACAGCATATCCCCGACCGCCTGTGCCACGATACTCGATAAAAACATGCACCCTCTTGCTAATAAAATTAAAGGTCTGTATGCCATTGCCGATACCGGGACTCTGGATGATGACGAGTTGTTTGAGAAAGTTCACCTGGCTCTGTCAGGCGGATGCCGGGTTTTACAGTACCGTGACAAGAGCTGTGATGAGGAAAAGCGCCTGAGGCAGGCCGTTGAACTGGCTAAAATGTGCAGGCGGTCAGGGGCAGTATTTATCATCAATGATGATGCTGAACTCGCCAGGCAAGTGAATGCAGATGGCGTGCATTGTGGCAGAGATGATGCCACAGTAAGTGAAACAAGAATGCGTTACCCGAAGCTAATGATCGGAGCATCCTGTTACAATAGTCTGCCACGGGCAGTGCAGGCGATCGATGATGGTGCCGACTATATTGCATTTGGCAGTTTCTTTTTATCAGGTACAAAACCGCAGGCAAAAGCGGCTGATCTGGAAACTCTTCAGCAGGCAACGAAGATATTGGAACAGCCGGTAGTAGCGATAGGTGGAATCGTAGCAGAAAATGCGAAGATTCTGATATCATCCGGTGCCAGTGCCGTCGCGGTTATCAGCGGCATTTTTTCAACACCGGACACGCTCCTTAGCAGCAGAAAAATCACTGCATTATTCGATGAACAGACAGGCAGCACGGCTGCTGTAAACAGGTAGAACCATAAATGAACAACGAAGAACTATTCCTGCAGGCCTCAAAACATATCCCCGGCGGTGTGAATTCACCGGTACGGGCATTCAAATCCGTTGGCGGCGCACCGGTATTTTTCAAGCGTGGTTCAGGTGCCCGCCTGTGGGATGAAGAAGGACGGGAATATATCGATTATGTTGGTTCCTGGGGACCGATGATACTGGGTCATTCCCATCCCGCAGTTATTGAGGCAGTAAAAAAGCAGCTTGAAGCCGGGCTTGGCTACGGCGCACCTACCGTCCTCGAAACACAGATGGCGGATCTTGTTTGTCAGCTGATGCCGTCTATCCAAAAAGTAAGGATGGTCAGCTCCGGCACAGAAGCCACTATGAGTGCCATTCGACTGGCGCGAGGTGCTACCGGCCGGGACAAAATAATAAAATTTGAAGGTTGCTATCATGGCCATTCAGATTCCCTGCTGGTGAAAGCAGGTTCAGGCGCACTGACCTTTGGTGTACCCACATCACCGGGTGTGCCGGCCGATCTTGCCAGTCTGACACTGACACTGGAATACAACAGCTTGCAGCAAGTGGCAGATGTACTGGAAACTGAAGGTGAGAGTGTTGCCTGTATCATTGTTGAACCGGTAGCCGGCAATATGAATTGTGTGCCACCTGCAGCAGGTTTTCTGCAGGGCTTACGGGAGCTTTGTGACAAGCACGGTACAGTACTCATTTTCGATGAGGTAATGACCGGTTTTCGTGTGGCATTAGGTGGCGCCCAGGCACATTACGGAGTCGTTCCTGACCTTACGACGCTCGGCAAGGTTATCGGTGGTGGTTTGCCCGTCGGCGCCTTTGGCGGGCGTGCTGATTTGATGGATCAAATTGCACCTGATGGGCCGGTTTATCAGGCGGGTACGTTGTCTGGCAACCCTGTTGCCATGACAGCCGGCCTGGCGATGCTTGAGCATATTCAGGAAGAAGGGTTTTATGATCGCTTATCAACGACTGCATATCAGTTGGTAAGCGGGATCCAGCAACGTGCGAAGGCCGCTGGGATAGCGATGACATTTAATCAGGTAGGTGGAATGTTCGGNCTGTTCTTCACCGATAGCGAGCAAGTAAACTGCTTTGCAGATGTCATGGCCTGTGATGTGGAACGTTTCAATAAATTTTTCCATGGCATGCTTGAGCATGGAGTAAATCTGGCTCCATCATCCTTTGAAGCTGGTTTTGTTTCTTCAGCACATGGGCAGACGGAGATTGATATTACGCTTGATGCGGCGGAGGCTGTTTTTTCATCGCTTTGAGTTTTTTTGTGCTGGCGCACGGCTGGGGGTTTCACCTTTTACTGTGTGTTCTTTTTCTTGAATTAATATGAGTTTTTCGTCCTTCATGGACGAGTGACTTTTATGAAGGCCATCCATGGCCTTCACCCTTCGGGCCAGCCTTTGGCTGTTCAAATCCGCTCCTGGCGGATTTAGTCTTTGCTTGCTCAAAGAATACACACCAAAAGAATATCAAGAGCACCCGCATGCTTGCCCTTCGGGTTCCCTGCGATGCTCAATCGAGCCGGCGGGATGTGAAACTCGCTAACGCTCAAACAGCACATCCCGAATTCTCCGGCTCAATCTCCGCTTCTCGGCAAGCCTGAACGGGATTATAAGATCAAAATCAAAAGCAGGATCGGAAATAAGATTGTAGGTCCGAATTCATTCGGACAAAACTCTGTGCGAATGAATTCGCACCTACAGAAAAATTAATTACATCACGCTGGCAACAACCAGATTTTTAACTTTCCTTTCCCCTTTTACCTTTCCTCTGGTTTTCATCCCCTTTTGGGTTGTCGAGCACTGGAAGGCTGGCCCGAAGGGTGCAGGCCACAGACGGCCTGCATAAAGTCACTCGTCCATGAAGGGCGAAACACTCAGACATGCGCCAGCACAACAATAAAAAAAGAAACAAACCCGCCCAGACAGGGTAAAAATATCAACCCGTGGACAGCAACTGAATCAACAAATCATGAAAATAAAATGGGATAAATCCTCCACCAATAATCAACACTACCGCTATTCCCATAATCAGATATGAAAAAAGCTGGGCTCGCCCCCCCCTTATTACCCAGGTATCACGCATCACACGCATACCGGGTGCTGGAAATCTGTTGCTCTGCTGAATTCCCCGTGCCACCTGAATCAGGTGTATGCCAATGGTAATCAGTATAATGGCAAGTATTGCGAACAGAGAATAGAAAATAACCAGCAGCCTGAATACATCGCCTGCAGCATCATCAGAAAATATTTGAACCAGATAGCTTTGCACTGATGGCGAACCCCAGAGCAGTAAAGTAAGCACAATAACCAGAGTAGTTACAACCGCCAGCCATTTATTTCGTAGCTTACTGTCTGCACGAACCAGTCTGGGGCGTCGTGTAGCNGGTCCAACTGTAGATACGGATTTTGGATCTAACATGGCATCTGTTATATCTGGGTTTCTATTTGCAGTAGTTATTAATAGTAGGTAAATGGGTCATATTTTACTAATCTATCCTTATTTTACTCAAGACACAGCAGTTTTCCGATAATCAGTAGCATTTAGAAACATTAGAGGTGTCCCTTACCGGAAGTGGGCTTGTGCTCTGTCTGGCGCGTATTCGCCGGATGATCCATAGCATTACTTGCCAGGGGTGACGCATTTGTTACACAGGTTCGAATGAGACTTTGCCGCTTCATTATTTGTATAAAGCTGTGCAGGGATCAAAATAAAGACTTATCAAACGCATATTTGACAAGATAGATGCTGCTGATTATCAGTGCAACAGAGGAAAGACCGAGGATAGTAAAAATTGTTTTCAGGCGTGTTAGCGAGAGCATCAAGGCATGTTCATCATTTTTTTCATAGGCGGTCTTTATGGTTCTGCTGACCAGCAGCAATAGTATACCAATCCACATAGGCACCCACGCAACGAGTACACCAGCACCGGTGACAGTAATCAGTGCCCCATAGAAGATCAAACAGGCGGCAAACAGTCGAATCCATCGCCGACTTTCATAGAGCGGCAGCACAATCTTGCTTGAAGCCAATGATCTACCCACATCTGTACTTATGTGTGAGTGTGTCGTTATGCTATCTTCGTTTTGCAATTTGATGAATTCCTGAAAAAGAAGGGAG
>JGI24024J18818_10000612_pt1 | contig 13862 bp, 10 predicted proteins | sample Cruoilmetagenom2_FD_18818 | JGI IMG/M metagenome (IMG submission 18818) | reverse complement strand
AAGAAATGAAAGCCTCTTTTTTAAGAGGTGAAGATATTCACAAGTCAACTGCTGCAAAGGTTTTTAATGTTCCTTTAGAGAGTGTGACAAGAGAACAACGGAGTCATGCAAAAACTGTGAATTTTGGAATTATATATGGTGTATCTGCTTTTGGGCTAAGTCAGCAAACCAATTTAAGCAGAAAAGAATCTAAAGAATTGATTGAAACGTATTACGAAACTTACCCTACACTTAAAGCTTATATTACAAAGCAAATTGAGTTTGCTAGAGAGCATGGTTATGTGGAAACTTTATTAGGAAGACGTCGATATTTAAAAAATATCAATTCTCGAAACGCCATAGTGAGATCTGCTGATGAACGAAATGCTGTGAATGCACCTATTCAAGGTAGTGCTGCAGATATTATTAAAATTGCAATGATCAACATTCATAAAATCTTCAAAAAAGAAAATTATAAATCGAAAATGCTTTTACAAGTTCATGATGAGCTGGTTTTTGATATGCATAATGATGAACTAGAAATGTTGAAACCCTTGATAAAATCTGAAATGGAAAACGCATTTAAACTCTCTATTTCGTTAACTGTTGATTTGGGCCAGGGTGATAATTGGTTAGAGGCGCATTAGAATTGTTAATAAGCTATATTTAACTTTCCAACTAAAAAACATACCTAAATGTAGCTTTTATCAAATAAGTATTGTCGGGTGTTTCTTGTAATATTTCTTTATTGAGACTTTCTCCCAAACTATCTTCAGGGTCTCCAAAACCAGTATTGCCTTGCGACCAAACCAAGAAAATTTCAGATCCGGGGATGTATTCCCATCGAACAACCAAATTTGATCTAAATTGTACAAAGGCAAAATCAGGGTTGCCAAATGAATAATCACTAGTTCCGTTTCTGTTCTCATCTACATGATATGTAGTGCCATCATAGGAGATTTGCTCATCATCATATAATTGGTACCGATTATTCAAATCGCTTGCAACAGGATTGGTGATATAATTAAAATTTGTATAGTTGGCTTTTGAGATAAAAGGTTCTGCATAATATTGAATGGATAAATTGGGGTTTATCGAATAATTAATTCTTATGGAAGTGCTAAAAGTTCGATTGTCAATTTCACCTGTAACATATCGCGCTTCACCATTGAAAGATTTCTCACTTACATATTGTGTTTTATTCGGATTTCTAGAATATTCTGGGTTGATAGAAATATTTAATGCATTGGTTGGCTGGTAGATAATACCTGTTTCAATTTTGTAAAAACCAAAATGGTTTTGTTTGGCTTGAGATAAAACATACCCGAATCTAAACCTAACTTTTTTTCTTCTGTCCGTTCCAAAAAACCACCAGTTTATATATTCATCTGAAAAACGAAACCTTGGCCCACCTCTTAAAGTAGTATTTGAATAAATTCTAGGTTTATACATAAAACCAATATCTGTCCACCAATTGTTTTTGAATTCCCCAAAAGTACTCCATCTAAATTGTAATCTATTATAATTTCCATCAAAATCATAGGTCGTAAATTGGCCAAAATTTGAACGAATATCTCTAAAAATACCAACTGGATTGAGAATTTTATAATTTAAATCAGCGTATTGCTTTATTTCATCTGCTTGACGTAAAAAACCAATATCATTTAATTCTAGTTCTGGAGACCGCCAAATAAAACCACCGCTATATTGCCAGTTACCACTACCAGATTTACCAGCTTCAATTTTACCACCAGTACCTGTCAAAGATGTTCTGTTCGGATCTACACTAACATGACTAGCATCAACTCTTTGAAACAAATGTGTAAGCGATTCCTGAGTTCGGGTAATAGCTTCTTTACTTCCTTGAACATGACTTAAAATTACATTTCCTTCGGCATAATATTTTCTATCTTTCCACTGGTGTTTAAAATCTAAGCCACCTGTATAAGCCTTATCTCTTAGGAAGTCTAAATTCCCTTCAATTCTTCTATTGGTAGCTGTAAATATTCCTCCAATAAAGGAATTTTTTTCATTAAAGTCTTTTTGAAGTCTACCAACAAAATAATTGGTTAGAGGTTCAACAATCTCTTTTCTCTTTTTATCACCACCTTTGATTTCGGCATATTCTTTGGCAGTTACACTTTCTAAAATACCAATAGATAAACCATTTTTTGTTTTACCGCTAAATTTTGCGGCACCTAATATGGTTGTATTAAGGGGTACGTCACCAAATTCAACGGAAGATAAATTAGGATATCCTTGAGGCTGCCTACCAATTCTTCTTGAATAGAATACATTATCTTGATTATCGGCAAATTGGTAATTAAATATATTTTTATTTTCAACAAAGAAGGGTCTTTGTTCCTGAAAGAAAATTTGAAAACCATCTAAAGAAATTGCTGCCGGATCAGCTTCGACTTGTCCGAAATCTGGATTAATAGTAAAATCTAAAGTTAAATCATTTGTTATACCAATTTTACCATCAAGTCCTCCATTAATAGTAAAATCATCACCATCTCTAAAAGGATTGTTTTCTTCTTTCGGGTAAGTATCGTATTTTGCTAATAAAAATGGTTGAATCTCAATTTGCTTTTGAGGTTTTAAATTCAATAATCCGTGTAATTCTCCATATTCACTTACCCAGCCAGGAGCATCTTTGGGAATTCTTTGCCATAAAGACCTCTCTTCTTCTCTAAACAATCGTCTCATTACTTGTAAGCCCCATATCTGTTCTTCACTTTTACCAAATCGTAACTGACTTAAAGGAATTCTTAATTCAGCAGTCCACCCTTGAGTATCAATATTTGTTTTAGTATACCATATTGGATTCCAACTATCATCAAAATTTTCTCCATTTTCTGAAATGGCTTCATCTCCTTTAACACCAGCAGCGGTAACTGTAAATGAAAAAGCGGTTCTTAAATCGTGGTAACTGTCAATATGAATTTCCATATAATCTCCTTCAAAACCATCTCTTCTTGATAATCGTTTTACAATTTTATCAGGCTCAGTATCTAATACTTTAAAAGCGATATACAAGTTCTTATCATCATATAAGATCTTAAATTTGGTTTGTTGGGCAGGTTGGGTATTCTCGTCAGGACTTCTTTCAATAAAGTCACCCTGCCATTCTACAAGATCCCAAACATCTTCCTCAATAAAACCATTAATAATAGGGGCTTTAGACGCACCAATAGGTTGGGTTGTGTAAATCCTTTTAGGCACTTTATTATCTGTTTCTTGTCCATTAATCCATGGAGAGACAAAGACGCACAAAAAAATTAATAATATATTTTTCAATTTTATGAATTAATTTCGCTTAAAAGACGGTTTTTTTATAATAATGTTACAATTATTCGGAAAGTTATAAAACATCCTCTTTTTTTCTAGAAAAACAAATCATAATTTAAAGTTAAAAAGCATAGAAATATTATTTGTTTCTTGCGAAGAATAAATCTAAAAATATAACTAAAATCCTATTTGCTAAATAAATAAATAGTTGTACTTTTGCAAACTCTTTGAACAGAAGAGAAAATGAAGTTTAATCATTAACAAAAAATTTAATTGTGAATACATTAAGTTACAAAACAGTATCAGCTAATAAAAGCACCGTTAATAAAGAATGGGTTTTGGTTGATGCAGACGGTCAAACGTTGGGTCGTCTAGCCTCTAAAATTGCTATATTAATTAGAGGTAAGCATAAAACTAACTACACGCCACACGTAGATTGTGGAGACAATGTAGTAGTTATCAACGCAGAAAAAATTATTTTAACCGGAAACAAGTGGAACGACAAAACTTATGTACGTCACACAGGTTATCCTGGAGGACAAAGAACGCTTACTGCTAATGAATTGTTTGGTAAAGATCCAGTTCGTGTTGTAGAAAAAGCAGTAAAAGGAATGTTGCCAAAAAACAAACTTGGTAGCGCTTTGTTTAGAAACCTATATGTTTATACAGGTAGCGAGCATAAACAAGAAGCACAAAATCCTAAATCTATTAATTTAAAAGATAATAAGTAATATGGAAATTATTCATAAAATAGGAAGAAGAAAAACCGCTGTTGCTCGTATTTATCTTTCTGAAGGAAAAGGTAAAATAACTGTAAATAATAAAGAGTATGACAAATACTTTACTACAGATACCTTGAGATATAAAGTATTACAACCTTTAAGCTTAACGGATAATGTTAAAAGTTTTGACATTAAAGCTAAAGTTGAAGGTGGAGGTGTTACTGGTCAAGCCGAAGCAATTCGTTTGGCAATTTCAAGAGCACTAGTTGAAATAGATGAAGAGAATAAAAGTGTGTTAAAACCTGAAGGATTAATGACAAGAGATCCAAGAATGGTTGAACGTAAGAAATTCGGTCAGAAAAAAGCACGTAAGAAATTCCAATTCTCTAAACGTTAAAAAATTAAATAAACTGTTGTCTGAAAAGTTTAGCATCCAAATAAATAAGATCGATTTTTCGCTACTTATTAATTGCTAAAATAACGGAACGTAAACTAAAACAAAATGGCAAACATTGAAATTAAAGAATTAATTGAATCAGGTGTACACTTTGGTCACCTAACAAGAAAATGGGATCCTAATATGGCTTCGTATGTATATACTGAGCGCAAAGGAATTCACATTATTGACCTTTACAAAACAGCTGCAAAAATTGAAGAGGCTAATGTTGCTTTGAATAAAATTGCTGCTTCAGGTAGAAAAATATTATTCGTTGCTACCAAAAAACAAGCAAAAGATATTGTTTCAGAAAAAGCAGAAAGTGTTAATATGCCTTATATTACTGAGCGTTGGCCAGGAGGTATGCTAACTAATTTTGTTACTATTAGAAAAGCGGTTAAAAAAATGGCTCATATTGATAGAATGAAACAAGATGGGTCTTTTGAAGCACTTTCAAAAAGAGAAAAATTACAAATTAATCGTCAAAGAGCTAAATTGGAAAAGAATTTAGGTTCAATAACGGATATGACCCGTTTACCTGGAGCAATTTTAATTGTTGATATTAAGCGTGAGCACATAGCTGTTGCAGAAGCACAAAAATTAAATATTCCAATTTTTGCAATGGTAGATACAAATTCAGATCCAAGACCTATTGATTTTGTAATTCCATCAAATGATGATGCGTCTAAATCTATTGATAAAGTTTTAACGCATTTAACAAATGCAATTTCAGAAGGATTAGAAGAAAGAAAAAATTCTAAAGAAAAAGAGGTAGCAGCAAAAGAAGCGGCAGTAAAGGCCAAAGCTGCAAAGGCTGCTGAAGTTGCCGAAGCAAAAGTTGAAGCAAAAGTTGAGGAGAAAGAAGCTGAGGTAAAAAAACCTGTTGCAAAGGAGAAGAAAGAAGTTGCTAAAAAGGAAAAGTAGAGAAAACTTGTTGAATTACAATATTTAAAGATTAAAGTTATGGCAAAAATTACAGCTGCAGAAGTAAATAGGTTAAGAAAAACTACCGGTGCTGGTATGATGGATTGTAAAAATGCATTGGTCGAATCCGATGGTGATTTTGATTTAGCAATTGAGATATTACGTAAAAAAGGTCAAAAAGTTGCTGCAAAAAGGGCAGATAGAGCCTCAACAGAAGGTGCTGCTATAGCAATAGTTAATGATGATAATACATCTGGTGCAGTAATTGTATTAGGTTGTGAAACGGATTTTGTAGGAAAAAATGATGACTTTGTAAATCTTGCTAAAGAATTAGCAGAAAAGGCTTTACAAAGTGCTTCGAAAGAAGAATTATTAAATGCAGATTTTGGAGGAATTACTGTTGCTGAAAAATTAATTGAGCAAACTGGTGTAATAGGAGAGAAGATTGAGCTTTCAAGTTTTGAAAAAATCAATGCCCCTTTTGTTGGTTCGTATATTCATGCTGGAAACAAAATTGCTACCTTAGTTGGATTGTCGGCAAATGTTGACGGTGTTGATGAAGTTGCAAAAGATGTTGCGATGCAAGCTGCAGCTATGAGTCCTATTGCTCTTAATGAAGAAGGAGTAGATAAAGAGGTTATTGACAAAGAAATTGAAATTGCAAAAGACCAATTGCGTCAAGAAGGAAAACCAGAAGCGATGCTAGATAAAATTGCTCAAGGTAAACTTAAGCGTTTCTTTAAAGATAATACTTTAGTAAATCAAGCATTTATAAAAGATGGTAAAGTTAGCGTTTCCGATTATGTTAAATCAATTGGCGATATTGAAGTAATTGACTTTAAGCGTGTTGCGCTAGGTTAATTAATAAGACTATTTTATAATTGAATCCTCAAACTAATTGTTTGGGGATTTTTTTTTGCTCAAACTCAAACAAAATCGAATTAAATTAATGAAGTGGGAACATTATTTTTAAGCAAATTATGTCAGATTATGATTGGTATATTTTAGTATATTTGTAAAACTTTCAATTTTTTCTATGAAATATAAAAGAATTCTATTAAAATTAAGCGGTGAGGCTTTAATGGGTGAAAAACAATATGGGATAGACCCTAAAAGATTGGCCACTTATGCTGAAGACATAAAAAATATTACCGAAAAAGGAGTTGAAGTAGCCATTGTAATTGGTGGAGGAAATATATTTAGAGGGCTTGCCGGTGCAACCAATGGTATGGATCGAGTACAAGGTGACTATATGGGTATGTTAGCAACCATTATTAACGGATTAGCATTACAAAGTGCACTTGAAGAAGCAGAGGTTAAAACTCGTTTACTAACCTCATTGAGATGAAGCAAATCGCAGAACCTTTTATTAAGAGACGTGCTGTAAGACACCTTGAAAAAGGTAGAGTTGTTATTTTTGGAGGAGGTACTGGAAATCCTTATTTTACTACAGATACTGCGGCGGTCTTAAGGGCTATTGAAATTAATGCAGATGTAATTTTAAAAGGAACTCGTGTTGATGGAATTTATACTTCTGACCCTGAAAAGGATAAAACAGCAACTAAATATAGTAATTTGACGTTTAAGGAAGTACTTAGTAAAGATTTAAAAATTATGGATATGACGGCTTTTACTTTAAGTGATGAAAATAAGTTGCCAATAATTGTTTTCGACATGAATAAAAAAGGCAATTTATTACAAGTGGTTTCTGGCGAAAATATAGGAACCTTAGTAAATCATTAAACCAAAGAAGACCTTAAATACTTTAATCATGAATGAAGAAATAAAATTTATAATTGATAGCACTAAAGAGCAAATGCAAGGTGCAATAACTCACTTAGAACAAGAACTTACAAACATTAGAGCAGGAAAGGCATCGCCAATGATGTTAAAAAATGTAAAGGTTGATTATTATGGAGCCAGCACTCCCTTAACGCAAGTTGCAAATGTTAACACTCTTGATGCACATACAATAACGGTTCAACCTTGGGAAAAATCATTAATTCCAGAAATTGAAAAAGGAATTATGGTTGCTAATTTAGGGTTAAACCCTATGAATAATGGAGAGAGTGTAATTATTAATGTTCCTATTTTAACAGAAGAAAGAAGAAGAGAATTAGCAAAACAGGCGAAATCTGAAGCAGAAGAAGCTAAAATAAGCATTAGAAATGATAGAAAAGAAGCTAATAACGAATTAAAAAACTTAGATATATCTGAAGATTTTTTAAAAAATGCTGAAATAGATATTCAAGAACTTACCGATAAATATTCAGTTATAGCTGATGAGCATTATGTTATAAAAGAGAAAGAAATAATGAAAGTTTAGAACAATCCCTTTTCTAATTATTATTTTTTTATTAAATAAAATATATTCCATTGAATCTTGTAATCATAAGATAAAAGATAATTGTTGATGAAATTTTGGCAGGTTATATCTAGGTTTATTCTTACACAACGTATATTTATATTGGTTGTATTGGCTCTTATAACCCTGTTTTTAGCTTCGAATATTAAAAACATTAAATTTTCTCATACAGAAGCCAACCTACTACCTAAAGACCATGAAGACAATATCAAGTATGATAATTTTTTAGAAATATTTGGAGAAGAAGGTAATCTAATCATATTAGCTATTCAAGATAGCACAATATTTAAGGCTGCCAATTTTAATAAATGGAATGATTTTTCTAAAGAGTTTGATAGTTTTTCGCAAGTAGATTTTACGGTATCCATTGGAGATATCAAAAAACTAAAAAAAGACAAAAAAAATCAAAGGTTCATTGTCGAACCACTTTATGAAAATATACCTTCAACAAATAAAGAAGTCCAAATTATAAAAGATGAATTGTTTAATAATTTACCTTTCTACGATAATTTTTTATTCAATAAAAGTACAGGTACCATAAGAACTGCTATTTATTTGGATAAAGAGATAGTCAATTCAAAAGCAAGAGAGCGATTTGTATTTGATGATTTAAATCCAGCAATTGAAAAATTTGAAAAAGAAACTGGATTAGATGTTCGTGTTTCGGGGATGCCTTATATACGTACAATGAATGCTCAAAATATTATTGATGAAATTGGCATTTTTGTAGGCTTGGCACTATTGGTCACTTCTTTAATTTTTTGGATGTTCTTCCGTTCTTATAGAGCTACTTTTATTACCATGTTGGTTGTAAGTATTGGTGTGATATGGTCCGTTGGATTTATTGGTTTATTCGGATATGAAATAACTGTTTTAATGGCCTTAATTCCACCTTTGATTATAGTAATAGGAGTGCCAAACGCCATATTTTTAATTAATAAATACCAGAATGAAGTTAAAAAGCATGGAAATCAAGCCAAATCTTTACAACGTGTCATTTCCAAAATAGGTAATGCTACTTTAATGACCAACCTAACAACTGCTTCTGGTTTTGCTACATTTATATTCACGAATAGTCAGTTATTAAACGAGTTTGGTATTATTGCATCCATAAATATTATGGCAATATTTATTCTTTCCCTATTAATAATTCCCATTATTTATAGTTTCATGCACAAGCCAAAAGATAAGCATCTAAAACATTTAGAAAGAAAATGGATAGATTCAATTGTAAGCTGGATGGAGAATATGGTAAGACACAATCGGATTGCAATTTACGTTTCAACGGTTATTATTATTATAGTTAGTATAATTGGAGTTTATAAAATAAATGTGTCTGGAAGCATTATTGAAGACATGCCAAAGGGTAAACAATTCTACAAAGATATTGTATTTTTTGAAGATGAATTTGGAGGAATTATGCCTCTAGAGGTTTTAATAGATACGAAAAAGAAAAAAGGGGTAATGAATTTGTCTACACTAAAGCGTATGAATAAATTAGATGAAGAAATTGATGAAATACCCGAACTATCAAAATCAATATCTATATTGAATATGGTAAAGTATTCTAAGCAGACCTTTTACAACGGAAATCCGAAATATTACCAACTACCTACGGAACAAGAAAAGAACTTTATTCTGGCCTACACAAAAAATTCTAATAGCAATTCTGACATGCTCAAGAATTTTGTTGATTCTACAGGTCAATACGCTAGAATGACAACGTATATGAAAGATATTGGTACGGAAAAAATGGAACAAATTGAAAAAAGAATTCAAGGTAAAATCGATAAAGTATTTCCAAAAAAGAAATATGATATTACACTTACAGGAAAAGCATTGGTATTTTTAAAAGGAACCAATTACCTAGTAAAGAATCTTGCAATTTCTCTTTCACTAGCTATTTTATTGATATCCTTATTTATGGCTTGGATGTTTAAATCATACAAAATGATAATCATATCGTTAATACCAAATATATTACCTCTATTAATTACAGCTGGTTTAATGGGGTATTTAGGTGTTCCGATTAAACCTTCAACCATCTTAGTTTTTAGTATTGCATTTGGAATTTCTGTAGATGATACCATTCATTTTTTAGCTAAATATAGACAAGAACTGGCTTATCATAATTGGAATGTTAGAAAATCTGTTTATGCTGCTTTACACGAAACGGGTGTAAGTATGTTTTATACTTCTATTGTTTTGTTTTTCGGATTTTTGGTTTTTACAGTTTCAAGTTTTGGAGGTACAAAAGCATTAGGCGGCTTGGTTTCAATTACCTTGTTATTTGCTATGGTTTCCAATTTATTATTATTACCATCGTTATTATTATCATTAGAATCAAAAATTGCAAATAAAAAGACATTTAAAGAACCTGCAATTTCTATTATCCCTAAAGAAGAAGATAGAGAATAAAAAAATACAAATATGAAAGGAATTATATTAGCAGGAGGTAGTGGTACAAGATTACACCCACTTACCCTTGCGGTTAGTAAGCAATTAATGCCTATTTATGATAAGCCAATGATTTATTATCCATTATCGGTATTAATGTTGGCGGGTATAAAAGAAATATTGATTATTTCAACTCCAAATGATTTACCATTGTTTGAAAGGCTGTTGGGTGATGGTAAAAACTTAGGCTGTAATTTTCAATATGCTGTTCAAGAAATCCCAAANGGATTGGCTCAAGCTTTTGTTATTGGAGAAGAATTTATTGGAGATGATGATGTTGCATTAATTTTAGGAGATAATATATTTTATGGATCGGACTTAGAAAATCGGTTAAAAAAGGCTGTTAACCCAGAAGGAGGTGTTGTTTTTGCTTATCATGTAAAAGACCCAGAAAGATATGGTGTTGTTGAATTTGATGAGAATTATAAAGCAATTTCTATAGAAGAGAAGCCAGAAAAGCCAAAATCAAATTTTGCAGTTCCTGGTATATATTTTTATAATAATAGTGTAGTTGAAATTGCAAAGAATATCAAACCTTCATCACGTGGTGAATACGAAATTACAGATGTTAATAGAGTGTATTTAGAACAAGGTAAATTAAGGGTAGGAATGATTGGCAGGGGAACAGCCTGGTTAGATACCGGAACATTTAATTCATTGATTCAAGCGCAACAATTTGTTCAAGTTATTGAAGAACGTCAAGGTTTAAAAATTGGTTGTATTGAAGAGATAGCTTACAGAAAAGGGTTTATAAATGATAAACAACTAAAAGAAGTTGCCAAACCATTATTAAAGAGTGGTTATGGAAATTATTTATTAGAAATCTTAGAATAATTCTATTTTCATAAATCAACAATATCATTACAATCCTTATATTTGCGCATAAATTTTTATAGAATGCAAAGATATAATGTAGCTGAATTATTACAATCAGATAAATTTTTACAAGAAATAACTCTAAAAGGCTGGGTAAGAACCTTTAGAAGCAATAGATTTATTGCCATAAACGACGGTTCAACTATTAAAAACATACAAGCAGTTCTTGATTTTGAAAACACTTCAGAAGATGTAATCAAAAGAATTACTACTGGTGCAGCCATATCAATAAAAGGCACATTGGTAGAAAGTCAAGGTAAAGGGCAAACAGTTGAAATACAAATTTCGGAAATTGAAATTTTAGGAGATTCAAACCCCGATGAATATCCAATTCAGCCTAAGAAACACAGTTTAGAATTTTTAAGAGAAAATGCTCATTTAAGAGCCAGAACTAATACTTTTGGAGCTGTTATGAGAGTACGATCGGCATTATCATTTGCGGTTCATCAATATTTTGTTAGCAACGGTTTTTATAATTTACACACTCCTATTATTACTGGTTCAGATGCTGAAGGTGCAGGAGAAATGTTTAGAGTAACTACTTTAGATCAAAAAAACACACCACTTAATGATAAGAATGAAGTAGATTATAGTCAAGATTTTTTTGGTAAAGAAACAAATCTTACCGTTTCAGGTCAGTTAGAAGCTGAAACGTATGCAATGGCTTTAGGAAAAGTCTATACGTTTGGACCGACTTTTAGAGCGGAAAACTCGAATACATCTCGTCATTTGGCTGAATTTTGGATGATTGAACCAGAGGTTGCGTTTAACGATTTAGATGATAATATGGATCTAAGTGAAGATTTTATAAAAGAGGTGTTAAAATATGTTTTAGAAAATTGCAAAGATGATTTAGCATTTTTAGAGCAACGTTTGATTCAAGAAGATAAATCGAAACCAGCCAACCAAAGAAGTGAAATGACACTAATTGAAAAGCTACATTTCGTAATCGATAATAATTTTAAACGAGTTAGTTATACAGAAGCTATTGATGTTTTAAGAAATAGTAAACCCAATAAAAAGAAAAAATTTAAATATTTGATCAAGGAATGGGGTGCAGATTTACAAAGTGAACACGAAAGATTTTTGGTGGAAAAACATTTTAATTGCCCAGTTATTTTATATGATTACCCAGCAAATATTAAGGCATTTTATATGCGATTGAATGATGATGGAAAAACAGTTCGGGCAATGGATGTTCTGTTTCCGGGAATTGGAGAAATAGTGGGAGGAAGTCAAAGAGAAGAGCGTTTTGATGTATTACAAGAGAAAATTAAAGCCTTGGGTATTGACGAAAAAGAATTATGGTGGTATTTAGATACGCGTAAATTTGGAACAGCAGTTCATTCAGGTTTTGGATTAGGATTTGAAAGACTGGTTCAATTTACAACTGGTATGGGTAATATTCGTGATGTAATACCATTTCCACGAGCACCACAAAGTGCTGAATTCTAAAGTTTCAATTTTTTTATGAATACTTTTTGTTTTTAAGATATCTATAAGAAGTTCTTTTTTTGTATTTTTATCTTGAAGAGAGTTAACCCATGCTAAAACAAAGTTTACAACAAAGGCTTCAACAAAAATTATCTCCACAACAAATACAGTTGATGAAGTTAATTCAATTACCAACGCAAGCATTTGAACAAAAATTATCTCAAGAAATTGAAGAGAATCCAGCCTTGGAAAGTGGGAAAGAAAATTTGGATGAATTTCAAGACTCTAACCAAGAAGATTATGATGATTCAGGTAACGAAACAATTGAAACAGAGATAAATATTGATGATTATTTGAGTGATGACGAGATACCTAGCTATAAACTTCAAACAAATAATTATAGCGCAGATGATGAAGATACCAGAATACCATATTCTGGAGGAATATCATTTAATCAACACTTAATCAATCAATTAAACACTTATAAACTTAGCGATCAAGAAGCTCAAATTGCTGAATTTATAGTGGGATGTATTGATGATAGTGGTTATGTAAGAAGATCAACAGAAGATATAATTGATGATCTAGCTTTTTCGGAAAATATATATACTACACCAGAAGAAGTAGAAAGGATTTTTGAAATTGTTCAGCAATTAGACCCTGCAGGAGTTGGAGCAAGAACATTAAAAGAAAGTTTACTGATTCAATTAAAACGAAAAGAAGAAAGCGTTAATAGAAATTTGGCAATAAGTATATTGGAAAACTCTTTTGATCATTTTGTAAAAAAGCATTACAATAAATTGTTACAAAAATTTGATATCTCAAAAGAGGAACTAAAACTCACTATCAAAGAAATTGAAAAGCTCAACCCAAAACCTGGAGGTTCTTTTTCAGGAAATCTTACAGCGGTTGAGCATATTGTTCCAGATTTTACTATTCGAATAAATGAAGGAGAGTTAGGTTTAAGTTTGAATGCTAGAAACGCCCCAGATTTGCATATTTCAAGAGAATATGACAATATGCTCAAAGGGTATGCAGAATCAAAGGATAAAACAAAATCACAAAATGATGCAATTTTATTTATCAAACAAAAATTGGATGCTGCAAAATGGTTTATTGATGCTATAAAGCAAAGGCAGCAAACATTAATGCTTACGATGAATGCAATTATGCATTACCAAAAAGAGTATTTTTTAACGGGCGATGAACGAAAATTGAAACCAATGGTTTTAAAAGATATTGCCGACACTATTAAAATGGATGTTTCTACTGTTTCTAGGGTCGCAAATAGCAAATATGTTGACACTCCTTATGGAACAAAATTAATAAAAGAATTTTTTTCTGAGTCCATGAAGAATGAGCAAGGTGAAGATATTTC
>JGI24024J18818_10000611_pt1 | contig 13870 bp, 7 predicted proteins | sample Cruoilmetagenom2_FD_18818 | JGI IMG/M metagenome (IMG submission 18818) | reverse complement strand
GCCAGAGCGATTTAATGCGAATACTTCGATGGAGTGTTCGCCTTCATCACTCAAGTAAAGGATTACACCATTATCGGCTCTTTCAAAAAAATCCAGGTGGTCATCAGGATGTTCTTCTTCACAGGGGTTTATCAGCAGGCATACTTCTTCTTGATAAATGTCCTGTTCGTGACTCTTCACGCGCGTTCCAACCGTTGGGAACCAGTTGGCTTTGCCTGCCAGTTTGATTTTACCCTCCACATCTTGCTTCCGTTCGCGATTACAGTCAATACAGGAGGGCAGTAGATTTTTCCAATCAGCCGCTAACCAGTAATAACCGGGTCTTTCTAGCTTACCATTAATTTTGACCGCGCTTTTGGGTCGAAAGTGCTCGATATCAGGCGGTTGGGTTCGTGTGTAATCGCTCTCACAATATGCGCACTTCCCATGGAAGAGATCCCCGAGGGCATCTTTAACTTGCTTATCTTTATAGACTTTAAAATTAAAAGAATCTTCTCGCCCTGGATTGCCCTTATAAAATTCAATTGCTTTTTCGGTCTCGGTCTTATTCTGTCTATCAAGCTTATGCAGGATCTGAGGTTCAGGGATCCGGGAGCGATCGATGTATATCATCTCACTCCTCCTCTTCAAACCCCGAGGCGATATTATCCAATTCTTTATTCAATGTGGATTTTCTTTGGTCCTCCTCAGGTGTTCCAAGGAATTCAGGCTCGCTTGCCAGATATCTATCGATAGCCTTCAGCATCATCCTTTCGCGCCGTGTGACTCCCATTTCCCGCAGATCCTCAAGTCGCGCCTCATAATCCACCAACTGCTTCTCCTCATCCGGAGTTAATTCCCTTTTTGCCAGCAGGTCGTAGTATTCAGTGAACAATACCTCAGTTTTCAGCGAGCGTGTACTCAGCAGACCAAAGTGCTCCGAGGTCAGGAGTTGGTCAACTCGTAGCCCCTCGACCGACGGCAGGTCTGTCACCGCTACGACGTCATTCTTAGCGTTACGTTGTAACACTGTGATCTCACCATCGTTCAGACCGCGCAGACACAGCGGTTCGTGTGTGGTTGCGATGAACTGGATTCCCGGCATAAATTCTCGCAGGTTGGAAACAACACGCATTTTCCAAACCGGATGGAGATGGGATCCAATCTCGTCTAACAATACTATACCCTCAGCATCCTCCGGCGTTTTCCAGCTGTAAGTGAAATCGGGTCTGAGAACGATGGATAAAATATCAGTTGTTAGAGCCACAACTGATTGGTAACCATCGCTCAAGTTCTCCAATGGGATATCTTCGTCAAATAAAGGAATCAGGATACGCCCGTTATCGGGATAAATTGTCGATTTTTCATCGAGACCGAGGATCATTTTTAGACGTCGTACCGCGTAATCGTAGCGATCGCGCGTCTTTGGATCATTATAAAGATTTATTAGCCATTGGGTGGTATCTACTAAAGGAGTATAAGGATCGAAGAGATTTTCGACTCTGGCGTACGGTTCTCCATACGCTGTCTGCATCTGGCGGCGGGGGAGAAGCCTGGTTGGTCCATAACCAAGCATTAATATCTTGGCTCGCCAGCCCTCATCGGACGGTTCTAATGTGGCTAGATTATCAGAATTAAAAATGATATTTCCGTCTGCAGAGTGCTCGCAAGTAACTCTTGAAATCTCACCATCCGATCCTTCGAATTCGACTGAGTTCTCTAGAAATGTAAGCTTGAAGGGATAGGAAAATCCGCTCATATACACTTTGACGTAGCTGTTCTGGCTGCCTATACGGCGGAAGTCGGATGGATTGAGACCCAATGTTGAGACCAGGGTCTTAAAATATTTTTGACCAGCCATAGCAAGAGCAACTGAGTGAAGCACCGTGCTTTTACCGGTGGCGTTGTTTCCCAACAAAACCATCCATGGTGTAAAACCGCTTTGTGACTGCGTTAAATCCAGCTCCAGATGGGCGAGAGCTTTCAGGTTGTGAATCTCGATCATTTCGATCCGGCGTTGTTGGCTGAAATATTTTTCCTCCCCGCCCATTTCTTCCAGCGAATAATCTTGCATCGATTGTTGGTACTCATCATAAGATTCTTTTGCTTTCTTCTTCTTGTCTTCCGAAACGATTTTTCTGGTTGGTTCCCACTCCTTTTTGATTTTTACTTCTTCAGGCATGGGACTCAGAATCCTATCCAGTGCAGCATTCACCAACTGCCTTTTGAGAGCGGCATATTCTTGGTCAGGTTCCGTGTGCCGCTTCAATTGCTCCAGTAAATCATTCAACATCCCTTCCTGGTCAGGATCTGAGGAGATTGGTTGGTTTGAATAAACCTCTAATGTTTCAATATCAGAAAGCACTCTACTAGCAGTCAACTCTCGAGCTTCAACAAGATCTGGACGGTTCAAATTTAAGACAGATATGGATGTTTTTCCGAGCGGAGTATCGCTCACAACCATTCCATTTACAGTAAATACAAGGTGTTTTTCTGGATCATTATCAGGGTTTTCATCGCATGGGTTGAGCAGCAAGGGTTTCTCGAATTCTTCCTGGCCCGGTTCTGTGGCGCGTTGCGCTTCATCCTCCAATGGAAAACGGTTGCCTCTCAATGACCCACCTTTGATCGCCATCTGTACTGGGGTCTCAAGAGATTGCCCCCGACCGCAATCCATACAAGCGTACAGCAGATTCGTCCACTCGTTTGCCAGCCACCAATACCCATCCGCATAGTATTCTCCCTTTTCACCGGTCACACCTGATTTAGGTCGGTAATGCGTGGTTATACCTGGATAAATTGGTTCAATATAGGATTCACAATAAGCGCATTTTCCCTGAAACAATTCAGCCAGCGCCTCGCTTATCGTTGAGTCGTGATAAATTTTAAAATTGAACTGCTGCTGCCTGCGTTTCTCTAAGTCTTGAATGAAATATTCTCTAGCCCTGTTAAGCTCTTTCATTCCGGGCGAATTGGGATCTTTTGTATCAATTATTGCCGGCGACTGTGGGGATCTGTCAACGTGGATCATTTTTTTACTCCTGCTAACCTGTTAACAAGTGCATCTTTAATTTCATTTCAACCCAATCAATGTTATACATTCACAATTATGCTATTGCTCAGGTTCTTCTTTGTCTTTTAATTCAACTTTCATCGAAACCTGTCTTTCTGCTTTCTGCTTGCTTTTAGCGGTAATAGTGATCGATTTGGCTGGAGCCTTTTTCCCTGTTTGGGGGGCGGTATATTCTAGATTTCCTTTTATTACATTAACTACGGCTCCCTCAATTTCCGGTAAAACAGTCCAAGACACGCCCGTATCATCATCGTTTCCCGGGTCCTGGTCTGGTTCGACCTGGTAGGTCTTCATTTCACCATAATCAATCTTATTATCACCGGANATTTTAAAGGGAACCAGCGTCACTGTTGCGGATGCGCGGGGAATATTCGGATCCTTAGGAACTGCCGCAATATTGACCACCCTGTGCGGAACGGCATCCTTATCCTGGTCTGCAGGTGCGATATAAAGACCATCTTCTATTGTGCCAGCGCTGGATACCCATGTTACATCGGTATATGGGGAAGTATTGAATTTTTGCGATTGTCCGAACACAACTGTTGCGCTTCTTGGGACGACAATAAATTCATCTTCCGCCTGGCTGTAAGCTTTGTTGAATATAGTCTTTACAATCTGGTCCAACTGTGTCCGGGCAACGCGGCTGTAGAAACCCAGCACAAAAGCGATTACCAGCAGTAAGGCAGCGTTCAGCTCGGAGAAGTTTAAAGTTAATCCAGCAATTTCGATATTCAAATTCGTCAGAAAAATAAGCACAACAAAGGCAATGACGGGGGCCTTGACTATCGTTGAGATGTACCATGGTGTAAATGCGATGAAATTAGGCTCTTGACCGGTATCGTATTTGTAATATCTACTGGCTTTTTGGTAATAAAAAGCGATGTTAGTAAGTATGTAGAGCAACACGCCTGCCATGCTTGCCAGGAACCAATCGAGCCATTGAAGCGGTGGGTATCGACATTTTGCAAAAAATACCGGTACCACATCCTGTTTTGATTTTATTGCCGCTCCTATATCTTTTACAGTTTCAACAAGCGATTTCTCTAAACACAAATATGACAAATGATTGGATATCAGAAATCCCATTGAGACAATAAAAAGCACGAGACAGATTCCAAAAATCCTTTTCGCATATAACAATTGTTCCTGTTCTTCATTTCTATCGTTTGTTTTAACTTCAGTTTCGGTCATGATTTTGTCTCCTTTTTATTTTATTGAGATATAACCAGACCTACATTTCAGGCATTTTAATCTCCCGGTTCGATTTCAACATCAACATAATCAACACCGGTGAGCATATTTTCCAGGTCCGTACGCCAGGGCTGTGGCTTCATAAGGCAATCCACCTGCTCATATTCCCAATAATCCTCAAAGGGCTGCTTCTCTTCAAAATCCAAATCGAGGGCAGATAATTCTTGGTAATAAGTCCTGGTGTTACTGACCCTTTTACCCAATTCCTCCAGCAATTCAGCTGCGGGGATTGGTTTGTAAACTTTTGTCCGCTGGGTGGATGCTATCGCTTTTGCGCTGGGTTTTTTATTACCCTCAGGCAGCGGTAAGATTTCGTTAAGAATCTGGTTCACTTCATAGTCGAGACTTCTTCCCTTCGCCCAGGGTGTTGCATTGCAACTGCCGTGATGGCCGATTTTCAAAAAATCTACTGGATTACATAAGTGTTGCGGACGGACGGTCCACATCACGTTCCAGCTTCCATTGTGCTTCCCATCTTTATATTCACCCTCCCATTCAGCATCTCCAGTGAAAAGCAAGCGGCGATTGCGCCATTCAATCAGCAAGACAACACTGGTGTTATTTTGTATGCTGCTGTCTGTCTCTGCAAAGGCGAATGCATTGGAGAGCAGACGGGATCGCAGCAATCGAAAATCACCAGCGCTGATATTTTCTGGATATGCATCTACGATTGAAACAGAACGGCGTGTGAAGTACGTACGATGTCCCGCAAATCCCCTCAGCATCTCGTCCGCCTCCTCACCCAAGTAGTAACCATCAATGTCTTTCTCGGGTGCCAGGACTCTAATCGAGGCGCTGTTTAATGGCAGCGATAGCTCGTTTTGAGGCTTGTCAGCATGCACATATACGGGTTCTATGCCGTTGGCTTCGGGCAAATCTTGTCTGAGCGCCTTCATTGCGTCAGTGTTATTGATGCTATACATAGATACCAGAAGTTGAAGGGTTGGGCTCAATGCTAAGCCACGAGCTTCGATATCGCGCATTGCCCTGGTTGCGCTGTCATGCAGACTTAACGTTTTGGCCGCTTGGGGGTGTTGTTTGTCCATCGCCGCGCTGAGCCAGATGTTCTTAATTTGAATGTTACCGAAAAATGTAGGGTCAAACCCTTTTATGTGATCGCGGTGCCGGTGAGTGACGACGACCAGATCGAGACGTTTCTTTCCCGGTTCTTCGGCGTCCGGCAGCATGTACTCTTCAATGTGTTTAATGGCGCTCTTCAGAAGATTGATACTGCTTATCGTACCGCAATCAATTAAAATATGAAAATTCTGATCGCCATCGGGGATTCGAACGTATATACAATCTCCCACACCGACATTGTAAGCGCGTACTAGAAGCTTATTTCCCATTTCCTTTCTCCTAAATCTTTCTCTGATATCTCTTCAGCTAATCTCAAATGCGGCGATAATTCCAGCCGCAATGCCCTGTTTACTTTTCGGGGTACTATGGGGGGGACCCGTGACCCAATTACTCCCAATTCACTATCATGCACCAAACCTATACGTCCCTCCTGGACTTGCTTTTTTATATCATTCATCAAATCATAGAGCCTTTTTTCTCCCTGCTCCATTTCCTGTTTCCAATCCTTACCTTTTGTGACTTGCGTACCGGGTTTTCGGAACCATGACAGTACATTTCCATTTTCGTCAAACACCAACGTACCTCCACACAGTAAGGATGTGATTTCTCCGTCGAACCTACCATATTCAGGACCCATCAATTTAAACTCTTCTCGCCAGATATATTCCAGGATGATTTGTTTGGGCATACGGCGAGCTTGACGGGTATATTTGTTGGCGTCATACATGTCAGCTATAATGAAATCCTGGTATTGTGGGATATAAAGTTCTTTGCGGTTGTCATTCAGAAAGCGGTAAGCCGCTGTGCGCGAACGTGAAATATTGTCAATGTCATGAAATATGCTCATTCGCAGGCGTTCATACAAGTAGTGCGGCTTTTCTAGATTTTCAATATCAGTTTCGTCGAGAATCCCACGATTCAAAAAAACATCTCGCATCTTTGTTTGATAATTGTAAGGGTCAGTAGGGTTAGATAATTCTTCAGAACGCAGAACGGCAAGCGCGTAATCCTTGAATGTGACATCCGCAGGCGGCAGCAAATCAAGGGGTTGTATAGCCATACGCTGCATTCTTTGGATAGTGTCCCAAAATGCTTGCCTGGGGGTTCTTCCGCGCTCTTCCAAATAGTGGGACGAGATCACTTTAATGATTTGAAACATAGCGCCAGTTAACACCTGCGAAACTTTATGAGGTCCATCATCTTCGCTGACTTGATCCATGGTCATCTCACTCTTTGCTGTGCGAAGGTAAGGTTGACCAACAACTGTATTACCAAACTCTTCGGCGATGTGAGCAAGATGATCAGCCTCAGATATATTTCCCTCAGTGACCTCAACCAGCTTTCTACGGAAATCGTTATTGCGCAAGATGATCAGAATGGCTGTCAGGTCGCCGATAAATTCGTGGAAAGCAGCCGTCTCCTGAGATACGCTTTCCAGATAATATGGGCGAATACCGTCCAAAACCGCGTGTCCAAACTCATGGTGTATGATGTCTGTTGACAGGCATGTATAAACGGTTTTACCATCGCTTTCGAAAAAATAGAATTGAAGCGATTTGCTTCCTCGATCATAAAACGCGTTTTCCCCATAACCAGCGTGCGGCACCACGATCAAACGATTACCCTTATAACCCCAGGGGATTGGTCGACCTAGCGCGAATCCACTTTCGAAGAAATCTAAAGCACGCTGCAAGATTGCCCACACGTTTACCTGATGAAATTGGAGATTATCTTTATATTTTCTATTAAGGATTCGGCGACCTTTTAGAAACTTCAACTTCTTTTCATCCCACTTCGCCGGTGTTGCGATTCTCTCTGTATCGCCATTGTAGTCTACGACCACAAATCTAGCGCTGGTTGGTCCATCCGTAATTCCAGGCTCCCATCTGACGTAGCAATCATCGTCGAATCCGAACTTGGGATCCATGCTCATCACATATGGGTCCTGTAAATAGACATCGAAGGGAATCCTCAATCCAAGCTTTTTTTCAGTGTTTGAGTCAAGAACGTGAGCTACTGCGTATAGTTTCTTTTTCATACTCTCAGGTATATCTATCGTCGCCATGTTTCCTCCTCGTGAATACGTTTACTTCAATCTTATGTTATTCCAACCGGCTATGGCGGTGTTTCTTGTTTGTAATCAATTTTAAAGAAACCCCGCTGGCTTCCATCCTTCGAATGCTCGATGTTGATTCCCTGACCGGGAGTAGACAGATCAATGGCTAGCTCTGGCTCCTCATCCGGCCAATTTGGGTCATAAATATATATGGTCATATGCTGTAAACCTAGATCATAGTCATAACCGGTAGCCAGTACTTGATGATTATTAGTAGCGCCAGTGATACCCTTCGACCTGATCAGGGCTAGAATAACAGGATCGCCTTGATCAATCCCCTCTCGTACTTTTTGACTCTCCCAGGGCTTCATCGAGCGTGCCAGACTTTTATCGTCTCTCAACATCCATTCGAAAATCTTCCTGATCGTGGCTGGTTTAAGAGTGTCCAACTGCCGGTTCCAGAGGCATAAGAACAACTGCAAATTGATATCTTCTACCTCCGTGTAAGATGGTAACTGCTTTCCTGTGTAAAAATAGTCTAAAGCCGCACAACACATACCACCGCAGAGACCATACGTCACGTCTCCCATGGCAACAGGAAGAGGAAAATTCATCGGCAGGTAATAGTGTAAGAGTGTTGGGAAATCAAAACTATTCTTAAACAGAAATCCGTGCTGCTGGTTATTAAAATCCGTTTTCACAGTCTCCATCTGATTGTCTCCCGTATTCTTTTCTTAAATTGCACAGAGACCAATTTCCATATATCGTTCCTTTACAACTCATGTTTGCAGCACTGTTCGATTTACACAGGCGCGTTATCATGAATTCTCCTACTTTTGAAGTAGCATGATTCTCAATGGAGCTTAAAGCACTACAGTATATAGACCTGTTACCGCGCTTTAAACACCTCGGATCTTATGTTGATCCTTTTGATTGATTATTTACCAACTCCTTTCAATTCGTGCTCACGAATAAAGTCTGTTGTTGGTACTGCGATGATTTCATTGGCATAAACCCGCTCGGGGTTGTCATGCAGGACTCTGCGCGCCGGTCTTGTCCAACCCTTTAGCAAATTAAACAGTTCGTCGAACTTTACGAAGAAATCATCCTCCCCTGCCTGGAAGAACATCCATCCTGGCAGTAATATTTTTTGATCTGGATAGATATTCTTGGGATCGTCTAACCCGTTCGCCTTCGCCAATTCTTCAACCGTTCCATAGCTAAAGTTTTCGGCCAGGGACTCAAGTGTGTCTCCAACTTCTACATTATGGTGTGCTTGGAAATGGTATATCAGGATCTCATCGCCTGAATTTATTTCTCTCTCACTGGAAATGTCATTTAATTTGAGAATTTCCTTCTCCTCCGAGTTTGATAATTTTGCCAGCAATTCTATGCTGGCACCTACACGCCACACGAATGGAGCTTTCGTTTTCTTGTGCTTCCATAACCTGAAGAATTTCTTTACTTTTTGATCAGGGAGCGGTCTGAAACGCCATTTCTGAGACAACCACGGCAATTCACCAACATCAAGGAGTTTCTTGCGAGAACAAGGTAATCCTTGAACATCCACAATTCCCATTCCATTGGTGTAATAAGTGGCTTCGTGTACAAATATATCTTTATCATCATCCCAAGCAAACAGTTTTACCGGTGCTTCTGGGATCGCGTTGCGGGTTTCGCCATCGATCAATCGTACGAGCAGATCAAACTCTTCCCCCTCGGGTTCTGGTTTCCAGTTTGGATGGCGCTTGGTGACATTGATGCCACCAACGTGCCTTCCATCAGCGTACTGTAAAACCTTTACGACGAATGGCTGGGTCACCGCTATCTCCACATCAGTGAAATTTAACAGGCTTTCGATCTTCGTTTTATGCCGGATACGCAGCTTTGGAATCTCTAAATCACGCCAGCTGCGAAATTCAATAACGGTTTTTTCAGGGCCTATGGTAACCTTCTCGGCGCCTCTTATCCAGGTGAATCTCTCAATCTCTTTATCACCGGTTAACACCACCGGTGGGTCGAAGTATTTTCTACCGTAGATGATTGAATCTGGATAATTGAGCTGCACGCCGCCAACATCATTCGCAAATTTCATATCAGCATAGGTGATACATAATGTTGGCAGGATCAGTTTATACAGCGCTTCATCCTTGCGATGGCTGGCGGGGATGCGAATGGTGTCATCCTCGTGATCGGTTCCACTGATAAAAAAGCCGTGCTCACCTCTCCAACTAATCGGTGCATCAGATTGATTATTTGTAGCCATTTTTTCTCCTTATTGGATATGTAAGTTGCGCAAGGCAACATTATTCGTGCCTTTGATATTCCTTGTCCAGGCGTCTACCCCGGACGCGGCACTGTTATCATAATTTAATGGATCGTTATTGTGGTTCAGTTCGATAAGCAGGCAGTAGTGGTCTCCCCAGCTCGCTCCACCAGCTGGTAGCTCGCTCACTTGTGGTCTCCAGAGTTGGGTGAACGTTAGATCCACGTAATCGAGCGCAGGCACATTCACTGATTGCGTTATTGCCGTATTTGTGTTGTCCTGACAGGCGGTCCAGTTGTCAGGCGCTGCCCAAGGACGGGTGTACTTAAGCTCGGCTGTAACATTGGGAGCCACGCCATCTCCCAGGTTGTGGATGCGGACCTGCACGGTGTGTTCCTGGTTCCAGTGCAGGGTCGTTGTCTCAACCCCGTTCTGGTCAAACACCTTGATCTCAGGTGCTCCGCAGAAACAATCGCCGGGATAAGGTTCAAGGCCAAAATCGTCCGTAGCGGTCCTTACCCAGATGTTAATACTACCTGGTGGCTGGATGAACTGGAAGGGAGCCAGCATGCGCAGCCGTCCAAACCCGTAAGCGTTACGTTCGATTGGGTTATATCCGGCTGCTCCCGGATCAATATCCAGATTAGTCCGATCCGCATTTTGGGTTAGTAAACCTTTGATCGCATCCTGGTTGAGGTTGGGCTGGTCTTCAAAAAGCAGCGCGATAGCGCCCGCCGCAAGAGGGGCAGCCATGCTGGTCCCCCCTTTCGCTATATACCCTCCCACATTCCTCGAATCCGCAGAAAGAACATTCCTCCCGACCGCAGCAATTTCCGGTTTTATTCGCCCATCCAAGGTGGGACCACGGCTGCTGTAGTTGACGATCAGTTCTGGATTGCCGCCTATCTGTTCTTCACAAGCACCAACGGTAAGCACCGCTCTGGCACAACCTGTATCGCCGATGGTCATTTCATCATGGGTGGCGCCAGTAAGATCGGCCCAATCCCCCTGTCCTCCAGTCCAGGCCCAGTACTGCACATCCTGGGTTGCATGGTTATTGCGCAAGTTGACGGTCCAGGCGGTTCCTGCATTATCAATGTAAAGGCGAATGCCCTTCAATCCCGCGCCCGGTTCAACGTTCCGCTCCACTTCGATGTCATAATTGTTGATCGTGCCGGTGTAGTCGTTTGGAGGCAAGACCCAACCTGTCGTTTGGGTGCCACAGTCCATTTTGAAGTCCAGGTCGGGGCCTAAATACCAGATATCCACCCAGATGTCACTGACATTGAAACTGTTTGGGGTCATGTTAAAAGATTCGCTTGAATTATGTGTCACTGTTCCCTCGCGAAACCCGTCAGCAGTGTTGTCGTTTCCAGCTGTGAAGACCATCGATCTTCCATGGTGGGAATCCAGCAGGGCATTCCTTGAGGTGTCAAAGGCGCTGCGCCCGTTGTGGGGACCGACGTTGGTTCCTAAGCTTGTGTTGGTAACTACGGGGCGTCCCTCGCGTGTGGCAACCTGCATAATGAACTCGAGGGCATTCACCACATCGTCCTCCCATATACCATCTTGGAGATTGGCATGACTCCAGCGATAGTTTACGTATACGATATCCGCAAGAGGTGCTGATCCGATGTTTACGGGAGCGGACCCAAAACCTGCCAGGTGACCGCTGCCTGCTGCGATCCCGGCAACGTGAGTGCCGTGGTCTGCGGTTGGGTTTCCCCACCTGTTCAGTGGCGAATGTTCCTTTGCGATCTCGCCTGCGCCGGTCCCGAAAACGTTCCCGCCGCCGCTTAATGCCGCGTCGATGTAATCCGCATCATACAACCTGCCGTAATCCAATCCGGTGAAATCCGGGCTGTTAGGGTGATTGACGGTATCGTTGAAATAATCCTGAGGGGTTTGTCCTGGGGGGGCTCCACCACCGGGCAGGGTGTCAGGGTCCTGTACCCAATAGTACAGCACTCTCGTGTTATTATTCCCAGCGGCATCCGCGATGGGATCGCGAAAGGCGTGGTGCTCCACATTAAACGCGCTGTCAACGATGCCAACGATGGTGCCATTTCCCCTGTTGCCTAAGGCATGGATTTGATCAATTTCTGCGGTCGGAACCGCATCCTGCAAGTTCGGGTAGAACTGGCGCGGTAGTTTGATCATATTTGTGGCTGCCTGGGTAGCCAAATCGGCTAACTGCTGCCTGGTAGCTGTTATCGTGAAAACATTCTGAATGCCAGTATGAACGGTTATGCCCAATCCTGCCAGGTCGTTTGCATTACCGTTGAACTCAATCACCGCACGGATCTGTATCGGTTTTACCCCGAGCGGATCGATCATCACAGGACCAAAGATTCGGTGGGAGATAGGTATAAATTCGCGACGTATGGATTCTATGCTATCGGACGAGACATCTTGTGTACCCAAGGCGGCATCATCTCTCTTTTCCGAGTCTTTTTTCACACGATCGATATATTCCTCCAACCGGTTGTCATATATTTCCTTTTTACGGATGAGCTCCTCCTCCGATATACGCAACAATTTGCGTATACCCGGCTCACAACGTGCAAGTGCATCATCATCTAACTGCTCGTATTCGACTTGATTATTTTCATTATCCATTTCGATCTCTCCCTCCATGGACTCAATCTGTCCACGAAATCTCAAAGAATCCAGATAGTTTTTTTCTTAATCAAACATGGAATTTCTTACATATATTTCCTCCTTCAATGAAAATAATGAAACCGCTGATCATATGTATATGTTTAATTGGGATGGATTGATTTGTATTTACTGAGTGGAAAATCTGCTCAAAGTCATCATCTCCTTTTTACGAGAACACAAACACATAAAAATACCCGACCTCATTTCGAGACCGGGAACTTGCTTAGCGGTGATATTTCGTTGTTAGCCCCACATCTCAAAAATGTGGAGACTTATGTGATATATAGTTCTATTGTTCCCACCCAGTGAAATTACAACGTAATAACGAACATATAGAACAGTGTAATAATTATATTACACTATTTTGTAAATTAATTCAACAACCTTACAAAACTGTAAAGTTAGTGAATAAATCTTCTGGTTTGCTATTCGCCATTTGCTATTCCTAATTTTATACTTCCCTTCAAGCTCGCTATTTGCCATTTGCTATTCCAAATTTCTTCTCTCCCCTTCTGTCCTGCTATTCGCCACTTGCTATTCCTAACTTTTTCCCCACATTTCTTTCCAGAATTCTTCCAATTGTTGCCGTAATGATTGTCTTAAGGTATCATCAGGTTGAGACATCAGTTTCTCCTCTTAAAGGAGCAATTCTATTGTCAAAACTTGTGCCCAGATCTTTTTACACACTTAACTCTACACATTCCTGGAGATAGGTAAAGGTATTGTTTATAAGATGAGGGTAAATATGTTATGAAACGTTTTAAGAACATTCTCGTCGTACTTGACCCTGAATCCGGGAATGAAGCGCTCATCAAACGGGCAGTGACCGTGGGTCAGAGAAACCAGGCCCACCTCACGTTGGTTGTTGTTGTTGTTAATAAAGCGGCTATGCCGCTCCAAGCTGAGCCGCCGGAGGTTGCTGAGGATCCTAGCATCGATATTATTGAGGAAATTCCCGGCGGTACGCCTGTTCCGGTCATATCGAAATCACCGCAAAATAATCAGGAACGCATTCCCGTCACAATTGAAGAATTACCCCTGGATGTTCAAGAGCACATCATTCAGGAAGAAAAGCATGACCTGGAGCAGATTATCGCATCCATCCGGCAGGCTGGGGTCCAGGTCAGCAGTAAAGTGTTATCTGGATCGCCATTCGTTGAGATCATCCGTGAGGTATTGCGGGGTGGGTATGACCTGGTGATGGTAACCGCCGAAAGTCGGAGAGGTTTGAAGGAAGCTTTGTTTGGCAGGACAACCATGCACCTGATGCGCAAGTGTCCCTGCCCGGTCTGGGTCATGAATCCAGCCCAACCCGAACATTATAGCCACATCCTGGCTGCGGTCGATCCAAACCCGTTTTATGAGCAGCGGAATGCCCTCAACATTCAAGTTTTGGATCTGGCGACGTCCCTGGCTCATCGAGAGCGTTGTGAACTTCTTATCATCCATACCTACACCAGTACCTTGGAATCCCACGTGCGGAGCGGGCGTATCAGTGTTCCCC
>JGI24024J18818_10000610_pt1 | contig 13873 bp, 12 predicted proteins | sample Cruoilmetagenom2_FD_18818 | JGI IMG/M metagenome (IMG submission 18818) | reverse complement strand
GTCAGGAAAGTCCTTTCAACACCGATGCTGTTGCTGGCAATCCTTCTGACGGTGAAACTTTCGCTATTTCCTGTACCATGGATCCGGATTATAGTGCCTTTAAACTGCTGGACACGTTCATTGTCGCCTTCTTTAATGCGAACAAAAACTGTAACGGTATCCCCGGGTTGAATATCGGGTACATTGGGGTTTTTTGGCGTTTCTAACGCCTTGATCAGATCGGCCATCTAATAATTCCTTCTTGATATATCAGTAAACTTTCTTAGTTATTATTGTGTTTTTTAACACGGCTGGTGATTATATCACGCAGGGTTAGATTTGGGAAGGAAGATAACCAGATCCGGTCTAGGGACCCTGGATTTCTTCCAGAAGTGTCGAAAGGGCATCTGTTGGCTCAACCTGGTCTTTTAAAACACTGGTCACCGCATCACGTATCACCGGACCAAGGTCATCCAACAGGTCATTTCCGGGCATTAGCACTGCCGCGGGCAGCAGCTGCTGCAAGGTGGTGTAGAAAGGTAACTCTGACCAGCTATCCAGCCCGGAAGGTCGGACAGGTAGATAGCCCGCTTCAACTCCCCAGGTATTGAGATAACTCGACTCTGTAAGGAATTCGATCAATTCTACCGCTTCCAGTTCTGTTTCTGAATTAGATGGGACCACGCACCATACCCATCCATCAGCATAAGAGAAGGGTTTTGCTCCTTTGGTCGGCATGGCAGCCAGAGATGTGTTGGCAGATTCCGCGGTGAGCAGAATCGAACTCCAGGTTATTGCCATGGTTGATTGGCGGTCCTGATAAGACTGCCAGGCTTGTTCTTCTGTTTCAAACTGGGTTAACCAATAAGGCATAACACTAGCAGCCTGGGCTTCTTGATAATACGCGAACACATCCAGCAGGGCATCTGCCCGGATCATAGCTTCTTCAGTAGCATCTGGCAAATCCCCAGCCAGACTTTGATACAGAGCCAGAGTAACCAAACCACGTGGATCTGACGCAGGAAAAGCCAATGTCGTTTGACCAGCAATTACTGCGTCCCAATCAGGCGGAGGCACCTCTCCTGTATCATCCTTATAAGCCAGAACCATCAAGTCAGCAGCAAAAGGAATACCAGCGATCTGGTCATTGATATGGGCTAGTTCCAGGGCATAATCATACCAATCATTTTCCACAATAGACTCGGTAAATCCATTCAGCGGAAGTATCAAACCGGCATTGAAAGCCTGCTCCACCAGCGAACGGGGCAAAGCTACTAGGTCGGGCATGATAAGGGGAGCGGCAGAGTCAGTAACCTGAAGGGATTCCAGTATCCCAAAATCACCTGTAATTGGTTTTACCCGAACCTGGATCTCTGTTTGAGGCCGTCTATCGATGAACTCGTCCAGGCGAGAGAGGAACAGATTCCCGGCAGTTGTGGCTGCGGCAGGATCGAACTGGGGCGGTACCCATACAATTAACCTCCGGGATTGAACTACCGGGATATTTGGCGTCGCCGAAGGCCTGGGTGTAGGAGAGGCCGCATCTGCTCCTGGAATTTCTGTTGCGGATCTGGAAGGAAAGATCCCTCCCAGATCTGGGAAATTGCAGGATGAGATGCCAAATACCAGCAAGCCCATTATGATCAAGCCAGGTATCAATCTCAATAAGGTTTTATATCTACTGTAAACCATAGTTTTTTTCATTATTAATCTTTCTTTCCCAAAGAGATCACATTAAACCACACTTTTTCAGCGAAAATAGCATTTGCATGATATTAACAAATCAACAATACGGGTGATTCTGGGAAAAAGACTGCCAAAAAATCAATTATGGACCAATTTAAGCAGTCGGCAAGGGTGGTGGTTCTGTTGTTGCGGGTTGGGTTTGTGTATTAGTAGGTGTAGGTGTTGGGGTGAAGGTTTTTGTTGGCGTTGATGTTTGAGTATTTGTAGGCGTCGGTGTTTGGGTAGCTGTTGATGTAGGTGTATCTGTCGGAATCGCGGTTTCTGTCCGGGTAGGCGTTATTGTGGGAGTATTTGTAGGTGTAAAAGTAGGAAAGCGGGTTGGTATGATTGGAGCTGGAGTATTGATAACGATTGGAGTTATAGTAAATGTGGCGCTGGAAGGAATCCTGACAATGGGTGTGGGTTGATTCTTCTCATTAATAGATACGAATGTATATCCCAAAGCATAACAGGGAATGGTAATGCCTATTAGAGCCAAAAAAATGATTTGCAGCCGTTGTTGTTTTTGGTTGGGAGTTCTCATAAAAATAGGGGCGGGAAATAATTAACCCCTCTCCAAATTTCATATCTTTGCCCACTGGAATAAGGGGTAATGTATAATCTTATATATTATAGTGTAAATCCTACGATTGGATTAAAATCCACTCGATCAGGAAATTGTCCGTTATCCGAAAACGTTTTGGAAAGAATCTTTAACTATGACGCTACCCATCCATATCACAACATTGCTTTTCGACCTTGATGGCACATTGATCCATCAGCATCCTTCCTCTCTGGATGTCCTTTTTACAATCCTTGATGAACATCTGGTGCCAGTGATGGCAACTGCATACCGGGATACCCAGCAGTTCATGTTCCGCTATTGGGCGAAATCAGAGGAATTGAAACAGGACGAGAAGATGTATGGTGAATTGACTGATGAATTCTGGCTCCATTACCTGAAACGAAAGTTATGGGTTGCGGGCATGACAGAATTACAAACAACGGACCTAGCCCCAGTCATCCAGAAAGAGCTCATCAAACGTTATAAACCAGAGGTATATATCTCAGATGATGTCCGCCCAACCCTAAAATCCCTCCGAAGATTAGGATACAAAATGGGCCTGGTCAGCAATAGACCAAATCCCATCGAAGCAGAGGTGAAGGATCTGGGATTTGAATCCTATTTTGATTTTTGCTTCACGTCTGGCGAAGTTAAAATGGCGAAACCTGATCCCAAGATATTTGAACATGCTCTCTACTTGGCTGATAGCAGTCCGGAGATAACCGCCTATATTGGGGATAATTATTATACGGATATTTTAGGTGCCCAGAATGCAGGCCTCTATCCAGTTATGATTGACCCACGCAACATATTCCCGGACGTTGAGTGCCATAGAATCAATAAGATCAGCGACCTGGTATCCGGGATCTAAGTGCCCTACTCTTCACTTTCCACAATAACAGTCTGCGTTGGATAGGCAAACTCGATTCCTTCTTTTTCAAACTGCTGATAGATCTCAAGATTGATGGTCTGCTGAATATCCAGGTAAACTGAATAAGCAGGATCCAATACGTGATAGACTACGGAAAAATCCAGGGAAAAATCACTTAATGTCTTAAAATGAGCCCGGTCAAACTCCGCATGCTCAAGGGGAGAAATAATATTTTCAATCATCTCTGGGATCTTCTTCAATTTTTCAACCGGGGTTCCATAGATAACACCGATAGTAAATGAGATGCGCCTCTTCTCCAATCTTTTAAAATTTCTGATCCTGCTGTTGAGCAGATCTGTATTGGAAAAAATCAGCTCCTCACCGGAAAGACTCCTGATCCTGGTGCTCTTAAGACCAATATCTTCCACATCACCCTCAAATTCATCTACCACAACAAAATCACCAATCACAAATGGTTTATCCAATGTGATCGAAAGAGAGGCAAATAGATCTCCTAAAATATTCTGCGCCGCCAGGGCAACAGCAATACCGCCAATCCCCAGGCTGGCAACCAAACTGCTGATCTCAACATTCAGATTATCCAGAATGATCAAAGCCAAAACGGACCATAAGGCAATTTTAACGATCAGCCCCAGGGCATCCAGCGTGGTAGCGTCCTCTGCATGATCTTCCTGGATCTTTGAAGCTACTCCGCGTTCGATATAGAGTGAGATCATTCCTGTACCCCAGAACCCCACCTGCAGCGCAAAGATGATCTGGATGATCCTGACCGACCAGGTATGGATATCCTCAGGAAGATCAAGAGAAAATAACCCGACCATCAATCCCCCAGCCAGGATACTAAACCAGCGTGTTTGGGATAGGAGTGGAAGCAGGTAATCATCCAGAGGCGATTTAGATTTTTTAATCAGAGTCTCCAGGCGCTTTTTGAGAATTCTCCTAATAAACAAGAGTACCAGAATAGTACCCAGGGATATTCCTACAGCAATCAACCAGGATTGCAGCGAGTTTTCAAGGATATCTCTTTCCAATATACCCATTATGACCTTCCTTCCAGGGAGAACACCTCTGGTTATTTAATCTACTCAGCCTTTTTATTCCGGATCTTCACATTCTCATTCATCCAACCCACACCGAAGTCTACCATTTCCCGCTGGGGAATTAACTGGGATTCGGCCATTCCAATCTTTCCTTCCATTAGTGATCCACCGGCTTTTTTATAAGCTCTACCAAGCTTTATGAAGTTCTCACTGTGCTCGTCCCAATCCCGGATCTTTACCCATTGGCGTATGCCATCCGATATGATCGGAGCTCCCTGCTTGATCTCTTTCTTACCCTCGAAGTCTGCCCGGTATTCGGCCAGGTGCAGACTTGTATTATTATCATGATTAATACCCAAAAGTAAGATCATTCCTTCCATGTCATAGATCCTGGCCAGAGGAGACCCATCCCCGAGAGAGAAATCCAGGGAATGGTTATCTGTGATCAAGGATGCAAATTTTCCCCGCGCAGCAAAGGACATATGGGGATGATTGCTTCTCAATACATTCCGCTGACTCCGGAAGGATTCCGCGATCTTGCCCATGCCTCTGGTCGGAGTTATCTTCGGATCAAAAGCCGGCATGGTCTGGCGGATGATTTCCTTCCATTCCTGGGGGACCGGGGGGTTTGACCATTCTTCCGGATCTGACAAATCACCAGAATGAGTTGGCATCACCAGCGTCCCTTCTGTACCAAGCACTTCTTCCAGGGCCAGGATCACTGCCACAGGACCTCCACTCACCCAGCCAATCTTGCTAAGGGATGAATGCACCAACAGCACCATTCCTGGCTTCACCCCGATTGCTTCCAGGTCCTTCTGAATAGACTCTGAAGTAATAGGACCGCCTATTACCTTCTTAGTCTTCTTGATCACATCCGCTTCACTCATATCGCTCCTCATAAACACAAAATCATCATACCAGAATATGAAAAAATCAGCTCCAATATCATTCATGGACTGAGAATCGGAAAATTATCATGGGATTTTGATATGATAAGATAATCAAGATTATCATTCAACGATTAATTCATTGGAAAATTATGGAATTTTCATCGACCACACTGCTGGTACTTGCAATTCTTTTTTTATCAACTTTCATCAGGTCTGCGTTAGGATTTGGAGACGCGTTAATCGCCATGCCTCTGCTAGCTATTGTGGTTGGTTTACAGGTCGCGACGCCATTAACAGCTATGGGGGCTACTACAATCGCTACCATTATTCTGATCAAGGCCTGGAAGAAAGTAGATATGCAGGCAGCCTGGCGGCTGGTAATCACCACCTGGATAGGCATTCCGATTGGCATTTATTTTCTAAAAGCAGCTCCGGAAGTGCTTGTTAAATCACTTTTGGGAATAATTATTACAGGTTTTGGTCTATATAATTTGATCGTGCCCAATCTTCCCAGGTTGTTAAATGAAAACTGGGCTTATCTAACAGGTTTGATTGCCGGAATCCTGGGCGGGGCCTATAACACCAATGGACCTCCGGTAGTCATATACGGCATGTTAAGAAGATGGGATTCAGAGAAATTCCGAGCAACTCTGCAAGGATATTTTTTACCAACTGGAGCCGCGATATTAATTTCTCACGGTATAGCTGGTATGTGGACCCCACAGGTTGTCCATTTATACCTGTACAGCATTCCGGTGATCATCGGCGCTGTGTTGATTGGTGGAAAAGTCAACCAGCTTATCCCCCAGGGTAAATTTGATAAGATAATTTATGGTTTCCTGGTGGTTATTGGAATTCTGCTAATAATCAAGGGGTAAAGAATCTGAGACTGTGGACAAGGTGACGAAGAGAATGGGGGAATGGGATAAGAGGAGAATCAGAGATGAGATTCTAAAAACAAGGCTCGAAGGAGAGCGCTGGCTCTCATGGGCAGGGACAGAGGCCGATCCTCTGTCTTCCGTTTTTCGTTCTTATTGAAACCTTTCTATCAATGCTGCAGGATTTGGGACAGGAACAGTTTGGTTCGGTCCTCCTGAGGATTTTTATAGATTTCATCCGGTGTGCCTGTCTCGACAATTACCCCTTCATCAAAGAAGTACATCCGATCGGCTACCTCGCGGGCAAATCCCATTTCGTGGGTCACCACGATCATGGTCATCCCAGATTTAGCAAGATCTATCATCGCGTCCAGGACCTCCTTGATCATTTCAGGGTCAAGAGCAGAGGTTGGCTCATCAAAGAGCATGATTTTTGGCTCCATTGCCAAAGCCCGGGCGATTGCCACTCTTTGTTGCTGGCCGCCTGAAAGATTTCCAGGGAATTTGTGAGCTTGTTCAGGAATACCTACTAATTCCAGCAATTCAATAGCTTTTTCTTCAGCTTCTTCTTTAGGTAAGTTTCGGACCCAGATGGGTGCCAGGGTGACGTTCTGCATAACTGAAAGGTGTGGGAAAAGGTTAAACTGCTGGAATACCATACCAGTTTCCATCCGGATGAGTTCGATATTGCGCACGTCGTGGGAAAGTTCTATTCCATCAACGATAATCTCCCCCTGCTGGTGTTCTTCAAGGCGATTAATGGTCCGAATAAAAGTTGATTTCCCTGAACCAGATGGCCCAAAGATCACAATTACTTCACCCTCATAAACATCCAGATCAATGCCGCGTAAGGCATGAAAATCACCAAACCATTTATGGACACCTGTGCAATGGATAATTGGTTTATCAGACATAATATGGTCTCCTAAAGATTACTTTCAATTCCCATAGCTGATTCAATTCGGCGGCTGGCGAGGGACATCAGATAGCTAAATATCCAATACACCACGGCCATAAATATATAGACTTCAGTACGCATTTGAACAAACTCAGGATCAGAATTAATGATAGATCTGCCAATACCCAGGAAATCGTTTATACCAATAATAACTACCAGGGTTGTGTCCTTAAACAAGGAAATGAACTGGCCCACAATCGCCGGCAGCACAGCCCTTAATGCTTGGGGTAAGACGATGAATACAGTGGTATGAAGTTTTCCCATACCCAGGGCTTTGGCAGCCTCGATCTGACCCAGGGGCACAGATTGCAGACCGCCGCGAACGTTTTCTGCAGAATAAGCTGCACTGAAAACTGTCACGGCCATCAATGCTCTTACTAGGCGATCTATCCGGGACTCAACTGGTAAAAATAAGGCCAGGATAATAGAAAACATAAATAGGATTGTTACCAGGGGCACGCCCCGTATTACCTCGATGAACACCGTCGAGAACCCACTTACTACCGGCAGATCTGACCGTCTGCCAAATGCCAGGGCTACCCCCAATGGGAAGGATAAAATAATTCCTCCTGCCGCAAGCAAGAAAGTCACCAGCAATCCACCCCACAGTGTTGTCTGGACTGGAGGAATCCGTTCGCTAGCCTCAAAACCTGCCAGGAGTACGATGCCAATAGTGGGTATCACAAACCAACCGGCAATAATTGTGGCGTTCTTAAGTCGGGTTTTATTGCCAATCAAATAACCAACCAGAATTAATAATATGGTTGACCCCAGGTAAATCCTCATAGTCATATCCAATTGAGGATGTTGGACAGGAAGGACAGCTATCAACAGCAATAAAGATCCCGCAGCCAGAGCAATTGATTTTAATAGACCACCCCATCTCCCCCAGCTTATACCAAGCATAAACATTAAGCCTGAGAAAATGAACCCTACTCGCCAGATTTGATCCCGAGGATATTGTCCAACAGCGAATAACATAGGAAATTGAGATACTGCCTGCCAGTTTGCGCCGAACAGCACCCATTTCGATATCTGATATAACAGGTAAATAATTGCGGGGAAAAGCAAAACCGTCAGAATTGAATTTATAAATCCGCTAAAGAGATTTTCCTTGATCCATCTCATTGGTCCGGGAGGTTGGGGAGGTCGAATAAAATCCTGTTCTATTTCTTTGATGGCCATAGTTACCTCACCACAAATTGGATTCTGCGGTTATAGATATTCAAGATAAAAGATGTCAGAAGACTTAAGCTGAGGTAGGTGATCATAATCAGGCCAAAAACCGGTACAGCCCGCCCTGCCTGATTAATTGTGATTTTGCCAACTGCAAATACTTCCTGGAATCCTATTGCCAATGCCAGGCTGGAGTTTTTAGTCAGGTTAAGATATTGGCTGATCATGGGCGGGATAATGATGCGCAGTGCTTGAGGCATCACAACCAGACTGAGCACCTGCAATTGGTTGAGTCCAACTGCCCGGGCGGCTTCAATTTGGCCTTTGTTAACGGCCTGGATACCTCCCCGGACCACCTCGGCAATAAATGCTGCCGTATACAAACTCAGGCTGAGGAACATTCCAGAAAATTCTGGGGTCAGCCTTAACCCTCCCTGATAATTAAAACCTTTTAGGAAAGGGATATCCAGTTGGAAAGGGCTTCCCCCTGAGAGGAACCAACCACTCACGCAGAATATCAATACCAATACAATGCTTATTGGCATATAGTAGGTATTTTTTCCGGTGTATTTTCGCCTTCTTCGAAGAATAATAAATACAATAACAGCTGCAATAATACCAATGATGGATAAAATCAAGAATGTTGATCCTGCTTCCGTTAATCTCGGCCAGGTGATGTAAACACCTCGTTTATTGATAAAAGTCGGTCCCGGCCAGACCAGGCTTTCTTTGACCGGTGGGACAAAACTAAAGACCACAAAGTACCAGATAAACAATAACACCAGCAGGGGGATATTGCGATGAAATTCGATAAATACGAGAGCAATCCGGCTTAACAACCAGTTTGAGGAAAGCCGGGCCAACGCCACCAGGGTGCCGATGATTGTGGCTGCAACCACACCCACACCGGAGATCAATAGGGTATTCATCAGGCCAACCACGAAAGCCCGTCCGTATGTCATACCAGCTTCGTACTCAATAGGAGGATTGCTGATGGGGAAACCGGCCGCTTCTTTTAGAAATCCAAATGACAGCTCCATGTTCCGGGCATCAGCAGCTTTTAAGAAATTGGCGACCGCCCAGATGAGAAATCCAAATATAACCACAGTTGAGACAATTTGGGCGATAATTTTCAGAATACGTTCATCCCTGTAAAAAGGGATCGCTGTTGTATCAGTTTTTTGAGAAGCCATCATATGATCCAATGGATAGAAAGGATGCGGCTATAGCCGCATCCTTTTTTTGTGAATTTGATGATTAACTCATTACTTAACTGGAGGAGCGTAAATTAAGCCACCCTCATTCCAAAGATTGTTGGGACCACGTGGCAGCGTGAAGGAAATGCCTTGGGGGCCCATATAGCGGTCATAGACCTCTCCATAGTTACCAACTGCAGCGATGGCGTTGGCCAGAGCATCTGGCGTTAGGCCAAGATCTGTGTAACCCCAATCACCTTCTACACCAAGCAAACGAAGGATGTTGATATTTTCACTGTTCTTCATATCTTCAACGTTGGCCTGGGTTACTCCCAATTCTTCTGCATTGATCAATGCGAAGGACACCAACTTGACAATGTCAAACCAGGCATCATCCCCATGCGGGACAGCAGGAGTAAGCGGTTCTTTGGAAATGGTTATATCAAGAATGATGTGGGCTTCCGGGTCTGCAAAACCACTTCGCACAGAAGCAAGCTGAGATTTGTCACTGGTTGTAATATCACAGCGGCCATCTTCATAAGCGCTGTAAACTGCCGGCGTCTCTTCGAAGATCACTGCTTCATATTCCATGCCATTCTGCCGGAAGAAATCAGACAAGTTCTGTTCGGTGGTTGTTCCGCTGGTAACGCAGACAGTGGCGCCATCAAATTCATCAGTCGATGTAATCCCGCTGTCTATGCGGATCATAAATCCCTGGCCATCATAGAACATCACGTTGGTAAAGTTGCCCCATTGGGCATCACGGCTTGCGGTCCAGGTAACATTGCGGGACAGGATGTCGACTTCGGCAGTCTGCAGGGCAGGTCCTCGATCAGCAGCTGTGAGAGGAACAACTTCGACTGCTTCGGGATCACCGAAGACTGCTGCGGCAACTGCTCGGCAGAAATCAATGTCGAAACCCAGGTTGTGGCCGTCTGCATCCAGCATTCCGAATCCTGCCAGATCTGTTCGACCGCCACAAACAACGTAGCCGCGCTCAAGAACTCGTGTCAGAATTCCCTCCACTGCGGGGGCAGGGGCGGCTTCCACTTCAACTTCAACAGGAACTTCAACTTCAACAATGACTGTTTCTACTACCGTTTTAACTTCCCCTGTGGTAGTGCCGCCGCAAGCGGATAAAACGAGTGCTAGCGCGATTAGAATCGCGAGAACTGGGAACAATCTCTTATACATAATTCTCTCCTTTGACGTTTGAAAATTAGGCATTAAATGGCAGGCTTAAGGTTCGATAAGACCTCCTTTCCCTATTCTGTTGATTTAAATAATTTGATTTTCATAACCCCCTAGATATTGATTATGTTTTTATCATAATCCACGTAGAGAAAAAATAAAAGAGCCAACTGTGTGAAAAGATACTCAATCTTTTTCAAAGTACATAGCCTGAGCCAATAAATCTCTTAGAGAGCCTGTGGTATAAATTGTGGTGATGGATGCTGGAAGAATTTTCTATCCCCCCAAACAAACGGGAACAATCATTCACTTGCTTCTGATGCTGATTTTTTCGGCCGCCGGCGTGTGGGGCATCTGGGGAGTCTCTACTGTTGAGGTTGCACCTCAATTATTACCCTATATCGCCCTGATCATCCTCTTCCTGTCCACAGTCCCTTACCTTATATACAGGCTTTACGCCCTGCACCGCTCTTCATATATCCTTGAGCGGGGAGGTATCATACTGAATTGGGGCTGGCGGTCTGAAAACCTGCCAATGGAAAAAGTCGATTGGGTCTATCGCATGGAAGATCTGGAAACAGCCCCCCACCTCCCGATCATCCACTGGCCTGGAGCAGTCACGGGCATGCGGCGTTTTCAGCGGGGACCAGAAGTGGAATACCTGGCATCCAGAACTAAGGGGCTGATTATTATCGCTTCAGGTGATAGCTATTATGCAGTCTCGCCCAATCAAGTTAACGAATTTCTATCCACTTACCATGCACTCACAGAGTTAGGAGCGATCAGCCCCATTTCTCCAGAGTCAGTCCAACCGTCATTGATACTGAGTGAGGCTTTTAAGATCAAGCCAATTCTCTGGATCTTGATCAGTGGAGGATTGTTAAATATCAGCCTATTAATTTGGACATTGCTGGTAATTCCATCCAGAGACCTGGTATCGCTGGGTTTTACACCAACCGGGGTACCTCATGAAGGCCTGGATAGCGTTCGCCTGGTCTTATTTCCTATCCTGAATACTACCGCCTACCTGGCAAATCTAGTTCTGGGTTTTTTCTTATTCAGAAATCAAGAAAACCGGTTCCTGGCGTATCTATTGTGGACAGGCAGCTTGTTGGTGGCAATCTTATTCCACATCGGTATGTTATTTATCCTCACATAATCCCCAAGGAATCCACATTTATAAACAGTTATCCACAAAGAAGATACTGTTATCCCCAGATTTATCCAGATATTTATCCAAATTGGCGAATTGACCTTTCGATTCTTTCCTGGGCAGTACCCGTTAAGGGGAAGTTTTGGTACACTAGGCAGGAGCAAGTAAGACTGACAGAGGATTTATGGCTACTATAGAAATCTGGATCACCCTGGCTTTGTTAGGCGGCGCCATTCTGTTTTTTGTCACAGAGTGGCTGTCTGTCGACCTGGTTGCTCTCGGGGTGGTCATAACCCTGATGGTCACCGGGATCCTTTCTACCGAGCAAGCTCTGGCAGGATTTTCCAGTCCGATTGTGATCACAATTGCCGCTTTATTTATAGTTGGCGGCGCCGTGATGGAAACCGGCCTGGCTGACAGCATCAGTAACAAAATCGTCCAGTTCGCAGGTGATAACAAGACCCGCTTACTGATATTAATCATGGGAACAGTGGCACTGCTATCCGGATTCATAAGCGACACTGGAACTGTTGCCATCATGGCTCCAGCAATTATCAGCATCAGTAGAAAAAAAGGGATTAATCCTTCCAGCTTATTAATTCCACTATCTTTTGGATCGCTGCTTGGCGGAGCAATGACATTGATCGGAACACCGCCAAATATCGTTGTCAGTGATCTGTTAGCAGAGAATGGATATAGATCGTTTGGTTTCTTTGATTTCACCCCTATTGGGCTGCTGCTATTGATCGCAGGTATCCTATATTTTGCTCTAGCCGGCCGCTGGCTGCTGCCTGATCGAAAAAGCGCTAAAGAAATGCAGCGGATTAATTCTCCTGATGAGTTAATGCAGTTATATAAACTTCCGGAAGACCTATACAGGCTTAGGATACGGCAGGGATCCCCCCTGGTCGGGAAATGCATTCTGGAAAGTGATCTGGGTAGTAAATATGGCGTTAATGTTTTGGAAATCTTCCGGGCTGACGAATCCCAGAGTCGATCGCGAATAGGAAATCTCCGCTTTATTACGGATGAGATCCCCGGCAGTCAAAAGATCTCAACCAACACTCCTTTATTACCTGATGACCTTTTAATCTGCCAGGGCCTTTACAACGATATTAGCCATGCCTCAGCTGCCCTCCGATTAGGTGTCCAGCCTGCTGAAGCAGCCGATCAAAAAGCGCTTGTGAATGACGAAGTTGGTGTTGCGGAAGTTCTTCTTCCTCCCAGATCACTAATGATCGGGAAAACCCTGGTTTCTTCCCGCTTCGGCAGTTTATACCGGCTAACAGTTCTGGGCATCAACCGCCCTGGTACAAAATCCAGTTTATCCCTCAAGGAAACCAAATTACGGTTCGGCGACACCTTGTTCGTACAGGGAGCCTGGAAAGATATTCGCGCCCTGGCCAATCAGCGTCGGGACTTTGTGGTTGTTGGCCAACCAGAAACCATGCAAGGTATCCCACCCCGTTCTAAGATGATCGTCTCAGGATTGATTCTTACTGCTATGTTAATTTCCCTGATAGCTGGCTGGCTGCCGCTGGCCACAACTGCCCTGATCGCCGCCTTTTTAATGATCATCAGCGGCTGCTTGACCATGAAACAGGCTTATAACAGCGTGGATTGGAAAAGCATCATCCTGATCGCCGGAATGCTTCCCATGACTACAGCTCTCCAGGAAGTCGGTCTTGTAGAGATTGGTGCAAACTGGATAGCTACTACACTGGGAGGTTTGGGAACAATCCCTACTCTGGCATCCTTGTTCCTGATCACATCACTATTCACCCAGGTAATCTCCAACACAGCCACCACCGTTCTAATAGCACCAGTGGCACTCTCCCTGGCCCTGCAGCTTGGGTATCAACCTCAAGCTTTCCTGATGACCGTTGCTCTGGCAGCATCCACCGCTTATGCGACTCCAGTTGCCTCGCCCGTGAATACCCTGGTGATGGCAGCCGGAAATTACCGATTTAAAGATTACGCAAAAGTGGGCATTCCATTGATTTTCATATCAATGGTGATCACTGTGCTGCTGCTGCCTATCCTTTGGCCATTAAAATAGGCCTGTTGTTTAAAAAAAATCAGGATACGGTTTCCTTGAAGGAAACCGTATCCTCTTTAAAGCAGGACTACTATTTAATTATTAACTGTCTCGCAAATGCGGGAATAACAAGACTTCCCGGATGGTCTGCTGGTTTGCAAGCAGCATCACTAACCGGTCCACTCCCAT
>JGI24024J18818_10000605_pt1 | contig 13906 bp, 12 predicted proteins | sample Cruoilmetagenom2_FD_18818 | JGI IMG/M metagenome (IMG submission 18818) | reverse complement strand
CTGGTTCACTTTGCTGACCGTTTGGATCGTACCATCAGTCGGCTGACCATGGGCATTATCACGGAAGCATTGATTATTGGCTCCTCCATTGTCATGACAGTCAAGTGTGGTTCTACAGTGTTTGGCCTACATTTCTTCGGCTTGCTCGGTTTTGGCGGTGCGGTGCTTGGAGGGATCAGGCTGTTGCTGTAGACATTAATGTCCGCTTTGGAGAGATTTAATCCATCCAGATGTTTAACATTTTTGTCTGCCATGTCTCGACAGAAGACCTTTTGTCTAACTTGGTCACACCAGCACCCTCGGACTTCCGCTGTCGAGACATGGCAGGCAAAATCTAATATTGTGTGGGCTATAGAATTCTCAAGAGCGGGCATTTTCGTGGAAAATTTGAACCCGCAGCCGATAGCAGACATTCAGAAGTGATGGAAACTATCTGGTGGGGTGTCATTCCGTGTAAGATTTCAATAAATCAAAATCTGAGTGAAATTCCCTCATCACAGAAACGGCAACTGGCAAAACCCCTGGCATACTACGAGAATAAATATGGTGAAAGAGATACGGCAATAGTAAAAGTTATGAAAGTGTTGCATATAACATGAACACTATGGTTTGCACTATTCTCGGGTTAGTCGTATTGTTAAGATAAGAAGCAAGACCTGACCCCATTATTTTTCCAGTAGCATCCTATGCCCGGCAAGAAAAAATCCAACACGGACAAAGCCCCCGCTTGTCAGAAGGCACCAGAGAAAAAGTTGTTCGGCCGTAAACTTCTTAGCCTGGCAATAAAGTTATCTATTATCATGACCGTGCTGCTGGCAGGCTATCTGATCTTTCTTGACATTAAAATTATTTACAAATTTGAAGGTAAGAAGTGGTCTTTGCCTGCACATGTCTATGCCCGTACGCTGGAGTTGTACAGCGATGCGCCCTATACAAAAGAACAGCTTGCTACCGAGTTGAAATTACTCGGTTATCAGCACCAGAAAAATTTAGACAAACCCGGCAGTTATCACATTACCGGTTCAACAATTTCGGTACACAAACGCGGCTTTGATTTCTCTGATGGCCCAGATCCGGCTCGCCAGTTAAAAATTACTTTTACCCGGGAAGGCGTTGGCCGCATCAGGGCAGAGGATAAACAGGCGGCTGATCTTATTCGTTTTGAGCCACTGCTTATCGGTGGCATTTATCCCAAACAGGCCGAAGATCGAATCTTACTGCAGTTACAGGACGTCCCTGAAATATTCATTCACTCTCTGGTGAGTGTCGAAGATAAAGCCTTCTACAGACACTATGGTGTATCTCCCAGGGCGATCGCACGTGCCCTGGTAAGCAATATTAAAGCAGGCAAACCGGTACAGGGCGGCAGTACCCTGACCCAGCAACTGGTTAAGAACTTTTATTTAAGCAGTGACCGTAAACTTTCACGGAAAATCAACGAAGCGCTAATGTCTCTACTGTTAGAGTTGCATTACGACAAGCCGGAAATATTGGAAACCTATCTCAATGAGATCTACCTGGGACAGGCTGGTGAACGTGCCATTCATGGATTTGGCCTGGCGAGTTATTTCTATTTTGAACGCCCATTAAATGAATTGAATACATCGCAAATCGCTCTGTTGATTGGCATGGTCAAAGGCCCATCCACTTACAATCCCCGTCGGAATCCAGACAATGCCACCAGCAGGCGGAACCTGGTTATTGATATCATGCTTGAGGATAAAATTATTACCGCCAAACAGGCGAAACAGGCCAGGCAGGCACCGCTGGGGATCACTAAGTATCCAACAACGGGGCCCAGCCGCTACCCGGCCTTTATGGAATTAGTCAGATCACAACTGAAGCAGGACTATCAACAGGAAGATCTCGAATCCGAAGGCCTAAAAATTTTTACAACGCTTGATCCGCTTGCTCAGGATGCCGCAGAAGGTGCCCTGGAAAAACGGCTGTCCCGTATCGAAAAAGAACGAAAGCTGGTGAAGAACAGCTTACAGGGTGCCGTCATCGTCTCATCCAGTGATGCGGGCGAAGTACTGGCGCTGGTCGGTGGGCGTGAAGCGCGTTATTCCAGTTTTAATCGCGCACTGAATGCACATCGACAAGTGGGTTCGCTGTTGAAGCCGGCTATTTTTGCCACGGCTCTGTCGCAGCCGGAAAGATACTCCATGTTGACCTTGCTGGATGATTCACCACTGCAGGTTCGGAGTGAAAACGGACAGCTATGGAAGCCACAAAACTATGATAATGAATTTCACGGCTGGGTACCGCTTTATTACGCCCTCGCTAAATCCTATAACGTAGCCTCTGCCCGCCTGGGCCTGGAACTGGGACTGGAAAATGTGTTTGATACGATTTCCAGTCTGGGAATTAATAAGAAACTACCAACCTATCCCTCGGTATTACTCGGTGCAGCCGAATTAGCACCGATTGAGGTGATGGCAATGTATCAAACCCTCGCTGCCAATGGTTTTCAGACACCGATACGGGCCATCCGTGATGTCCTCGATACCGACAATAATGTCCTGCAACGCTACCCGATACGCCTGCAACAGGTGATTGATCCATCCGTAGCTTATCTGACCACCGCTAGCATGATAGAAGTAATGCGTAATGGTACCGGTAAAAGTTTTTACAGCACGTTCCCAGAATCGATGATTGTTGCGGGCAAGACCGGTACCAGCAATGACCTTCGAGACAGCTGGTTTGCGGGCTTTAGTAACGACAGACTGGGTATCGTCTGGGTGGGCAATGATGACAATGAATCCATTGGTCTGACAGGGAGCAATGGGGCCTTACGTGTGTGGACTGACATGATGAAGCAGACGGGTATCCAGTCGCTCAGCCTGGCTCCGCCGGATAATATCGAATTTGCCTGGATCGAACAGAGCAGCGGACGCCTGGCCGCTGATTATTGTGAAGGTGCGGTGCAGTTCCCGTTTATCCGTGGCTCACTACCGCTCGACAAAGCAGATTGTATTCGTGATTGGGCATCGATAGGCTATCGCATTCGAACAAATGTGAAATCAATCTGGGAACGATTAGTTGGTGAGTAGGGCGGCATGTTAAGAAACACACAAATACTGTCAATTTCTGCTGTGTTTTTATTATCATCAGGATGCACAACAAACGCGACTACCCGGGCAAAGGTGGAAGATCGCTCCTTAAATGCCCCTAATTATGGCAGCACTGTGATTACTACACCGGCAGAGGATACAAAAATCACATCACCGACGGTACAGACGACCCCCTACGTGACACCACCGGCCCCCCCACAACTCTCGCCACAGCACTCCAGTGCCAGCCATTCATCATCAAAGGCCAATGCCGCTATCACTTCACTGGTGAGTTCTGCCGATAACAGCATCAAGCACGGCGACTACAGAGCCGCCTCAGCAGCTATCGAGCGCGCCCTGCGTCACGACCCTAAAAATGCTGATCTGTGGCATCGCCTGGCACAGATACGACTGCGACAAAGCGAATACGCACAGGTGGAATCACTGTCTCTGAAATCCAATGCACTGTCCAACGGCTACAAGCCGCTGATGGCGAGAAACTGGTCCCTAATCAGCAAGGCACGGCGCTTGCGTGGTGATGGTGTGGGTGCCGATGAAGCGGAAGTCAGGGCTTATCAACTGTCGCACTAATGTTGCTCGCCGCTTAAATGAGCGACCAAGAAAAACATTAGAGTACGAGACACCGGCAGAAAGATTTAATGCATGTGTTGCATCGATCGGTTGAACCCGCAAGACATGGCAGACAAAAATAAAAGGCCTGTAGATGATTAAAAATTCTTAAAAGCAGACATTTTCAGTCCGAGTGGATTTGTCTCAGTTCGGATAAAGCAGGGCCCTCATGCCGGCATACCGAGACTTCCTCTTCATACTCGAAGCCGTCATTAATGTTTTCTGCACGAATGCGTAATACCAACCAAGATCCCAACTTTGTAGCGGCTACGCTTGTATTTAATTTCTTATTAATATTTCACTACGGATTCAATATGGCTTTCTTGAAGGATATAGTCTAGAAATGTTTGTGCGACTAAAGAGAGCTTTTTACCCTTAAGATGTACCGCATACCAGCGCCGTTTCAGTGGAAACCCTTCCACATCGAGTACTGTCAGTTTGTTTACATCGCGTTCCAGTTGCACGCTGTGTAATGATAATACGGCTATTCCCAGGCCAGCCATAACGGCCTGTTTAAGGGCTTCACTGCTGCCTAGTTCCATATAAGGTTCAATTTTAACCCCGTGCTCTTGTAGCAATTGATCAAATACAAACCGTGTGCCAGAACCCAGTTCACGTATTAAAAATCGCTGGTTGGTTAATTCTTTTATAGTGATATTCTTTTTGTTTGCCAAAGGATGATCGTTATGAGCAATGATTCCAAGTATATTATTGAGGAAAGGGTATGCCACAAGATTTTCATCTTTAGGTATTTGACCCATCACCACAAAATCATCGTCGTTATTCATCAAGCGTTCAATGACACGCTCACGATTAGTAAATTTTAGTTTTGGTTCAACATCAGGGTATTGCTGTAAAAAGTTTCCTAATAATTTAGGTAAAAAATATTTAGCAGTGGTAACAACTGACATTTGTAGTGTGCCTTTGACCACTCCTTTTAGTTCTTCGATAGAAATTTTTAATTCTTCTATTCTGTTTAGTATGCCCACACTGGCTTCATACATCGTTTTTCCAGCTGCAGTAGGGAAATTTTTCTTCCCAACCTGCTCGAACAGGGGGATATCAACTTGTTCTTCCAGGCGTTTAATTTGAATAGAAACAGCTGGTTGCGTTATGCATAGTTCTTCAGCCGCCCGTGTGTAACTACCCAGGCGTGAGACGGTTTCGAAGACTTTTAATTGTTGTAATGTGAGGTGCATAGCTAAAACCATAAACAAATGTATATGATAATCATAACAAAAAGTAATTTTTATTAATAGTTGATTAGCGGTATATTTTTTTCTCCCGTTGCAGTGGCACCAAGAAGCTGCTCCAGGAATAAATATTTACCTTTGGAAACTTATCCAGAAGATAATTTTTCAAGGTTTATCGTTAAGTAAGTAACTATGAGGAATACAACATGGCAAAGACCTATAGCGCTGGTGTTAAAGAATACCGCGAAACGTACTGGACACCAGAATACTCTGTAAAAGAAACAGATATTCTTGCTTGTTTCAAAATCACACCACAAGACGGTGTACCTCGTGAAGAAGTTGCTGCTGCGGTAGCTGCTGAGTCTTCAACTGGTACATGGACAACAGTTTGGACAGACCTTTTAACAGACCTTGATTACTACAAAGGTCGTTGTTACGCAATTGAAGACGTACCAGGTGATGACACTTGTTTCTACGCATTTGTTGCTTACCCGATTGACCTATTTGAAGAAGGTTCGGTTGTAAACGTACTGACTTCTTTAGTTGGTAACGTATTCGGCTTTAAAGCACTGCGTGCACTTCGTTTAGAAGATATCCGTTTCCCAGTAGCATACGTTATGACATGTAATGGACCACCACAAGGTATTCAAGTTGAGCGTGACATCCTTAATAAATACGGTCGTCCTCTTTTAGGTTGTACTATTAAGCCTAAGCTTGGTCTTTCTGCTAAGAACTACGGTCGTGCTTGTTACGAAGGTCTTCGCGGTGGTCTTGACTTCACTAAAGATGATGAGAACGTAAACTCACAGCCATTCATGCGCTGGCGTCACCGTTTCGACTTCGTTATGGAAGCTATCCATAAAGCTGAAGCTGAAACTGGCGAGCGTAAAGGTCACTACTTAAACGTTACAGCACCTACATCTGATGAAATGATGAAACGTGCTGAATACGCTAAAGAGATTGGCGCACCTATCATCATGCATGATTACCTGACTGGTGGTCTTTCAGCTAATACTCAGCTGGCTCAATGGTGTCAAGATAACGGTATGCTGTTACACATTCACCGTGCTATGCACGCTGTACTTGACCGCAACCCGCACCACGGTATTCACTTCCGCGTACTTACTAAAGTTCTTCGTTTGTCTGGTGGTGATCACCTTCACTCAGGTACTGTTGTTGGTAAACTTGAAGGCGACCGTGACGCAACTCTTGGTTGGATCGACATCATGCGTGATTCATTCATTAAAGAAGATCGTACACGCGGTATCTTCTTCGACCAGGATTGGGGCTCTATGCCTGGCGTAATTCCAGTAGCTTCTGGTGGTATTCACGTATGGCACATGCCTGCACTGGTTAGCATCTTCGGCGATGACTCTTGTCTTCAGTTCGGTGGTGGTACATTAGGTCACCCTTGGGGTAACGCTGCTGGTGCGGCGGCTAACCGTGTTGCTGTTGAAGCATGTGTTGAAGCACGTAACTCTGGTGTTGAGCTTGAGAAAGAAGGTAAGGACATCCTTACTAAAGCTGCTGCTCATAGCCCAGAGCTTAAGATTGCGATGGAAACCTGGAAAGAGATCAAATTCGAATTTGATACTGTTGACAAGATTGACGTAGCACATAAGTAAAATATATCTTCCTAACCCTCCCTCTCCCTCAGGGAGAGGGAGGGGTGAGGGTTTTTTAGAACTAAATTATTTGGAGTAAATCACATGAGTGATGTACAAGATTACAATTCGAGCTTAAGCGACGCTGCTGCAAGCCGTAAATACGAAACTTTTTCATACCTTCCTGCTTTGAGCGTAGAGTCTACTCGTGCTCAGATTCAATATATCGTTGATAAAGGCTGGAACCCGGGTATCGAACACACAGAACCAGAAAATGCGATCAGCAACTACTGGTACATGTGGAAACTGCCTTTGTTTGGTGAAACAGACGTAGATGCTATCCTGGCTGAAATCGAAGCTTGTCATAAAGCACACCCAAACAACCACGTTCGTTTGTTAGGCTTTGACAACTTTTCACAGTCTGCTGGTACAGCAATGGTTGTTCACCGCGGTACTTCTGTTTAACAGAGACAAGGTAATAGCATAAAGCAAGACTAAGAGCCTCTGCCGGACTTATGTCTGTCAGAGGCTTTTTTGCCTATAATACACGACAATATTCATAGATTAGAGAGTTTTATATGGCACGTCCGGATAAATATATTGGAATTCAGAACGAAGTACATGGTGGTATGACCACTATTGGAAAAATCATTCGTGATGGATGGGTCTTTGGCTTAATAGAAGAAACTGAGACCTGCGAAGGCTGGAACTTTGCTGGTGTCGATGCCTTATTGGATAAGGTAAATAAAGAATGGGATAAATATGGTTGTCTGGTGAGTAATTTGCCACCGGAGCTTTTTGAGAAACACCAGCGTATCCATAATAAGGCAATAGCAGATGCTAAAGCTGCTGGATGGTGTGGAGAAGTAGAAACCGAGGATGAAAAATAAAACATCCCAATACGATTTTTTAAGAATTTATATTCTTGCAGTATGTTTATAAAGAACTACAGGAACATTTTAAACAGTAAACATTGAAACAGAGAGAGTGGCTATGTCCGTTACTGAAAACGTTGTAGATGCCGAACAGTATTTAATCAAAGATGAACCTTACTACGAGCCAGTTGGTAAAGAGTTAGCGTTGTACGAATCAGCTTATGAAGTTCGTATGCCGATGATGATAAAAGGTCCTACCGGCTGCGGAAAGTCGCGCTTTGTCGAACATATGGCATGGAAACTTGGCAAGCCGCTGATTACCGTTGCCTGTAATGAAGATATGACAGCGTCTGACCTTGTCGGTCGTTTCCTGCTTGATAAAGATGGTACCAAGTGGCAGGACGGTCCGTTGACTACCGCTGCGCGTATGGGTGCTATCTGTTACCTCGATGAAATCGTCGAAGCACGCCAGGATACCACGGTTGTTATTCACCCGCTTACTGACCATCGTCGCAGCCTGCCTCTAGATAAAAAAGGCGAGCTGATTCAGGCGCACCCGGACTTTCAGTTGGTTATCTCTTATAACCCTGGTTATCAGAGTCTGATGAAAGATCTGAAGCAATCGACTAAACAGCGCTTTGGCGGCATGGACTTCGATTACCCTGAAGAAAAAACTGAGATTAATATCGTTGCTAAAGAGTCTGGTGTTGATCCGGTAACGGCTGAAAAGCTTGTTCACATCGCGCACCGTGCCCGTAACCTGAAAGGTCACGGCCTGGATGAAGGAATATCTACACGTTTACTGGTTTACTCCGGTCAGCTTATCGCTAAAGGTGTAAACCCGTTAGAAGCGTGCAGTATGACGATGGTTACGCCGTTAACTGACGACCCTGATATGCGTGACACACTAAACGCAGCAGTAGAAACATTTTTTGGTTAAACCTGAATTCTAAGTAGTTGTATCATACATAGAAATCTATTATGTCAATAAAGCTAGAAGATTACGAAGATTTCCTCACTGAGGCTGCACCTGAGATTCGTGATGTGCTTGAAAGTACTTTTCAGGAAGCATCGCGTGTTATGTCGCCGACCGGGCTGCAGGAGTATATGGACGGGGCTAAAAGCCTGTGCAACCTTGGTCGCGGCTCTGGTGTGGTTATTTCCTACCTTCAGGAAATGCCGCTGGTCGCTAAAGAATGCGGCGAAGATGTAATCGGTGACTGCCTGACGGCTGCGATGAAACTCTCGTCGATGACATCAGGTGAAGTGGTTGCATTATTGTTTGCCAGTATGCCAACCGCAGCGCGTAATCTCGGTGACGCTGAACTGTTCCGTGGTTATCTGACGCTGATACATCAGCTGGCATCGACGGCTTCTCGTGGCGTTCGTCCAATGCTCAATCATATCGATGAATTGTTATCTAAATTAACACTCAGTGGTTTGCGCCGTTGGTGTAATTTCGGTGCACAAGCCTATCGCCGAGATTTTGATAATTTAACAGCATACTTTAATCTTGAGTCTGCTGATAGCCGTGCTGTTTTGCAAAAAGAACGTCGCGGTATCCTGTTCATAAAAACCCAACGGAAATTAAACTTTTATCTACGTGCTTTATGGGGTCGTGATTTTTTCCTACGACCAACCGGTGCTGACTTTGCAGATTTCAGGCCGTTCATCGAGCACCGTATACTGCACCTGCCAGATGCCTTAGATGACTGTGGTGATGTCGCTGGTCTAGAACTCTACCGCGCAACGGCTGCCCATATGGCGGCACACATGATGTATTCTTCTGAGCAGATATCAGCCGAAGGTTTGAGCCCGGCGCAGATGTTTTTTATCGGGCAGATCGAAGATGCACGTGTCGAATACAAAGCTATAAGCGAGTTCCCGGGTCTGAAAAAACTCTGGCGCTCACTAATGGATGTGGCTAGCGAAGAGAAAGTTGAGCATCCGACCATGCCACTGTTGGAGCATTTTTCAGTAATGCTATTGGACGCTACAGTAACCTCAGACGATGCAGAGTTGAATGCTATCGCTCAAAAATTTCACGCTGAAATAGAAGAAAACCAAGATAATAATAACTTCTGCTGGCACCTTGGTCTGGACGTGTTTAACCTGTTTTCAATGCGTAAAGAAGTGCCCAGCCTGCGTATACTGGAGCGTATAGATATTCCTTACCGCGATGATAATCGTTACGTCTGGGAGTTTGAAGAATTTGATGCGAATGTTGAATTCGAATACGTTCCTGCCAGTGAGCGCCAGGTTCGTAAACAGGTCAGCGTTATCGAAATGGCGAATGAAGTCGATTGTGAATTGGCCGGTGATGATGCGCAGGAAATCTGGACCTGTTCGACCAATATGCGTCCATATGAAGATGATCTTACTGATGAGCAGGAAAGCTTTAATGATATGTGGGGTAAGGAACCCATTTCTGACCCTTTCCACTATCAGGAATGGGATTATCAGATTCAATTACACCGTCCTGACTGGGCGACGGTTTATGAGCGCCGCCAGCCACGAGGTCATGTGGAAGATATCCAGGCGATCATCGATGAATACAAACCGGTCGCACATCGTATCAAACAGATTATCGATCTACTGACCCCTGAAGGAGTGCAGCGTCAACGCAATATGGAAGACGGTGATGAAGTCGATATCAATGCTGCTATTGACGCCATGGTTGCGATTCGTATGGGTGAGCAACCCAATACCCGTATCACAATGCGTAATGTCTTGAAGAATAGAGACCTGTCAGTCGTATTGTTACTAGACCTGTCTGAGTCTACTAATGAACCGATGAATGGTTCAGAAAAAACAGTGTTACAGCTGACACGTGAAGCGGCTACTCTGGTTGCTACTGCAATTGAGGGTATCGGTGATCCTTTTGCGATTCATGGTTTTGCTTCTGACGGGCGTCATGACGTGCAGTATTACCGCTTTAAAGATTTTAATCAGCATTTTGATGATGAGAGTAAATCGCGACTTGCCGGAATGAAGGGTGGTTTATCAACCCGTATGGGAGGTGCCTTGCGCCACGCCGGTCATCATCTGTTAAAGCAGCAGGAAAAGCGTAAATTAGTATTACTGGTAACTGATGGCGAACCGGCAGATATCGATGAACGTGATCCGCAGCATCTGCGTCACGATACCAAAAAAGCCGTAGAAGAGCTCTACAGCACAGGTGTACTCACATATTGTCTGACACTTGATCCCAATGCAGATGATTACGTGAAACGAATTTTTGGTGCAAATAATTACACTATCATCGACCATGTCGATAAATTACCAGAGCAATTGCCAACCTTATTTGCGAGTCTAACGGCATAATGCATTACTTATCAGGAGTTGCATATGCCTTTAGTTAATATGCGCGATATGATCTATCATGCCTACGACAACAATTATGCCGTCGGCGCGTTTGACCTGGTCAGTCTGGATTTTTTAGAAGCCGTTGTCGATGCAGCTGAGAGTTGTCGCTCTGCAGTAATACTGAGCATCGCAGAACCTCATTTTACCTATTATGATTTTGAACTCATGTTGCCTGCCATCGAAGCAGCAGCAAAACGTGCCTCAATTCCTGTTGCAATCCAGCTCGATCATGGTGGCTGTATGGAGACGGTGGTCAAAGCGATTAACCTGGGATGTAATGGCGTCATGCTCGATGCATCAAACCAGAACTTTACTAACAACATAGACCATACCAGGATGGTTTCTGAGATGGCGCATAAATGCGGTGTTTCTGTGGTGGGGGAACTTGGTTATGTGGCTGGTAAGGAAGGTGAAGGCGCTGAACAACATCCAGGGGAAGTTGCTTTTACGCTTCCCTCTGAAGCAAAAGCTTACGTCGAAAGAACTGGCGTTGATTTTCTGGCGGTGTCCATCGGCACGGTACAGGGTCGGATGAATGGCCGTGCAAAACTTGACTACGTGCGTCTTAAACAGCTCAATCAGGCAGTTAATATTCCATTGGTTATTCATGGTGGCAGTGGCTTGAGTGAAGATCAGTTTCATAAACTGACATCCAATGGTGTCGCCAAAATTGATTATTTCACAGCGCTTTCAGACGTCGCGGCAAAGGCTATGAGAAAGCGCAGCAAGGAAAACCCAAATGGCAGTTTTGCTGATCTAAAAAAAGATGTTAAGGATGCTATAGGCATAGAGGTGCAACGTTGTCTTCGTCAGTGGGGTAGTGCAGGACGTGCGGCTGAGGTACTCGAGCGATGTGAGCCCTGGTTATCTGTCGAACACCTGATAGTCCATAACATGAGTATACAGTCAAGTCAGTCATTCGATAGTGTGATGCTCGAAGGAAAGCAGATACTCTCACAGATTCCCGGTGTACGTGAAGTATTCATCGGTGAGGCAATTAAAGAAAATAGTAAATACAGTTTTTGCTGGTTAGTACGATTTACCCACAAGGTAGCGCTTGATAGTTTTCGCAAACATCAGGATTTTGATTCTTTTCTAAAGAAACTGTTTAATCCTAACGTCAGTGATCCGGTCAGCATCGACTATCAGGAAAAAAAATAATTCAGTCACCTGCTGAATCATGCCGCAAAGGCAGGATGTTTATATTATAGTCGGCGTTCAGTGAGTCGCGATGACGTTGATCGATCTGCAGCATCGACTGATAGAATTCACTATTCAGTCGTTTTTGAATTTCAGTCATATCCTCACCATAAAAGATTACTCTACAATTCATATTCTGAGTTAAGCCCTCGCGTTCATTGGCGTGTTTCAATGGGTGCCAGGAAACCCTGATCAGTCGACCGCCTTCATCACCTCGAACTGCATAAGCTAAACTATCGACAAACCAGAAGGCATTCTTTTCGATGATGGCAAGATATTGCAGCGAACGAATAGGTATAAATAAATGGCTCGATTGACTTCGATTAAGCAGGACATGCGCGAGGTTGTATGTCTGAGACAATAACTGCTTTTCCTGACAAAAAAACTCATCAGGTGTGAAAAATGATTGTGAATCATGTGCAGTCATACACGAATTGTAGCACTATAATTAATCTGCACTATCTGATCGTGCGTCTTTATCGTTTGTAAAGACTGCATATTGCCGAACCCGGAAGTGCTTCCCCGCTTCACGAAAGTCGGCTCCGGAGCCGCTTCAGCCATTCCATTATTTATTTCAACTCACAGGTTTTGGTAGAACTGAGATAATACTTCTTGATTCGGAAATGTCTGCTTCGGAGGGATCTAAGGTGACTCGTGAATTTCTATTTTGCCTGCCATGTCTTGATAACGGCGGTTCAAACTTTTCACCGAAAATGACCGCTTAAGAGAAATCTAAGCGGTGTTGCAATTTCATCGTTTTTGACTGCAATGTCTCGATAGCGGAAATACGTTAACAGGAGTAGGGCACGTAGAATAGTAAACATAATCTGGTTCATTCTCTTGCCGGACTTTTGCCGAACCTGGTTATGCATCGTTATGCACAGTAGTGAAGATTGCAACGGGCATCACCACCAATAAGTTAAATAAAACAATCACATANAAGCTAAAGTTCAAGCTACGAANCAGGCGGTCGGGCGTTCGAATCGCTCCGGNCGCGCCATACATTAAGTAGTAAAATCAAGCGATTACTGATTTATATCGGTAATCGCTTTTTTTGTTGCTGTCCCATAGATTCAGGCTCTGAAGTAAATAATGAGCGTCTGTATTGTGATTTGCATATAAATTTTACCAACTTAAACGAGTTTTTGTATTTAGTTATCGACCCACCATATAACCGCAAACTGACTGTATTTTTCGATACATTGAACAAAATCAGGATGTTCATAAATCGATAAAAGTGCTGGGTCAAGTTTGGGTGCAATTCAACACCGAAAGAACTGAATATGGCAAATATTGCCAATATCTGTCATAATTTCGCAAAATAGGAGTGAATTATGGCAACCATGAATGTTTCATTACCAGGCCCGATGAGAGAGTGGGTCGATCAACAAATTCAATCAGGACATTATAGTAATGCCAGTGATTATGTCCGGGATTTAATTCGGCGGGATCAGGAATATCTGGATAAACGTGAGATTCTAGTGAGGGCATTAATTGCTGGTGAGAAAAGTGGTAAATCAAGTCAGACAGTCGATGACATCTGGTCTAGTGTAAAAGCACGACATAGTGCTGATGTATGAGTTAAGTCTCGCAGCAGCAGAGGATATAGAAACAATCTTCGTAGAGTCCATTGCTAGATTTGGAGTGCAGCAGACTGAAGTTTACGTAGAAGATCTCCAAAATTGTCTTTTGCTTTTAGGTGAACATCCAGGCATGGGACGAATTGCTGATGATATACGTACCGACTATCGTGCTTTCCCACATCAGAGCCATGTTATTTATTATCAGGAAGAAGCTGACAGAATTTTCGTTGTAAGAGTGTTGCACAAGCATATGGATGCTATAAATACATTTCAGCTATTTAGCGGGGTCGGACCATCACAGGCTATTGATATTTAATACAATTCCAACGTAAAACAGCCATTATTTTAACTTAAAAGTCTCTTTTTGGTAGCAAGATTATTTAGGGTCAGAGTAAAAACATC
>JGI24024J18818_10000604_pt1 | contig 13915 bp, 14 predicted proteins | sample Cruoilmetagenom2_FD_18818 | JGI IMG/M metagenome (IMG submission 18818) | reverse complement strand
TTGTATTATTTATCAGGACTGCCTAATATGGAAAAATTGGTGTACTTCTACAACCAGGGTCACGAGAAACACTTCGAAGCGGGTCATCCTGAACGTCCAGAGCGAGTGGAGGCGATCAAGACCGCCCTCGAAGAGAATGGTTATTGGGAAAAATTCCCTAAACTGTCCCCGTTGGAATTGCCAGAGGATGTCCTGACCTCCATTCATACCAGGGAATATCTCCAATTATTGGAAGATACGTGCCGCCGCGGTGTGCATTTTGACGCGGATACTTATACAGCTCAAGCGTCCTGGGAGCTGGCTCACAAATCCGCAGGAGGTGCCGCAGCAGCAGCAAAATCTGTGTGGCTTAGAGAAGCCGATCGAGGTTTTGCCTTAACCCGCCCACCCGGTCATCACGCGACTGCGCAGCGGGCGATGGGTTTTTGCCTGCTGAACAATGTCGCACTGGCAGCTGAGTACCTGGTCCAGGAAGAAGGGGCCAGGCGGCTGGCGATAGTGGATCTGGATCTGCATCATGGCAACGGAACCCAGGATATCTTCTACTCCAGGGGTGATGTGCTTTATGTCTCAACTCACCAGTACCCGCATTATCCTGGAACCGGCTGGATTAATGAGACCGGAATTGGTGCGGGACACATGGCAAACGCAAACCTCCCACTGCCACCATATTCTGGGGATGGAGCATTCACAAAAGGTATGGATGAATTTATCCTGCCCATTCTGGAGCGCTTCCAGCCTGAAATGGTGTTGGTCAGTTATGGCTTCGATCCGCATTTTGATGATCCCTTGGGCAATTTGCAGCTCACTTCGAAAGGCTATGGAGAGTTAATTCAAAAGTTAGCCAAGTGGACGGACGAGAACTGTCAGGGCCGGATCGCTTTGTTTTTAGAAGGGGGATATGATTTGCAGGCGGCCAAGGCTTGTTCGCTGACCGTGGTAGCTGCATTGTTAGGTGACCCAATACCTGATAGGTACGATCAGGGTATGAGCCAGGATTTTGAAGGAGAACCCGAAGCCTTCAAAGCGATCCTTCAGCAGGCAAAGGAACTTTGGGATATTGAATGAAAATTACGTAAAGGGATGCTGATATGAAAATTACCAGCAGCACGGTAAATATCAAATGGATCCATTCAACGGACACGCTCATGGCGGGCATCGATTCCCGGGGTACTTCGGTGGTGATCGGCATGTGGTCTGAGAATGAACCGCTCTGGAGGGGGTTAAAAGCCTCGGATATGCTGCTAATGTCAGCTGCATCCTGTTCGGCATATGACGTGGTAACGATTTTGAAAAAGAAAAAGGAGCCCTTAATAAGTTTGGAGGTAATTTGCACCGGAAAACTGGAGATGGAACCTGTACGCAGGTTTAATCACATCCACCTGAAGTATGTGTTGAAAGGTCGTCTCAAGCCTGAAAGTGTAGAGAAAGCCATCCAATTATCCGAAGATAAGTATTGTACGGTTTTAAACACTCTCAGGGGGTCAGTTGAGATCAGCAGTGAATATGAAATTATTGAGTGAGGTGTAACGATATGGAAACCAGCATCAGCATCCAAACTGAAGAATATTCAACCAGAGTTAGCCAACTGCTGTCAAAGATTCAATCTGATGGTCTCAGCGGAGTGGTGCTGTTCGACAATTATTATATTCTGTACTATACGGGGTTTGCATTTGTGCCCACCGAAAGACCCATCGCCTTCCTGTTGAATTCGATAGGCGAACGGGCAATGTTTGTCCCTCGCTTAGAAGCTGAACACGCGAAATCCCATTCGATCATCCAGCGGGTCGATCACTACATTGAATATCCATACCAGCCGCATCCGATGGAATTATTTAAGGACATGCTGCTGGACATGGGCATCAATGGTGAGATTGGAGTGGATCACGATGGCTATCCATGGATCCTCGGCTACCGCGGTCCAGAGCTCAGCAGCTTGATGGATACAAAGACGCACAAGATAACTGGATTCATCGAAGATCAGATGATGATCAAGAGTACGGCCGAGATAAAATTGGTCCGCGAAAGTGTGAAATGGGGTCATCTGGCTCACGTTTTGCTGCAGAGATATACCCGGGCCGGTCTTACCGAGACCGAAGTCAGCCAGCGTGCCAGCCAGGAGGCCAATCTGGTCATGCTGGATACCATCGGACCCATATATCGCGCTCAAAGTCCATTTTCTGATGGTGCAGGCGCAGGTTACCGGGGACAGATCGGTCGCAATGCAGCCATTCCGCACTCTCTGGCGAATAATATTATTTTCCAGCCGGGGGACGTGCTGGTAACAGGCGCCGGTGCGCCGGTGTGGGGCTACAATTCAGAGTTAGAACGTACCATGATTATCGGACCCCCATCTGACGATCAGCAGCGCATGTTTGACCACATGGTCGCGCTTCAGGACACGGCTTTTTCTATGCTGCAGCCGGGAGCCAAATGCTCAGATGTTGATCGAGCTGTGCGGGCTTATTATGAGCAGCATGATTTAATGCCCTATTGGAAGCACCACGTCGGGCATGCGATCGGTCTGCGCTATCATGAAGCGCCTTTCCTGGATTTGGGTGATGAAACCATCATTCAAGCGGGGATGATTTTCACCATTGAGCCCGGCCTGTACAATCCGCAGCTGGGTGGTTTCCGCCATTCGGACACGGTCCTGATCACTGAAGATGGCAATGAAATCATGACCTATTATCCCCGCGATCTGGAAAGTCTAACCATCCCGGTTGGATAAATCAGCCTTGTCTCCAAGCAGATGACCGCAAATATCTTGACTGACCGATTTGAGGATGCCCTGCAGTATACGACTCGCTTGCATGCCAGTCAAATGCGCAAGCGGTCTGATGTGCCCTATATCGCTCATCTATTGGGGGTTACCAGCATAGTGCTGGAAGATGGCGGTACCGAAGACGAAGCCATCGCAGCCCTCCTGCATGATGCCGTTGAAGACCAGGGAGGGATGGACACCCTCGAAGAAATCCGGTCACGATTTGGTACACCAGTCGCCGATATTGTGCTTGCGGTCTCCGATTCGCACTCGCAACCGAAACCTGCCTGGCGGGAGCGCAAAGAAGCCTACATCAGCTCGATTCGTGGTGTAGCTCCATCGGCGATCAGGGTTTCGCTGGCGGATAAAGTCTATAACGCGCGCGCAACTCTGCAGGATGTTCGCCAGGCAGGGGAGGCCGCCTGGGATAAATTTAATGGTGGCAAAGATGGTACTCTCTGGTATTATGAGCAGCTGATCCAGGCCTTTAAAGGGCATGGTATGAGTCCGCTCCTGGCGGAATTGATCAGGACTGTTGACCAATTAAAGATACTATCAGATCACAGCCTTTCAAATGGGCCTGGTTGACAAAAAAACGCGAAAAGGTTTGTGTTCGTGAAAACCTGAGCCTTCAAGGTAAAAAGTATGCATGATCGTCCAAGGATTTTAGCCTTCATCGAAGATTTGATCACCGGCGTGAGGATTGACAGTGTTGCGGAAGAGGTGGGCTTTGAATTTATGCACTGGGAAGATGCGGAAAAAGAACCAGGTGATGCTGGCTCAGTCCCAGAGCGGGAATGGGCAGAGCCTCTCCATGGAAGGGAGGCGGTATTGATTGATCGGATCACTGCACTAAGACCTGCTTTGATCATCTTTGATCTGGGAAACCGATCCATTCCCAGCCTGGAGTGGATCGCATTAATCACCTCTGTTCCAGCGACTCGAGGCATCCCAGTGCTGGCATATGGACCGCATATCGACCAGGAAAAGCTGCTGGGGGCCAAGGAGGCTGGAGCAAATCTGGCAGTGGCGCGTTCAAAATTCATGAACAATATCCCTGAAATGCTCTCTGAGAATGCAAAGGTGGTAAATGAATCCGAATTAGAGAAGACCTGCTTGGATGACTTACCGCATAACGCCAAGAAGGGCTTGCAGCAATTCAATCGCGGTGCATATTTTAGGGCACATGACTTGTTGGAACTGGCCTGGATGGAGGATCAAAGTCCCGGGCGCGATTTGTATCGCGCCATTCTGCAGGTATCGGTGGCATATTATCAAATCGAACGTGGCAACTATAATGGTGCCGTGAAAATGTTTTTACGGGTGCGGAAATGGCTCGGATCGCTGCCGGGCACCTGCCGGGGGATCAATATTGAACAGCTAAAGAAGGATGTTCAGGTTGTGCACGCTGCTCTGATTGAATTAGGTCCTGAGGGGATCGAAAATTTCGACCTGGAATTGCTGCAGCCTGTTGAATATAAAGAGATCTATTGATACAATCCAGCACTATCTTAAGTAAAAGGGTATCTTCAATGTCTAATGAAATTGCACTGACCGGGATAAAGCCATCCGGTACACCACATATTGGAAATTATCTGGGGATGAACAGGCCGGCTTTGGAGTTAGCCCAGCAATACCAGGCCATGTATTTCATCGCTGATTATCATGCGTTAACGACGATCAAAGATGGGGCTGAAATGAAGAAGCTGACCTATGAGGTGGCCGCAACCTGGTTGGCTTTAGGATTGGACCCTGACAGGGTGATCTTCTACCGCCAATCTGACATACCAGAAGTGATGGAACTGACCTGGATTCTGTCCTGCTTCACCCCCAAGGGATTGTTGAACCGGGCGCACGCATATAAAGCAGCAGTTGATGCAAACATTGAACAGGGTGATGCACCGGACGAAAAGATAAATGCGGGCTTGTTCTTCTACCCGGCACTGATGGCTGCGGATATCCTGCTTTTTGACACCAATTATGTGCCGGTAGGTTTAGATCAGAAGCAGCATATCGAGATTGCGCGCGATATCGCCCAGGCGATCAACGGCACCTATGGTGAGGTGCTGACTATACCGGAAGCATCTATTCGCGAGGAGGTCATGACTATTCCAGGGGTGGATGGTCGTAAAATGAGCAAGAGTTATGGGAATGTGATCCCGATCTTCTCTCAATCGAAAGATCTAAAAAAGAGGGTGATGCGCATAGTAACCGATTCGCGCCGCCCAGAAGAGCCGAAAGACCCGGATGCTGATAATGTTTTTGCGATCTATAAGCATTTTGCCTCGCCTGAGGATATTCAGCGTGTAAGGGAAGGTTATCTCCAGGGTGGGATGGCTTACAGCCAGATCAAAACAGAACTATATGATTTACTGGAGGCTGAATTTTCTGAGGCCAGGGAGAAATATGAGCGCTACATGGAGGACTGGGATTATCTCGACCAGGTGCTGCTGGAGGGCGCTGAAAAAGCTCGCAAAATGGCTATCCCGAAAATTGCCCAGGTTCGCAAAGCAGTTGGCGTAGATTAATCATAATAAGTATGTATATCACCCTGCAGCTCATCTATGCTGCCGTGTGATTTTTTTATCCGCGGAACCAAACACCAGACTTGGCTGTGTCGATCTACAGATTGACTTTCAGAGATGGAAAGTTGGCTGGTGCACGGTTTGATAGAATTATCCCTGGAACTTATCACCACTGGGAAACCTCTTTTAGGAGACTGAAACCATATGGCGCGCAAAAAGATCGGACATGTTGAACTGCAGTGGACCTGCCCGAACTGCAACGGGATCAACCCGGGACCTGAGAAGCATTGTGGGAACTGTGGTGCCCCACAGCCTGAAGATGTCCAGTTTGAGCAGGCAGAGCGACAGGAACTGATCACTGATGAAGAGAAAATCGCCCAGGCGGAAGCAGGCGCGGATATTCACTGCCCGTACTGCGGCTCCAGGAATCCGGCTGGGACCGAGGTTTGCCACAACTGCGGCGGTGATTTGATTGAAGGACTCAAACGGGAAAGCGGTCGGGTGGTGGGCGCTTATAAGACTGGCCCGGTTGCGATGCTCGCCTGTCCGCACTGCGGGCATGAGAACCCTGACTATGAAAAAACCTGTACCTCATGCGGGGGATCACTGGCACAGGAGAAAGCTGCCGATGCCCAATCTGTTGGAATACCACAATCCACATCGAAAACCAGCCTGTGGATCATCATCGGAGTCGTTGGGGCATTGGTTCTCGCCTGCGGGGCATACCTGTTCTTCGCCAACCGTACCCAGGCGACCACCGGCGTGGTGGAAAATGTGAACTGGGAGCGCTCCGTACCGGTTGAAGCACTGCTGCCCGTGGATCACAAGGGCTGGGAGGATGAGATTCCTGCAGAGGCTGCATTGGAAACATGCTCTGACGAGGTTCGCAGCATCCAATCTGATCCAGCTCCGAATTCGGTAGAAATATGTGGAACTCCCTACACGGTAGATTCCGGCAGTGGTTTTGCGGAAGTGGTCCAGGATTGCGAATACGAGGTTTACGATACCTTCTGCACGTATACGCTGGATGAATGGCAGGTGGTGAATGTTGTCGTGGCATCCGGGATCGATTTTTCGCCAGTTTGGCCAGAGCCGGTCCTGGAAGATGGCCAGAGAGTGGCTGAGGAATGGGAAGAAAGCTTCACGATCCTGTTCAAATCCGGAGATGAAATTTATCGCTACACGACCACGGATATTAACCTCTTCCAATCTGCCCAGGTAGGCAGCGAGTGGACGCTGAATACCAACACCTTCGGCAGCCTGGTATCCATAGAACAGTAGCAGCTTAATATAGGTTGAAAATCACCAAGTTAAGGGGCTGTCCCAATATATGGGGCAGCCTGCTTACGGTAGATTGAGAAAAATGATCCAGTGCGGGGAAAATAAAACACGAAATAGCAACGTTCAAAAAAATCACTGAGACCCACTGGTGGAGACGCCTGGCCAGGCGTCTCCACAGAGGTGGATTTAATTTAGATCATCACCGGAACTTCAAATTCGCAAATATCTCCAATGGCAGGATTTCTTCCAGGCGCTTTTCCATGCGTTCAACATGTGAACCCGACCAATATATTTGCTGACATCCAGTGCAAATGTGGAATTCGAAGAAGTATTTATTTGTCAGCGGCTCCAAACGATGCTCAATTTCCTTCTTCTCAATTGGCTCCAGAAGGTGGTTGCAGCGCATGCAGCGTTGAAAAAGATTGATGTCAGAGAATAAATTGAAGCGCTCGAGGATTTCAAGCAGCTGTTCATCTGGCTGCAGAGAACGCAGCAAATAACCATAGCGGATTGTTTTGCGCATCAGCAGCTGCCGATCNCGGGTCAGCAGAATTCGACCTTCCGAGATCGCANTTTCTACTAAACCCTGGTCCTGGTAAGCATTGCTGTAATNCGCATCGAAGCCCAACATGCGCATATCGGAAGCTAATTTCCCGAGGTGGTTGTCCAGGATAAAGCGAGCCGGGATAGTCATGCGTCCATCGTCGAACATGCCAGACAGATGGTCATGATCGGCTGTTGCAACATTAACATGCACTATATCCCCACTTTTGACGAGATACCCGAAACCAATTGTATTATCCATGACTTGCAGCTGACCAACTTCAGTATGGGGGACTCCCAGGGATTCCACCAGGTGCTTAATGGTCTGGCTGCCTTTGAACTCAATACGCTGCAGCTGCGCACGATTTCTGGATCGGAGCAGTTCCTGCAGCGGCTCGTGGAATTGGATGTGTGCGATAGTCATGCAAGGAGGTTGTATCGGCGAACTTTGAGTTATTGATCAAAATCTTGTACTTGATGGCTGCCTGTTTGATGTATTATATAACCTGAATTAAGCTATTCTAGAAAATCAGTATAAGTCATTAGGTAAAGGGGCCATCAGGATGGACGTGGTTGTATTGATATCTGCAGACACTGAATGGCGAGCTGTGCGGCAGTTATTGCCACATAAGGCGATCCAGCAAACACCGTATGGTGAATGCTTTCGGCATGATTTAATACTCAACAATGAAGAACGGAAGATAATCCTCATGCACGGTGGCTGGGGAAAAATCGCCGCTGGCGCTTCAACCCAATACGTTATAGACAATTGGAAGCCAAAATTGTTGGTAAACTTGGGCACCTGTGGAGGTTTTACAGGAGAAATCAAGCGTGGGGAGATAGTACTGGCGGAAAGAACCCTGGTTTATGACATCTACGAGCAAATGGGGGAGCCTGATAGTCACATTGACCACTACACAACACATATCGATCTCTCCTGGCTGGAAGAACCTTATCCTACCCAGGTAAGACGCGGGCTGATGATTTCCGGGGATCGGGACCTGGTGCCTGGTGAAATTGGAGAATTAAAGCACAAATACGGGGCGATCGCTGGTGATTGGGAATCTGGCTCAATTGCGTTTGTAGCGAATCGAAATGATTTGCCGCTCTTGATTTTGCGGGGCGTGTCAGATCTGGTCAGCGAGCAGGGCGGCGAGGCTTATGATAATGAGTATTTGTTCGAAGAATCGGCAAACCAAATTATGGAGACACTTCTGCAGATTCTTCCGCACTGGCTTAGTGCGACCAGTTTCTTCAGGTAAGGATGTACTCCAGCTCGATCTCATCCCTGATCGGGATGCCATCTAATCCTACAAGGGGAATTTCTGGTTTGATCTTTCGTGATTCATCAACAGCATCCTGGTGGATAGCAGCAATATGGAAGCCTCTTTTCTGGTAGAAGCGTAATGCAGGGGTATTGTCGTTGGTGGTGATCAGCCAGATTCGCCTGTAGTTTGACGAACGCGCAAAGCTCAGGGTTTCTGAAATCAAAGCTGTTCCCACTCCTTGATTTGATTCTAAGCTATCCAGGGTGACGATTTCAACTTGCCCCTCAGCGATATGATAGGTCAACAACCCAATCCTTCTTCCCGATTTCCAGGCGACGAAACCAGGCAGTTCAGCGACAATGTAAAGCTCTCCGCGCGTGACTACCCTATCAGAGCTCCAGTGCTGCAGATAAAATTCTTCAATCCATGTCTTATCCGATTGGTTTATTGAGTGAATGGATATTCGTTGGTTTGAGTCCATAACAAACAGTATACTCATATACTGATGATCAATCCAATTTAGAGCCTGATAATTCTGGTAAACTTCAATTTTGATCATGTATGAAAAGGATTCTTTCCAGACATTATGCAGCCAATATTGAAGGTAAATTTAACCGATTCAACCTTTAGCAGCTATGATATTCCTGTGCAATGGGAGTCTGAATATTTGGGAGGTGCATCGCTGGCCGCGCGAGTGTTATATGATGACTTGACCGCCGAATTAGATCCACTATCCCCCGAATCTCCATTGTTATTCTTGAACGGACCCCTGTCCGGCACTTTAGGTTCGGCGGTTGGGCGCTACGTCGTGTGCGGAAAGTCGCCAGCCACGGGTATATGGGCGGAATCGAATTGCGGTGGTTTCTGGGGGGTGGAGCTGCGGAAAACAGGATTTGACGGCTTATTGATCACTGGCAAGTCTCCAGAAGCGCTGTATTTGTGGATAAGAGATGGCGAGCTGCAGTTCATTCCTGCCAGCCATTTGTGGGGAATGGACACCTACACTACGCGAGATACTTTAATTAAAGAACTTGGTATTCCAGGGACTCGGGTAGCCTGCATCGGTCCAGCTGGTGAGAATAGATTGCCGTTTTCCGTGATAATGAGCGACCACGGCCGGGTGGCCGCCCGGACCGGGATGGGGGCGATAATGGGCTCGAAAAACCTAAAAGCAATCGCCGTGAGGGGCAATCAATCGATACCGCTGCACAATCCGGAGCAATATAATCGATTGCGTTCGCAAGCGAATAGGGAACTGCGGACTGATCCAGTTTCTCAAATCTTACGCGATCTTGGAACTGCCGGTGTGGCTGATTATTTTGACTATTTAATGGAAATGCCAAAGCGCTATTATACGCGGGGTATATCAGAAGGGGATTTATTAATCTCTGGCGCGAGCATCAAGGACAATTTTGTCCAGGGCATATCTGCCTGCCATGGCTGTGTGATCGCCTGCGGGCGGGTAGTTGACCTGGGAGATGGAGAAAAACGAAAAGGGGCAGAGTTTGAGACATTGGCTGGATTTGGTCCAAACCTTTTGATCGATGATCCGGTTCGCATAACCCAATTTGGTGAGCTTTGTGATCGCTATGGGATGGATACAATCAGCCTTTCGAACACGATTGGCTTAGCAATGCTGCTGTTTGACAAAGGAATCATCGATATTGAGGACACCGGTGGGGTGGAATTAAGATGGGGAAACGCAGATGCTGTTGAAGAACTAATTCACCAAACAGCCCGTAAAGAAGGTCTCGGTAAGCACCTGGCGTTAGGGGCGCGGGGATTTGGGCGACAATTTGATAGTGAGGGAGATGCAGTCCAGGTTAATAGGTTAGAAGTGGCTTACCACGATCCCCGGGGGGCTTCTGGGATGGGAGTGGTGCATGCCACCTCACCACGGGGTGCCTGCCACAACCAGTCGGATTACTACTTGGTTGAAGTTGGACAGGTTTATACCTCTCTAGGCATGGCGTATTACCCACCTAGAGCTGGGGCTGAAAAAGTGATCAATATCGCCATCCACCAGAATTGGCGCACCGTGTTCAATTCTTTGGTGATGTGTATTTTTGCAAATGTGCTGCCAGAAGTGGTTGTCGATTTGATCAATGCTTCAGCAGGTATGGATTTATCTGTCACCGAGTTGATGAAGATCGGGGAGAGGGGTTGGAACCTGAAAAGGGTAATAAATCACCGCCTGGGTTTGACCCGGGAAAATGATAAGCTACCCAAGGGCTTATTAAAGCCATACGAGGATGACCCTAGTGGCTATGTGCCAGATTTTTCGTCCATGATGGATGCATATTACAATACCAGAGGTTGGCATCCGATCTCTGGATTTCCACGCGAAGACAAATTAGCGGAATTAGACTTGGACTGGGTCAGCGAAGAGTTGAACACCATCAAAGCCGGACTTTCAATCTAAGGAAAATTGTGATTAGTTTAGGAGTGTAATGTGAAACTTGTCAGCACAGCTGAGATGCAGAAAGTCGAACGTGAAGCGAATGCGAACGGGCTGTCCTATGAAATGATGATGGAACATGCTGGACTGGGCCTGGCAGAACAGGTTGTATACCGGTATGCTGCACTCCAAGATGGAGGCATATTTGGACTGGTGGGTTCAGGAAATAATGGTGGTGATACCTTGGTCGCGTTAGCCAAGCTGTCGGAATGGGGATGGAATTCGAGTGCCTATATTGTCAGCAATAGACCTGGAGACGATCCTCTGATGGAGCGCTTACTGTCCAGCGGTGGAAGTATCATCGATGGTGCGGGAGATGAAAAATACAAACAATTAAAATCCGCGCTCAAAAATAACGCGATCGTTATGGATGGAGTACTTGGTACTGGAATCAGCCTGCCTTTGAGGGGTACGGTCAAGGATGTTCTTGGGTCCGCGAATAAATACCTCGCTCAGCTCGAAAAGAGACCTGTGATCGTGGCCGTGGATTGCCCTTCAGGAATAGATTGTGACCGCGGAGAGGCTGCAAAAGAAAGTCTAAGCGCAGACATGACTGTGACCATGGCAGCTGTCAAGCAAGGCCTGCTGAGGTTTCCAGCAAATAACCTGATCGGTGAGTTGTATTTGGTAGGGATTGGACTAAAAAATCAGGATAAGAGGTCGCCTACCTGGCAGGGGATCAAGCGGCAGGTCGTTTCTGATGCTGAGGTGAGCAAATTATTACCGGTTAGAGGGCGCGATGCTCATAAAGGGACTTTCGGCACAGCCCTGATCATTGCCGGGTCGATTAATTACACCGGTGCTGCACTGCTGGCTGGAAAGGCTGCCTACCGGGTGGGCGTTGGGTTGGTGACGATGGGTGTACCCGCGCCACTGCACTCAGCATTGGCTGGGCAATTTCCGGAAGGAACCTGGCTGCTGCTGCCGCATGAAATGGGGGTTATCGCGGATACGGCGGCTGAAATTGTCCTTGAAAATCTGGGTAATTCGTCTGCAATGTTGATTGGTCCGGGATTTGGTGTTGAAGACACCACAAGAAATTTTTTGAAGAGACTTTTTTCTACAGCCCCAAAATCCAAACAAACCACGATCGGATTTGTCTCGACGGCTGGGTCTGAATTAGGAGGAGGGAAGAAAGAACTGCCGCCTGCTGTTATTGATGCTGATGGGCTAAAACTCCTGTCAGATATTACAGATTGGGAAATCCTCTTGGAGCAAACTGCTGTGCTGACTCCTCATCCAGGTGAGATGGCCATTCTCACGGGAATTGATGTGAAAGAGATCCAGAAGGAGAGAGTCGCAGTTGCGGAAAAATATGCAAATAAGTGGGGACATGTGGTGGTGCTGAAAGGTGCTAACACGGTCATAGCTGAGCCAGGTGGTAGAACGGCGGTCATTCCTATTGCGAACCCTGCTCTAGCGAGAGCAGGTTCCGGGGATGTCTTAGCGGGTGTGATAACTGGATTGCGTGCCCAGGGTCTTGAAGCTTACGAATCTGCAGTATGTGGGGCTTGGATTCATGGGCAAAGTGGTTTGTACGCCGCCCAAAAAATTGGCACCAGCAGCTCAGTTTTAGCTGGGGATCTGATCAAGTCACTTCCCCAGGTTATTCAACATTTAGAAAATTAAATGTAAAAGAGGCCAATCACCGGCCTCTTTTCTTGTCCACTAATTGGATATCGAACTAGGCAGCAGCTTCTTCTGCAGGGGGTTCCTCGCCCTTGGGAGGTTTCTTCCCGGCATCGACGGCAGCCTGGATGCGCTGAACCTGCTCATCATAGGTCTGGGCAGTCTGGGAGGCTAAGTCGCCAGCCTTGGTCTGAACATCTGAGGCAGTCTCATACGCACGATCGCGCAGTTCAATGCTCTTTTCACCGATGATCGCCCTGGTCTCTTCGCCTGATTGGGGAGCCATTAACAATGCTACCCCAGCTCCGATCAAGCCGCCAATCACGAATCCTGCCAAGAACGATCCCAAATCTCCACTATTGTCAGCCATCTTATTTACTCCTTTTGTTTTATTGATTTAATATTGTTAGATTACCGTTTTCGGGTAAGGCCAATTAATTCTGTCAATCTCATTAAACCTGCTAAGTATTGATTGAGTTTTATCACCGGTTCGGTTAAGTTCTCGCTTAAAAATACTGTTGTCCCACGTAAGGTATTGGCAGTCTCATTTGTCGATTCAACGATCGGGATGATCTCATTTTGAAGCAAGTTGATCAAAGTTGCGAGTTGAACGATTAAAACCAGCAGCGCAATACCCAGAAACATGAATTCGAGAGCCATGACGATGATCATGATATCGCGAATACTTTCCGTGTTGGTGTCGGGCAGTGCCAGGTAAATTACTACCGTGATTAACAGGGCCAGCAGGAGGATAGCTCCTGCAATTGCACCTGCAATTGCCATCTGCCGGCGACGAAGCTCTTCCTGGCTCAATGGTGGGGAGCCCTGAACAATTTCAGGTTGAGGTTCGGGCTGCCGCGATGTCACTTCCGAATCCATGGCGTGGAGATTATACCACAATCGTTATTAAAATTTTCGCCTTGATCCTCAATAAAAATAGAATCTAGTGAAGGAAAATGTGCAAAAATTATGCTGAATTATGGGGAATTATTTCGGGGGATATTTATTCTTGAGCTTGCTCGGGGGTCCACTTTCCGTACCAGGTGCTCAGTAAATCTTGGACTGGTTTCCCATGAATGGAGTTCGACTTGTCCTGTAATTGGGCCGGAGTATAGAACCCCAGGGAGACAAAACCATCGATCCAATCGCGTTCGTTGATAGCTTGCAGCAGGGCTGAATATGCCGCCACCTGCTGGCCTAGATTTTGTTGGATTGAAGGATAGTCAGGATGCGGGGGTTCGAGCAGACGCGGGTTCAGGCAGTCGGTTTGATCCTCTGCGGCAGGGATTTGCAGGCAGCCCTGTATGCCGCCTTCAGCTGAGGGATATGCAGCCGCAATAGTGATTGGCATTTCGAGGCTGATATCCAGCAAGAAGACCTCTTCATCCAGATAATTCGCGGCGGTAGATCGCAGCTGTGCTTCCGAATATTCGGAATTCTGGGATAA
>JGI24024J18818_10000603_pt1 | contig 13917 bp, 13 predicted proteins | sample Cruoilmetagenom2_FD_18818 | JGI IMG/M metagenome (IMG submission 18818) | reverse complement strand
ATCGAACAGATAAAAAAGTGTCAATAATTAATAATTAAGATGCGACCCCAATATCTTTCCGTTATTCTGACGTCATGTTTGTGAAATATGGCTGCCCATTGCATAGGGGCACCATGCAGTTTTTGGCATGCCAAGCAATGGCATATTTTTGCATCTACAGGATCCGAGCACACTTCGTATTGTACCGCATCGCAGTAGCAACTTGCACGGTATTTGCTGTAAAATTAACATCTGTAATCGACGCATAATTTGATCCAAATTCCTTTTTCATAATAATCATATCCTACGCATAGGCTATCGGGAGCAAAATGAAGTGTTTTTCGGCAGTCTCAGCAGGTATAAAAAATTTGGCGTTTGACAATTCCAAATCGAAGTTAACGTATTTTGGGGACAGTCTATATTCAAGATTTAGACAGAAACCTGAAGTCGATAATTTTTATTCTTGAGCAAGTGCAAAGCGATCAAAATCTATTAACATTTAAGGATCGAATATCATCAGCTAAAACAGCTTTTGTTGCCTCATTCACAATCCGGATTATCTTCCCAGCATTTTACGTCGTAAATGCGCTGCAATTTTTCATACATAAAAGCTAAATAATAAACATGATCTGATTGACCCAATCGATAAACCCAAATACGATAAGGCTCGTCTAAAATTCGAGTTTCCTTTATAGGTTCACCACATTTTTTTAAAACGTCTCGGGAGAGGTCTCCTATAGAAACAAGTCTGCCACTACACCTGATGGTAGAGACATCCGTGCCCTTAGGGATCATATCACGTGTCATGTAATCCGCACCCACAATAAAAAGCGTAATGGAAAAAAGAGTAAGCGTTTTAGTAAATGCTGTAAACTTCATCAGGACCTCCACTTTCAAAACTTGAGTAAAATGGATCAATGGTTTGAAGATTTGCTTGATTACGGAATACTTGCCAGTATCTCAATATCGATATATTACAGATATCGTCCGAAGCGGGTTAATCAAATCGTTTTTTCAATCCAAGGAAATTCTACGGTTGCACCTGACATTCTTTTATAGTCAAGAATCAAGGTTTGATCCACAACCCCCAGATTTATGGACGCCCCCCAATTCCTAGGCAACCTCTATTGACGCAAAAAAAGAAACGCGCAAATTCAACCCCTCTTTTAGTCCCTTGTTTTCTTAAATGCGGAGCATATTTAACTGCCGTCCCTGCTGTTTTCTCAAAGCAACTTATAAACGTATGTACGTTCCCCAGGGTCCCCAAGATATGTATTTTATATTGCTTCCAAAACATTGCACAAACAGTGACTGTTAAAAACAATGCCGTAAAACCATTTATGGGTAGACATTAACTATGTGGTTCGAAGGCTGGAGCAGGTTTTCCACTTGGGCCAAGGTATCGAATAAACCAGTAAATAGCTTTAAGATCCTCATTGTTCATTGCATTAAGGATGGTGTGCGGCATCGGGGGCCTATTTGTTAATGTCTTTGCCATTTCTATCCATTCTTCTTCTTTAAAAGTGTCGAATAATAGCCGGAGATTTAATCCATAGGAGGTCCCCAGCGGTCCTCGCCATCCGATGGTATCGCCCGTCAACCATTTGTTCTCTGGAATATTCCCTTTTGATTGTAAATATCCGTTGGTATGACAATCGTTGCATCCTAATTCTTTTACCAGGAAACGCCCTTTGTCCACTGATTTCATTTTAAAGTAATAGTCGGGTTTGGTTTTCGGTGTTTTAGTTGTATCAGACTGTGCTAAATTCCAAAAAAAGAGCCCGGATAATATAAAACTTGCAAGAATAACGTGGGTAAGTTTGAATTTCATTAGTATGACTTCCTTTAAGCAGATGTGATTGTTTTATAACCTACCAATACTCATATTGGGCTTTGCGAATATCAATCGGCCAAAACGACAGGTTTGCCTTGGCATGAAAACAATTTTTATTTGTATCAAATTATTGTGATATTTTCAAAGGTTATTTCTCCAGTTACAGTGCGGATCATCACTCCGGTTTTTTTGTCGATAACTGTGTGCGGAATACGTGGAATACGGGACATCCTATAATCCCTACTGCTGATTTTGCTGAGATTCCCCCCGGATCAAGAGCTGCAAGACAGCATCGAACAGCCGGCCCGGTGACGGGCCCAATCCGGTCGTTTTTTCGCAAAGTCTTCCTTGTCGGGTTGTTCATCGTAAGGATATCGCATGACCTCCAGCAATTCGTTCACCAGTGAAAAATCACCCTGTTCAGCCTTGTCGATGGCCAGTTGGGCCAGGTAGTTTCGCAGCACGTATTTGGGGTTGACGGCGTTCATGCGCCGGCGTCGCGTCTCATGGGATGTATTGTCCTTTGCCAGGCGTATCAAATAATCACTCAGCCAACTCTCGATTCGCGTTCGATACGCGTGTGTCAACTGTTCTGAAACGTAATACGCGGGCATCAGCGGAGCCATGAGTGTTTCGTCACGGGTATCGCCAAGGGATTTGACATCAACATCGATCATGGCCAGCCGACGAAAAAAAATCGTCATATCCGTCTCAACCAAAGGCAGGATTGCAAACAGCTCGTCGAATAACGCGGTATCCGTGGCGGCCTCGAAAGTCTCTAATCCCAGTTTTTGTACCATCATGGCCTGCCAACCCTCTTGAAAGTGTTGCGCATAAACATCCAGTGCCTGTTGCAGGGGTTCGATCTTGCCAATCAACGGATAGATGGCATTGGCCAGCTGAACGAGGTTCCAGTGCGCCATTTGCGGCTGATTACCGTAACAATAGCGACGGCTGCCGGCGTCGGTGGTGTTCGGGGTCCAGCCGGGATCATAATCTTCCAGCCAGCCGTAGGGGCCGTAATCCATGGTGAGCCCGAGAATCGACATATTGTCCGTGTTCATCACGCCATGCACAAACCCCACGCGCATCCAGTGTACGATCAGGTCGGCGGTTGTTCGGCACACTTCCGCGAACCACTCGAGATAGACCTCCGGCGACGGATCGCCCAGATGGGGGAAATCGATGCGGATGGTATAATCCACCAGTTGCTTCAACACCTCTATTTCTTCACGTGCAGCGAATATCTGAAAATTGCCGAAACGCGTGAATGACGGCGCAACGCGGCAGACGACAGCGCCCGGTTCCGGTTTTGGGTTACCGTCGTAAAACATGTCTCTCACGACCTGTTCACCGGTTAATATGAGGCTTAACGCACGCGTGGTGGGCACACCCAAATGAAACATGGCCTCGCTGCACAAAAATTCACGCACCGAGGAGCGTAACACCGCCAAACCGTCTGCTGCGCGTCTGTATGGTGTGGGGCCTGCGCCTTTGATTTGCAAAGCCCAGCGTTCTGACCGCTGATTGATGATTTCACCCAGATTAATGGCGCGGCCGTCGCCCAGCTGCCCGGCCCAGTTACCGAACTGATGGCCGCCGTAACAGGTCGCATAGGGCGACATGCCCGGCAGAATACGATTGCCGGAGAAAACATTTAGGAATTTATCGGATTCACAGGTTTCTACAGAAAGGTCCAGCAGTGCCGACACTTCCCGGGAAAAGGCAACCAGCTTCGGTGCAGCGACCCGTGTCGGCTGTACGAATGTGTAACACGCCCCTGTCACCTGGCGAGGGCGGTTGGTCGTTTCAGGGTCAGCCGGCAGCTCACGGGCAAAACGATTGTCAAACGTCAATGATCCCAGTGTGCCGCTCCCGTCTCGTTGTTCTGCCAGGAAGTCGACAATCATGCGTCTCATTGCGTCGACATCGAATTTTTCGGCCTCATCGGTACAGTCCTCCGAACAGTTTTTATGATTTTGAAGATCTGTTTTCAGTACCATGATTCAATCCTTTTATTCTGGAAAACTTGCCTGCGCGGTTCTATAAAGGGTGATCGGTCATCAAGGTTTTTATCCCCAGCGGCAATGTGCCCCCTGCCTTGGAACATTGTAATCATTGTTTGAGTTCATGCAACGAAATCTTGAGGCGCTGTGAAGTGATAAAAGCTTTTGTGGAGTTGTTTCGGTATGATGAAACCGCCGGTTTTACAAAAAATTTAAAAGGTTCAATTGCGACCCTGTTGTTTCTCAAAGCAACTTGTATCATCAAAATAACTAATATGGGGATGATTATTTGAATCAATTGCGATGGAAGGAAACCATCCTACCGATCCATCACTATCCACTGTCTCCGCAACCCATTCTCCGGAAGCATCTGTAGTGTACTTGAGATCTTCGTTATCCCCATCGCTATAGCTAATATGGACATTATCTGATGAATCAATTGCGATGGAGGAATACAATCCTACGGATCCATCACTATCCACCGTCTCAATACTCCATTCTGACACTGCTTCTGCATTGTGACTTACTAAACTCATCATAATTAAAAAACTGCCAAATGCCATCAGACATATCATTAACAACTTCTCAATCTTTGTTCTCATTTTTTCACTTCCTTTCCTTTTCTGAAGTGACAGACAATTGTTTTTCCTTGGCACAAGTTTACACACTAATAATGAAAATCGGGCTTGCCCAAACTTGTGTTATCTTGATAATCATCTAAAAGGCACCTCCCAATCACAAAAAAGGATGCGATTTGTTATAGGTGGTTAAGGCAATTAACAACCCTTTAACAAAAGGAGGAGCTCGATGGAATTATCACCTGATACTGTTTCTTTGATATTGAATGGATATCACAACAATTTAAGGATATCTCAAAGTTGTGTTAGCCAGTATCTCAATATCAATTTGGTTGCCAGATATCGTAAAAAGCAGGCTAATCAAATCGCTTTTTTTAATCCGTTCAATGCTATGTTTACCCCTACCCCCACTTTTATTCACAAGGATCAATTAGACCCCAGCCCCACTTCTCTTAAACATTAACAATTAAGATCCGACCCCTATGTCTTTTAGTAAAGCCTGTTATTTTAGATGATCTTCCGTATACAATGAGAGTTCGATCATCCGTTCAAGAAGCTCGTCCGCCTGAAGGCCTGGAAAATTGTAACGAACCAGTTCTTTGCAGAACAGGCGACAAATATAGCGAAGCTTTCGGCTCTTTTGCTTGCCTGCATATACGAAGTCTCTATGACCGTTGTTTATGACAATTACGTTCTTATCCACATCGAATCTTGAGCGCCACATCTCCGACGGTGCCCGCCGATAAGTGTACCCTGGAAGCCCTTTGCGTGATCCTCCTGTCACGGCGGATTGACCAACAAGCGAATCGGTAACGGTGATCAACGCCTCGTCTTTGCATTCGATCTCCCCCTGACAAACGATGAGCCTTAATGTGGTCAGACCTGGCTCCGGAGGAGCAATAAAAATGACGGTTTCACCATCGTGGCTCAATAGTTGACCTTCTCCGTCAACGATTTCCCACCGATATAGCAGATCCTTCCAAACAGTTCGCCGTGCGCGATCCCGGCAAACAGCCCGATATTTTTTTCGTCTATCGACCGGAACAACGCTCGACTTCGGAGAAATCAGCACACTGAACAGGGGACCGGCATATTCATAGAACTCCTTACGTCCCTCTTCGCTATCGTTATATTCAGAGGCGGTTTCAAGCATATCACCTTCCCGGTCTTTTAGACCCGGAGCGGTACCCATTTCCGATGGTAAAGAAAAAAGAGCGTCTGTCTTTTTTTTACTTTTTCTGGCATGAACATCGAACCAGTCATATTCCTCTTGAGGAAGACGCAGAAACGCCTCCCTGAGAGCACGCTGAACCTTGCGTAAAATTCGTCGGCTGGACCGTTCTTCTTCAGCCTTGCGCTGTTCTTCGATCATTTGTTGCAACTGCTTTTCAACCGGCTCCATTGCACGGCAAAAACCGTCAAACTTCTCATCACGAATGATGCCTTGTCGCGTCCCCGGCGTAAGGTTCAAGAATGTTGCATCAAGAATGCCTTGGAGATAACCCGCGGTCCACGGTTCCTTCTGAAAATTATCGATATCTGTAATCGATGGCAAAATCCGTGTGCCGCGCCGATACAATCCAACCTGGTTTGCAGAACCTGGATCACCAAGGTATAGTTCCAGGTAAATATCACTCGGCGTGCCCTCGGCAGGTTTGAGGCCATGGAGCAGGCGCCCGGTGAACTGACGAGGAACCACGATATACTCTGCCCGGCCTGTTCGATCCACGACCCTGATCTGCACTCCCGACTCCTTGATCCGGTCCCTGAGTTCGGCCGCAAGATACCGCTGGATCTTCTCCCCTGTAAGAGATCGCAACCCCGGCAACAGGGGATAGATTATCAAATCTGTTCCATTGAAAGGAATCAATATGCGTTTCTTGGAAACCGTGAAGTTCGGTGAGTCTTTGGTCATTGTCATTTCATATGGGTTCCCATCGACTCCGCAAGAGGTGATACTAAGGTTCCGGCCAACTGTCCAAAAGCTTAAAAGACCGATCCCGAATTCACCTTGGATCCCCTTTACGCCTTCCGCTTTCAGTCGCTGTTTAATGGAATCGCAGATGTGGGTCGCCACGTGATGAAAATTGGGCAGCCCCTTTTTATCCCTTAAGATTCCTTCACCGTCGTCGCTGATCTTGAGATAAAATTCTCCCTTCTTCTTTCCCCTGGTGATGACGATTTGTCTGGCCCTCGCATCAATGCTGTTTTCCACAAATTCAGCCACCGCTTTCAGCGGATTGGTTTGTGAAGTAGCAATGATGCTGATCGCATTCCAGTGATCTGCTATACGCAACTTTCCTGCAGGCGCTCTCTTTTTTCTTTTTTTTCGAACCGGTATAGTCACCTCTGACCTCCCAATGTCGATATGTCTTGATAAAATCGTAGCAACTTAAGGCAATTTAAAGGACGTTCTTAATATATAAAGTTCTTATTCGACCAGAAAATATTGATTGATCTTGGCAATATTTTCACCACGAATCACCGATTGGCTTACCGCCGGTATAGATATGTTCAGTTTACGGGACAGTGTTGCCATGCTAATCCCCAATTCTCTTACCGCCCAAAAACATAACAAACTTCGGGCCTCAACGATATGACGATGTTTTCCTGCAGCCCACACCACATCGCATTCTATATTGAGTAAATCTGCAACTCGCCTGGCTATCTTATCTAAATCAAACCCTTGGGCTTTAAGCGAATATTTCTTCTTCATTGCTTCATTAGCGGCGTTTAGGATTTGTTCGACAAAATCGCCGTCACCTAAAATACGTTCATCCCCTTTTTGATAAATCTTAGCTCTCCGTTGAGCTTTTATCGCCGACCATCCGCCTGCACTGCGAATAAGACCGCCGCCTATTAAATCGGGTCTTTTCCCTTTTAAAATGGTTTTATTTAAGAAAGCGTTGTATTTGCGACGCGCTGGCTCTGCCTTTTTGTCAAACATTTTTAAAACGCTGTCAATATCCTGCCAATCGTTTTCAAATTTTCCCATAAGAACGCCATGACCGGAGTATGAATACCTCCCAAGTTGAATTAAATCCGTCACAAGGCCTGCACGTAATGGATTAAGATGAATATATCGTACCAATTCCAGCAAATATAAATCTTCTTGGCAAAGAATCGATTTGTAACGGTTTTGAAAAAGATGTCCGTATCGACGGTGCTTGCGGTTATGAGAAATGGCATAACCGGTTAATAGTCTCCGCATAACCGTTGCGATTGGAGCAGATCCTGTTCGAAGCAATAAATGGAAATGGTTAGGAATTAATGCCCATGCATAGCAAGTGGTTTTTGTTTCTGTCAGAATGACACCGAGCCGATCTAAAAAATTATTGCGATCCAGATCGTCTTTAAAGATTTCTTTTTGTTCAATCCCTCGGGCGATAATATGATGAAGTGCACTAGGAGCATCTATTCTCGATTTTCTAGGCATGGTATTCGAATAACATGAAAGGAAAAAAGAAACAACTTAATATGTTAAGAACGTCCCGCATTTTAAGATATCGCAATAATTGGTGCGATGATCTGAATGCTTTGGGGTCTACAGGGCCATTTACGAGTAAAAAACAGTGAAACTAACTGGCGTTTATAGCCGCTTATCGCGACTTCTTAGCATGCTTAGCTGCAGAAAGCCCTGCTACACAACCTTCACCTACAGCCTTAGCCATCTGCCACGGTGGGCCGCAAATATCTCCGGCGGCATAGATGCCTGTAACATTTGTCTGCTGCTGCTTATCTGTGACAATGTATCGAAAATTTTCATCGTCAAGCGCAACACCCAAAGTAGCAGCCAGTTCGACTGCTCCTTTTGCCCCTGTCTCTATAAAGACACCATCCACATTCAACCTATGTTCGCTGTCCATTATCAAGCCTTCAACATTTTCTTGACCGACTATTTCTTTGACCCTGCACCCTAAGTGTATATTAGCATTAGATTCTCGAATTTGATAATCAAGGCGATCGGAAACCTGCAAATGATCCGCTATAAGATGGACTTCTTCAGCGTAAAAGAGCAGAGTTAACGCACCGGCAACTGCTGCCGACTCATTGCCGACCACGGCCACTTTGGCACCTTTGAAAAAGGTTGCATCGCAATCGACACAATANCTCACACCTTTTCCAAGCAGTTCTTTTTCGCCTGGAACCCCCAAACGGTTGCGAGTGACTCCCATAGCCATTATAAGGGTTCGAGTTTTTATGGTCCGATCACCCTCAGTCAAAATGATTAACAAATCGTCTTTCTGTAAGGTCTTAATGACATCCTCATGGAGAAAATGTGCTCCAGAATCAGAGGCTTGCGTTACGCCCTGCTGGAGTAGCTCCTGACCAGAGATACCAGTAATACAGCAATAATTATCGACACGGGCTTTATAAAGACTCGATTTGTGCTCCCGACCCATTACCAGTACCGATGCCTTAGCTCGGGCAGCATGGATTGCCGCCTGAAGTCCTGCAGGTCCAGTGCCTAAAATGACGACATCATATATCTCTTGATTCATTTTATCCTCCCGGTGATCCGGTCTGAAATACATCCACTACAAACTGGTCATCAAATTTTCCACCTCTGACTTCCAGCGCAGCCTGTAATCAATTTGAACCTCTTTTCAACGCCGCCATAGGCCCTTAGATGATTTTTGAGATGGATTTTAATGGTTTTACGCTTATAGTTGTTCAAGATAATCAATTATAGCGTTAATCGACGTATCTAAGCCTGCCATTTTTCTAAATTATATGTAACTTAAAGTACCTGTTCTTTTTTTCTGTCAAGTAACTTAATGTTTCAGAAGCCGTGTAAGATGAGCACCTAAAGATCATCCGATCAATTTCGCTGAAAGATTGATTTCTGTCCCGGCAAAAAGTCTTGAAATTGGGCATTTCTCCTTGGCTGTTTGAGCATATTGAGCAAATTTATCAGCATCCAGGCCGGGTACCTCTGCTTCACAATCTAAGTCAATACTGGTAATCTTCGGGCCGTCATCTTCTCCCAAACGAATTGAAGCCGTTGTCTGTACGCTTGTAGGTGTAAAATTATCCGCACTCATGATAGCGGCAAGGTACATTGAAAAGCATCCAGAATGGGCAGCCCCAACAAGCTCTTCAGGATTTGTGCCTTTGCCCTCTTCAAAGCGCGATGCAAATGTAAAAGGGCCTTCAACTTCACCATATTTCATTACGCCGTTGCCTTCTTTCAGTGTGCCATTCCATCTGGCAGTTGCTTTACGTGTCGCCATGTTTTCCTCCTGTTCGGGTAAGGGGTTAAACCATTAATATTCGATTTTGGTTTGCAATTTTTACAGGGAACTGTCTATCTTTTTAAATCTTCTGTCATCGCTCTATCACTCTACGACTGATCGCTGGATAGACTAATATAATCACTATTCAAAACATTAAACATAGAATGAAAAAATCAAGCAAATAAAAAACGTTCTTTCAAGGAGTCGGCGTCACATCTTGATTTGTGATTTAAGTTGCTTGAATTGTTTCTTAAATTTAATATCCTTAGATATTCTTGCGCGAGTGATATTTGCTCGGCGGCTGATCGAGGAATAGGTCAGTCCCAGAAGATCTCCTATTTCCTGGTTTTTATATAAACCGGTTTCCCACAGCAGGTAAATTAATAAATCGCGCTTGTCTCTATATTGCTCGGATATTCTTAAAGAGCGCCTATAATCTATCAGATTGCAGTCTAAAATACGGGCAGCTTTTTCCAAAAGTGTTTTAGGATTACTCAGCAATACATAGGCGAATATGTCGGTTTCAAAACGTGCCGACATCTCACCCAAACAATTCAAGAAAGACACTCGGTCTTTGTAGTCCCGGAATATATCCTTGTGCTCATTTCCCCTTGAAGGGACATGATACAGAGCACCTTCAAATTCGATTCGCCAAGGTCTTGCCATGTTGCAAAATTATCATTAACGTTTATTAATTATCAACAGCTAATCACTAATCAAGATGTGACCCCATGATCGTTAGGCCAATTTATACCGATTACATATGTCGTAAAAATAAAAGGGAAACTCCTATCAAATGGATTTGGCTCTATTCAAAAAAAAATGATATCATACATATTTTATGGAAATGATATGACCGGTAGCCAAGGGCCATTGCTGGCCCCAAGCCACCTAAAAACTATACAGGCTAGATTCTCATCACACGACTCAAACCCTAAGCTGCTGCTAGCAGGCCGTTACCCATAGCCTTCTCGACCTCATCCGTTGAAAGGACTGCGTTGGCGATATACCCAAAGTTGACGAGTGCCGCCTTGTAGCCGTCACCCAACTCGGGATGCCGTGCGCCAGCCGTTGCGTCCTTCACCACGGTGACTTCGAAGCCCTGCTCAAGTAACTCGCGCAAATGGGCTTCAACACAAAGGTTGGCTGACATTCCTCCCAGGATGATCTTGCTGATATTGCGCTTCCTGAGCTGCAGAATAAGGTCGTTGTTTTCCGGACCATAGACCTTGTGGGGGCTGACCACAATGGTCTTGCCGTCCTCAATTAAGGATTTATAGCGATCGAGCCAGTCGGCGCCCGATCCGGAGAATCCGGCGAGGCTCAATGCACCGCTGCGATCGAACATCTTGATCTCGTGCATCATTTTCTCGACGGTTCCACCGAACTTCCACGAGTGATCAGTGGGGTAATAGTAATGGGGCGAGATAAAAACCTCGAACCCGTTGATCTTTGCGGCCTTAACGATCCGCTCTATGTTCTCGACGGTCTTGTTCTCTTTGACGCTGTCGCCGACGAGTTCCCAGGTGACACCCTTCTCACTCAGAAAATCGTTCTGCGGGTCGGTNATCACTACCGCCGTATCTTTTTGGTTGATTTCCATGGTTTTTCTCCTTTATTGCATGAATAGGNTGCGATTCGTAACGAGACGCACCGATTACTGATACTAAGTGATATAGAACCAGTTCAGGTTCTTATAATAGGTCTGTATTCAGAACATGACGCAAGATTTTGTGATAGCTCTACTGATGGCCATTAATGGGAAAGATCAGGAATAGGTAAAAATTACCTAAGAATTGAACTGAATAAAATTCAGAACCTATTTTAGAAGAATATATATGAAATCGCTAAAGTCAAATGAAATATACCACAATGTGGCAATTTTAATCGGGTGGGGATGATATGCTTTGCATGAAGATACCTTGATAAAAGTGCAACCCAAAGTTAATCAATTCCGAATTAAATATATCGTAATTTCCGTAAAAAAGCACAAGGGCAAACCCAATGAAATGAATTTGCCCTTGTGAAAAACGATATCACAGGTTCTGAACCCACTGTTAAGATGTTGGATACATAGCAGGTATCAACAGTTTGGGGTTGATGATTTCATATCGAAATCATCACCATATTAAAGGGGACTGAATTGAAGATTTAGAGCAGAAAGAAAGCATAAGATCAAGCAACTTTAAGAAACTTCGCATCTTTAATGTGGAAGCTGAATATCAATATCTCACAGAGTCTATTTAAATTATCTTGAAGGGCCTTTTTTTTGAAATTTCCCGTCAGGCGGTCTTCAGCCATTGCTTTAGCCATTACTGCAAGAAGCTGAACTCTCTTATGAAATTCCTGCTCCTCCTCTGCTTTAACTTCGGAGGTAATACCCGACTGACTTTTCGATTCGTGATTTTCGAAAAATTTTGTTTCGCTGATTAATCGCAGGGAATGATAAAAAACGTGATGGGCGTTTTCTATGATGGCGGTTTTTCGATACTTTCCAATGGGATAATTTTTTAAATAAGCCTTGGCCATTATAATAAGAAGTTTCAAACGTGATAAAAAAATATCGTTAACGCATTTTGCTCTCATATCTTCTGACGTCGGCCCGATTTTTTTCATAATTCGTCTCTTCAACTTTTAGTTTTCCATCACCTATTGTTCGAGATTTGCCCTTTAAAATATCTTTGTTATTATTCCGATGTTCTTGATTTTCGTCTTCTATCGTTCCCGCTTCTCCTTTCCTTGCCAAACCTGCGTTCGGGAATATGAAAATCATAAGAAAACTGGCGTCGATCAATCCCTAAGCGCCTACCCCCATTATCGCGTAGTACCTTGAGCATGGCAGGCTAACCTTTGAACGTCTTGCGCCCTATGAGCGTAAGAAAGATCAATCCGACGCCTAAAAGGAGCAGTTTAAATGGTTCTATTAATCGAGAAGGATTATTTTGCGGTCCATCATAATATCTTTCTTGTGGCAAGTATTTTTCAAACATGAAGTTAACTGAAAAACTGTTAAAGGCATTCTCCACCGCGTGTGCATCTTTCAGATTATTGTTGAAACCAATGGATAACAAATTAGTTGTCACAAAGGCTAATAATAATATGATCGAACCAATTAATAAGAACTTTTTCATTTTGATTGTTTTCTACATGCTATAGGAAAGTTTGAGCTTACCCTGAATACTCTGAGCGAAAATGTTTTTTAACTTAAACACCAAAATGTTGGGAAACAAGATAGTCTTGATCGCTACTTAAATTTCAAATGGGAAGTTCATTTGAAAGGAGGTGTGACGAACAATTTCATAGTTCTATCTATTATGTTTGCATGCAAAAAACATGCAAATCAAACCATTATTCCAAGTCTTTAAATATCACGCGGTTAGCTCAACGGTAAAGAAAACAAAAAAATAATTGTGAAATAAACACCACAATTCTTATTACTTTTATTACATATTGGGTAATTTGGGTAATAGGAAAAAAAGTGGGATTTGGGAGATATTATTGAGGGTTTGAAGCACAATCATGGCACATCATGGCATTTCATGCCAGTATTTGGACTATAAATTTGTTTAACAGGTGTTGTGATATCTGTAAAGATTTGAGGCTTGAATTTCCTGCGATAAATAGCAGAAAGAACAACTCGCAATAATAAAAAAGGCAGGGCCATTTATGTTGGATTTTTCGGGTATCGGCATCCAGTCATAGTCTTAAGGTTTGCGAAATCGACTTGTTGGTCGTAGTCATGCTGAACCTCATAGATACTGGCACAGCTGACAGTAAAACAAACCATAGAAGTCCTTAATTTTAATTAATAAACCTAATTGGTGACCCCTCATTTTGGCGTGATCAACTTATTATTTTGCAAATCATTAACCAGAACTCTGATCACATCATTAATGATTTGATCTTTTGAGTCTTTGCTAAATGTTTTTGATTGCCCAGACCAAATGAGTTTTTCTGTTTTTACATCGTACAAATTCGTTTCCAATCGGATGGTTTTGCTTGTGCTTGCATATCCCGGATCACGCGAATAACTGTATCGGCTATGATAAAAACCGTGATAGCCTCCACGTGTATGACCGCCACGTGTGTAGGATTCTTTTACTTCTTTGCCAACCAAGTGTGTGATGATCACAGCGTCATTTTCAAATTGATTGACAGCATTTATTATCGTCTCTTTTTTCAGTTCTAAATTTGCAGGCATAGGTATGGCTTCTTCACTCGAGATAGCTTCAACTCCAGCTGATTTTAACCGTGCAACAAATTTTCGCTCAAAAGATCGCCGA
>JGI24024J18818_10000601_pt1 | contig 13941 bp, 5 predicted proteins | sample Cruoilmetagenom2_FD_18818 | JGI IMG/M metagenome (IMG submission 18818) | reverse complement strand
TGTACCTGCACATGATGAGAGAGACTTTGAGTTTGCCAGTAAATATAACTTACCTATTAAGCGTGTTATAGAAGGTGGTGATGAACTCCCATATACAGGAACAGGTGACCTTGTTGATAGTAATCGTTTCTCTTGTGTGGATAGTAATGAAGCAAAGGTAGCTATCATTAATGAATTTGAAGAGAGAAGAACAGGTAAAGGTACAACGAACTATAAACTTAGAAATTGGGGTATAAGCCGTCAACGTTACTGGGGTGCACCTATACCATTTGTACATTGTAATGCCTGTGGGCTTGTGCCTGAGAAGATAGAAAATCTTCCTATCGCTCTTCCTGAAGACGTGGAGATCACAGGTGAGGGGAATCCGCTTGAAAATCATCCTACATGGAAAAACTGTACCTGTCCTGTCTGTGGTAAAGATGCGAAACGTGAAACAGATACTCTCGATACCTTTGTGCAGTCAAGCTGGTATCAGTTCCGTTATGCAACCAATCCCAAGAAATGGAATGAAGTAGGGATAGACAAAGAAGAAGCAAACTACTGGCTGGGTGTAGATCAGTACATTGGTGGTATAGAACATGCCATTTTACACTTGCTTTATGCGAGATTTTTTACCAAAGTACTTCGTGATCTTGGTTACCATGACATAGATGAGCCTTTTGAGAATTTACTTACTCAAGGTATGGTATTGATGGATGGTGCGAAAATGTCCAAGTCTAAAGGAAACACAGTAGATCCTGATGCATTGGTAGAAAAATATGGTGCAGACACAGCCAGACTCTTTACACTTTTTGCTGCGCCACCTGCTAAAGAGTTAGAGTGGAATGACTCTGCGGTTGAGGGCGCCTTTAGATTTATCAAGAAACTGTACGATAGACACGAGAAGGTCACTGGTAATACTCTACCGGACATCGATCAAAGCACTTTAAGTAAAGAGTCTAAACTTGCACGTGTCAAAGTGTATGAAGCACTTCAAAAGTCTTCAGATGTTTATGAAAAAACATTTGCATTTAACACACTCATCGCGGCATGTATGGAAGCAACAAATGCTTTAGATAAACAAGATAACGGTGATGTATGGACAGAGGGAATGTATATTATGTTGAACCTCTTAGAACCGATTATCCCTCATGTAACAACTGAACTTTCTGAAATGTTATTTGATCGCAAAAATATGGGTGCTATACTTGAAGTAAAAGAAGAAGTGTTTGTACAGGACAGTATCTTGTATATGGTAATGATCGGCGGTAAGAAACGTACTGAAGTAGAGATAAGTCCTTCTGCAAGCCAAGATGAGATCTTGGCAACAGCAAAAGAGGCAGGTGCTAAATGGCTTGAAGGCATGGTGATCGTTAAAGAGATAGTGGTTCCAAACAAATTGGTAAACTTAGCTGTAAAGCCCAATAAATAATCTAAAAGAGAAGAGGAAAACATGCAAATAAAATCACTATTTTTTACATTTATCACTTTAATAATGATAAGTGCTTGCGGCTATAAACCCTCTTCACATATGATCAAAAATGTTTTTGAAGACAGCGTATATGTAGAGGTCATCGTTGATAGGGCAGAACCTGAGAATGCACCTTTTGTGAAAGATGAGATGAACCGTTTGGTCTATACACGTTTTAAAGGGCGGGTGACATCTAAAGAAGAAGCAAAGAGTCAGATCATTATCTCATATCAAGGAAGCAGTTTTACACCACTTGCTTATGAAGATGGGTATGTTACACGTTACCGTGCCAATATCAGAGTACGTTTTAATATGGTAACAAAAGAGGGTAGGCTTAAGAAGACTATTTCAAGTATCGTTGAATCGGATATCCATGCAAGTTCACTTACCTCTTCAGCACTTAGAACGGATGCTATCCGTAAAGGTTTAGGCAAAGCCTTAGATGAATTCTTGGCTTATGTGAGTGCTAAAGGGATGTTAAAAGAGAGTAAATGATAATACCTTTTGATACCTTTCTTGAAGCCAAACCTCTTTACTATAAAGAGATAGACCATGCGCGTGTGCATAGGGCTTATTCCTTGCTCAAACCGCAACTAAAACAACCACGAACGATCCATGTTGTGGGAACGAACGGTAAAGGTTCTACAGGACGCATAGTGGCGCATTTAGCATATAAAAGCGGTCTCAAAGTAGGGCATTATACCTCTCCTCATATTATGAATTTCAATGAACGTATCTGGCTGGATGGTCAGGATGTTTCAGATCAGGTTCTGGAACTTGCACATCAAAAACTTTTTTCTATTTTGGGCAGAGAGATGAGTGAGGGGTTGAGTTATTTTGAATATACGACACTATTGGCCTTTATCGTATTTGAAAATTGTGATCTGATGGTGTTGGAAGCAGGGCTTGGGGGTGAGTTTGATGCGACCAATGTGTGTGATAAAGAACTCTCTATCATCACCCCCATAGGCATAGACCATCAGGCTTTTTTGGGTGAAAGCATCGAAGAGATCGCGCGTACGAAAATACGAAGTATTCAGAAGAAAGTGTTGTTGTCACCACAGGTGTATGATGAGGTGGTTGGAGTGACGAGAGAGATCGCTTTGGAGAAAAAAGCAGCACTTTTCAGTATTCAGCGTTCAGCGTTCAGCATTCAGGGTGAATTAATGCAGATTGCCAAAGAAAAAGGCTGGGGAGATTATCTTGTAGACAATGCAATGGTAGCACTTCAGGCACTGGACTTGCTGGATATTGACTATAGAGTAAATGATTTATATTCTATGGAACTCTTTGGACGTTTTTATGCATTGACAGATAATATACGTATCGATGTAGGTCATAATCCATTGGCAGCTCAAGCCATAGAAAAAGCGCTGGACAAAGAAGTTATACTGATCTATAACTCTTTAGATGATAAAGACTATGAAGAAGTGTTACGTACACTGAAACCTAAAGTCAAACGTGTAGAGATACTTCCTATAGATTCACAAAGAGCTACCACGATGGAAGAGATAGAAGATGTTTTAGGAAAAGTAGGTTTGGAGTATAGCCTTTTTGAGGGGAAGATAGATAAAGATGAGCATTATTTAGTATTCGGTTCATTTTATGTCGTAGAAGAATTTTTAAAGAAGATGGAAGAGTAAAAAATGTACCAAAGTAATATATACCAATACCTCGAAGAGTTAAAAGCAAAAAAAACTACAGATGATAAACTTCTTATTTGTAAAGATGACAAAGAGGCCGTACAGATACGAGATGTATCTGTTCTGCACGGTTTTGATACTTTTGTTTTACCTGACCTTCGTGTGTCAGTAGGAGAAGACTTACGTGCGTATGATGAAGATCTGCAGGCATTTTTTATTACTTTGGCAAATTACTATCAAAGTCAAAAGAAAAAAGTGCTTGTTTCTCCTTTGCGTTCCTTACTCGTACCCTTTCCTAAAGAAGAATTTTTTGATAAAAAAACTATAGAGTTTGGAGATACACTTAATTTACAGGCACTTAAAGATACTTTGTATCACTGGGGATACCATTTTACAGATATAGCGGCACAACGAGGTGAAGTCTCTTTTCGTGGAGATATTATAGATATATTCCCTACCAATGTTGATAAACCTTACCGTGTTTCAATGTTTGATGAAGAAGTTGAGACGATACAGCATTATGATGAAAATACACAAAAACGTCTGTCAGATGAATTGGAATCTTTTACCTTTACTCCAGCCTTTTTAGCTCTTGACAAGACCCAATATGAAGCACTTAAAAACAGGGCAGAACGAAGTAAATATGATACTTTTGTCAAAGATATAGACTCTCTTGGCTTGTGGCACCTTGATGACTTGGGTCAGAGTGCAATGGAAGCCTTTGATGCTGTGTGGGCAAGTAATATAGACGATGAACTTAAAGAAGTGTATGAACTTGGCGAACCACTGATTCCTCGAAAGTCATTTTTACTGCCATCCATTCCAGAAGGTAGTAAATACCGTGATCTTGAAGCTGTGAACCCCAATAAATTACTGGAATCACATAAAGAAAAAAAGATCACGATCATTGCAAAAAATGAAAGTATCGTACGTGGTTCAGAACTGGACTCTTTTGAAAATATAGAGTTTGTCTACCAGGACGGTATTGTTAATCTTTTAGGTGCTGACAGGCTCATTTTATCACTCAATAAACCTGTCAAGCGTAAACGTGTCAAGAAAGCGGGTATCGTACTTGATGAACTCAAACCCGGTGATTATGTGGTGCATGAGAATTATGGTGTAGGTATCTTTAAGGGCATTGAAAAAAGAGATGTTTTAGGGGCTACCTCTGAGTTTGTAGTGATGTTCTACCAAAATGAAGACTCTCTGCTCATTCCTGTATCAAGCCTTGAAGTGATAGACCGTTATGTGGCAGAGGGCGGGGCGTTGCCTATCCTGGACAGACTTGGTAAAGCCAGCTTTAAAAAGCTCAAAGCCAAAGTCAGAGAGAAACTTTTTGCCATAGCATCGCAGATCATAAACCTCTCTGCCCAGCGTCACTTGAAAAAGGGTATCAAATTAAAAAGAAACATGGAAGAGCATGCTATCTTTATGTCTGAAGCGGGTTTTGTCCATACAGAAGATCAGGAACGTGCGATCACTGACATGCTGGATGATATGTCCAGTGGTCGTATGATGGACAGACTGCTCTCTGCAGATGTAGGTTTTGGAAAAACTGAAGTAGCGATGAACGGGATGTTCGTTGCGGTGAAGAACGGATACCAGGCGATGATGATAGCCCCTACGACACTGCTTTCCGCCCAACACTTCAAGTCTTTTAAAGAGCGTTTTTATGAACATGGTATTCGCATAGGAAAGTTAGACAGGTTTTCAAGCACCAAAGAGAAAAATGCCACACTTAAAGGTTTGGAAGAAGGTACTATAGATGTAGTGGTGGGGACACATGCACTGCTCAAGGCAAAATTTAAAAATCTGGCACTTGTCATCATAGATGAAGAGCATAAGTTTGGAGTAAAGCAAAAAGAGGCACTCAAAGAGATAGCCATCGATGTACATCTGCTCTCCATGTCAGCCACACCGATCCCAAGATCTTTAAACCTTGCAATGTCTGATGTAAAGTCTTTTTCTGAAATCCTTACACCCCCTACAGAGAGACAGGGAGTAAGAACTTTTGTAAAATCTTATGACGATAAAGTCATTAAAGAAGCCATACTGCGTGAGATGCGTCGTGGAGGACAGATATTTTACGTCTTTAACTCCATCGCAGGGATAGAAGAGAAGAAAAAAGTACTTTTAAAGCTCTTACCAAAGCTTCGCATCGCTGTACTGCACTCCAAGATCTCTGCCAAAGAGACAGAAGATGAAATGATGCTCTTTGAAGATGGTGAGTATGATGTACTGCTTTCTACATCCATTGTAGAGTCAGGTATCCACATGCCTCATGCCAACACGATGATCGTGGATGGTGCGGATAACTTCGGTATTGCTGATCTGCATCAGCTTCGCGGGCGTGTGGGGCGTGGAGGAAAAGAGGGGTACTGTTATTTTATGGTGACAGACAAAGAGCGTTTGACCGACAATGCCAAACGTCGTCTGCTTGCACTTGAATCACATTCTGACTTAGGGTCTGGTGCAGTGTTGGCATTTCATGACCTTGAGATCCGGGGTGGAGGAAATATCATCGGAGAAGCACAGTCAGGTCATATCAAACAGATAGGGTATTCACTCTACTTACGTATGCTTGAAGATGCCATCAAAGAGCTTTCAGGACAAGACAAAGAGGTGGCACAGAATATTGATATGAAACTGGCTATCGATGCTTACTTGAACGAAGAGCTCATAGAAGAAGACAGACTGCGACTCGAGCTTTACCGACGGCTCTCTTTATGTGAAAGTACAGGGGAAGTCTACGAAATAGAAACAGAGATCGCAGACAGGTTTGGAAAACTGGACACGATCACGCGACAATTCATAGATGTCATCGTCATGAAGGTACTGGCAAGACATCAAGGCATCTCCAAAGTCTCATCTTATGGTGAAAATGTCTTTATAGAGTTTATTGAAGAGGGTAAAGAGAGAGTGGTTTTAAAGTCAAGATCCAAAGATGATGATGATATTATCGCTACGGCTATGAGGTATTTAAAGAAATAATATTCTCAGCATGTACTAATCAACCTCACACTATACTTGGTGGAAAGTTACCAAGGGTGAGGGCATAAATGAATTTTTTTGAATCAGAAGTATTAAAAGGTAAGTATTTTATACCTAAAAGCCGTGATAGACTAAGAGCGACAATGGTCAATCTGTTTATTCTGGTGGGTGCTTTTATTATGCTTCTCTATGCCTATGAAAACTTGACTCAGGGTTACTATGTGATGTTGATGGTCGAACTGTTCATCGTGTTTATCCTTATGGTTGCCTATCTTGTTTTCCCCTATTATGTGACTATCAACCATACCTCGTATATGATCCTTGGGGCACTCACTTTTTTACTCTCCATGTCATTAATCGTACCAGACCAGGATCCTGAACTTTCACTGTTCTGGCTGGCCTCTTTACCTATATTTGTTTTCTTTTTTTTAGGGGTAGAGAAAGGGATCAGATGGAGTACGAATATGTTTTTTATTTTACTCTTTATCCCTCTCTTCTCTTATATTTCAGGGGTAAAATTCGTGTACGAATGGGAACTGCTTTCCCAGATCGTTTTAGGGTATCTGGTCGTCTCTTATATGTTGTATATCATAGAAAGGGAACGAAGTTCTTATGAAGAGAGACTCAATGTGGCACTCGAAGAGAATAAAATACTTTTTAAAGAGGTGCACCACCGTACAAAAAACAATATGCAGGTAGTGATGGGTCTGCTTGAAACCCAGTCTTTTAAGATCGATGACCCCAAATACAAAAAAATGTTTGAAACACATGTCGACCGCTTAAAGGCCATGAGTCTCATGCATAAAAATCTTTACAGCAATCACAGTTATGAAGAAGTGGATATTCAGGAGTATCTCGAAGAGATAGCTCAAAGTCTGCAAACATACACAGAGTATAGCATCAACACAGATATAGACCCCATAGTGGTCGATATGAAAACAGCCATGAATCTCGGTCTTATCTTCAACGAAGCAGTTACTAATGCCATCGAGCATGCTTTTGACGGGGAGAATGGAACGATCGATATCTCTTTTAAGCAACAAGGTGATCGTTATAGTTTGTATATAGCAGATAACGGTAGAGGCTTTGATACTTCAAAAACATACAAGTCCTTAGGATTGACCCTTATTAAAGACTTGAGTGCTACTTTCCCTGGAAACAATATAAGTATAGACGGGAATGAGGGAGTGAAGATAAAGATCTTTTTTGATAAGGAGGAAGAGCTGTAATGGTATTACCTGAAAATATTGTGATCGTAGAAGATGAGGTCATCACACAGCGTTATCTGCAAGATATTTTGTCACAGCATAAGGTAAATGTTTCGGGATGTTTTGATAATGCTGCAGATACGCTTGAAGCACTTAAAAGTATAGAGTGTGACATGATCCTGATGGATATTAACATCAAAGGTCCTGTAGACGGTATACAGTTAGCTAAAATAATCCTAGAAACACATACAGTCCCCGTCATCTTCATTACGGCACATAATGATGATGCTACACTTGAAGAACTCTTGGAGCTGGCTCCGTACGGGTTCATAGGGAAACCGTTTTCAAGTAAAGAGATACTGGTCACACTTAGAATAGCGTATAAACGGTATCTGATACATACAGAAGCAGCTAAAGTAACTCCTCCAAGTGAAGAAACTTCGGATATCGTGATCAATGAGTATTATGCATATTCACAGACTTCATCTCAGTTGTATTATGATGGAGAAGCCATTAAATTAAATAAAAAACAGAGTATGCTTCTGGATATCTTAAGTAAAAATGTCAATAATACTGTAGCATATGAAGCGATCATCTCACACTTATGGGAAGATAATAACTTATCAGACTCTGCTTTGCGTACTTTGGTCTATTCTGTTCGAAAACTGCTTCCAGATCTGCCTATTGTCTCACACAGTAAAATAGGGTATTCATTGCAAGCTACACGTTAAATTTGCTTCTGTATGGACCATTATGAACAATTATTTAATTTTTTGATATTTTTTGATATTTTATGACATTTTTATGACATTTTCATAGTATACTTCTTCTGAATTCTGATAAAGCCAAACCATACCGTGAGGATGGGACGGAAAGCCACGGATCTGGGGAGATAGCCGGGTTGCCTTTTTGTAAAAAAAGACAATTCTTACGTATACTTCTCAGACCGCCGGGTTACCTAATACATTGAATCTATGCATAATCAAAGGGTTACTCATGACATCTCCACTAGGTATTTTTAAACGATACTATTCACTTTTAGCTATATTTGTAGCTTTTCTTCTTTTACCATTTAATGTAAGTGCAGATACCTATCCACCAGATTGGGAGGGAGGTACAGGTGCTGCTGTACACCATACTCCTGCTCCTTGGCCTGCAGATAGTGACTGGAAATATTATAGTCGTTTTGGAGAGGATATTAACGATCCGCGTACGCAAGATCCATCTAATGGTGGTACTGCACCGCAAAACTATGTAAATATCGCCTCATCATGTACCGATAAAGCTGAGCCTAGTGTGTATTACTATTTACATGAAGGTGCAACACCCGCTGATGACGTTATCATGTTCCGTTGGAGAGTGGAACAGGTAGCTAATACCTATGCTACAGGACCAAAAGCAGGGGCATACAGTACTGGAGATGCATGGAATTCAGCATTGTGGACAGTTTTATTTGATATCGATGGAGATGGTTATCGTGATATAGCTGCACACCTTGATGGCTCTTCCGGTGCACCGGGAGAAGACATAGATAGAATTTTTGGTATCTATGGAAATATCCCTACACAATCTATAGATTATAATGATGACCCTAATATTGTGTTATTGGGGCATAACCCAACTGCATTTACGGATGCTACTACAAAAGAGATCTATAATTTTCAAAGTGCAGTTAACCCAACAACAGATTGGAGTGCTATTATCGCATTACCTGATAACAAAAAAGTATGGGATTACGGAACCACACGTTCATCCTATAATCAAAACTCACCTTGTATAGAGTATTATATTGATTATCAAATCCCTATGGCACTCATAGATGCATCTGCTCAGGGTGGACCAAAACTGAAAAGAGATACACCTATCTCTATGCTTTTCTGTACTTCAAACAGTCTGAATAACCCATTCCAAAAAGATTGTGCGATAAACAATACCTGGACGGCAGACCCTGATAAACCAGGCCCTTTTGGTGATTATGTTTCTTTTGATAAAAATGAATCTTATACACAACCTATCGTAGATGATATTGGTGCAAGTGGCTGTAATCCTACGACACTGACAGCCAAGGTTAAAGATGTTATAGCCATTGTAAATGGTGAAGCTGTACCCTCAGTAAAAGAGGTAACATTTTACTACTATAGAGATGTTGATGGTGATGGTGTGGCTAATGATAGTGGAGAGTGGATACAAATAGCAACTCCTGCGACACGTGTTAACTTTACAGACTGGATGGTAAGTTGGGATTCTACAGGACTTTTAAAAGGTCAGTATCTTATAGGGGTACAGGCTATAGATGACCCATCGTTAGTTGATGATGATATGAATGCGACGGCTAACACGAACCGTACTTTCTCATACCTTAGTCAAGTACAAGTAGATGCTATGATAGCTTCTAAGCCCGCAGATGAAAACTGGTTGGCAAATCCAGATATTACGGGTGTGAAAAGTATTTCTCTTGCAGTAAATGTTTGTGGTTTGGCACCAACCATAGACAAGTATACATTAACGGGTAACCTTCTTGCAGGAGAAGATATTAACTTTACCGTAGATATCAACAACTCAACAGGCTTTGACCTTAATGTTTCAAGTATCTCTGATGTGTTACCAAATGGATTTACTTATAAAGCACTGGTGAGTCTTGAAAAAAATGGAACACCTGTCATAGCAACTACTTCACCTACTCTTGGAGATAGTGGAACTATCAGTTGGGATATTGCTACGCAAACGCTGGTTGATACTGAACAGATAAAACTAATCTTTACCGCTACAGCTACTACAACTTCCGGCTCATACACCAATACGGTACTTTCAGATACAAGCTATGGGATCCTTCTTAGTGATCCTGTACCTATACAGATAGATGGCGCGAGGATTTCACTAAGTAAGACACCAAGTAGCTATTATGTTGACCCGGGTGAGAGTCTTATCTATACATTGGATTATGCAAATGATTCCAGTGTAGAAGTAACCAATTCAACATTAGTAGATACATTACCTGCAGATGTTACATGTAATACATATTCTATTAACGGTGCTGCACCTGTAGATTGTACAGCGCTTAATCCTATTACTATGGCTATTGGTACATTGTCAGGGTTTGAAAACGGTTCGGTTGAGATGAATGTGACAGTAGGTACTAATTATACTACATCATCTTTACTCAATAGCGCAATATTAACTGTGACTGCTCCCGATGGAAGTGATGTTAATAAAACTGCTGAGAGTACTATCGCGGTGAATGTCCCACTACCAGCGTTTACACTCGATAAAACAACTACCACACCATTTATTACTCCTGGGGATACAATTACTTGGACAATAGCCTATACCAACTATGGTACAGAAAATTCCTCTAGTACATTTATTACAGATGTCCTGCCAGAAGGATTTAGTTATTCTAGCTGTACAGGTGGTGCTAGTTGTAGTGAATTAGCAGGTGTTGTAACGTGGGATATAGGTACAGTGGCACTTGGAGCCAGTGGTTCCGTGACTGTAACAGCAGTTGGTGGAGTTTTAAATGAAACATTCTTGTATCCAAACCCTGCATTAAATACAGCAACGATTACTTGGAGTAAAGATAGTACGGGTATAGCGGCAACCAATGAAGTAGGATTGAGTGGAAAGTCTTGTAGTGATGTATTATATTTCCATAGTGATTTAACTGCAGACTCTATTTATCCTACAGGTGATGGAGATACAACAATTGTAGCGCCAGCTAGCAATATCACTTTTACCACAGCTGCCTTTACTGAAGAGACGGCAATTGCTAATAAAAATATTACTATAGATTTCTATTTGAATACTACTGCCAATGCTCAGGATGTTAGTATTTCTGTATATCGTGTTAATGGTGGCGGAGATACGTTGATCACTACTCAAGCAATGACAGTGCCTAAAAATATATCACTGAATACGAATGAAATTCTAATACCAAATGGCACTGCTGACCTTAGTATTGGAGAAAACTTAAAATTTGTTTTTGAAGTTACTAGTGGTGGTGGTGCCAAGGATGTAATTTTTTATTACGATGGTAATATTATTGCTGAAAGTGTTTTTGCAGACTCACGAGCGGCAATCTGTATGGCAAGTGCTCCTGCAAAGCTTACTGTAGCAAAAACAGTTGATACACCTAATATAGCAACCACAGGATTAACAACACCTATTGTCTATACCCTTAACTATACGAATGTAGGTGGTGCTACAGCAAACAATCTTGTTTTAACAGATACATTACCATCGAATGTAACATGTAATGATTATTCCATAGATGGTGGAGTAGCTGCTTCTTGTCCAAGTCCTTTTGATGTAAATATCGCAAGTTTGGCTTCCGGTGCATCAGGAACTATTACGATCAATGCAACAGTAGAAGTAGCTGCTTCCGGACTTTTGACTAACACGGCTAGCCTTGTTAGCACAGAAACACCAATAGCTGTAGTGGATACAGCTGATACAATTGTTGGTCCAGTATCTATCTTACCACCATCACTCAGCATCACAAAATCTGTCGACAAGACATATCTTACCGCAGGGGAAACAGCTACTTATACTTTAACCGTAGTCAATACAGGAGGTAGTGCAACAAATATCACTGTATCAGATACGATACCGCAACAGGCATATTTTGATTATCTTGCAGGAAGTATCGCAGGAAGTACGGACGGTGCTGGAGTAGTTGTCCCATCTGATGCAGCTAGTCCAACTCTAAGTTGGTCTATAGATAGTTTAGCACAAGGAGAAGTAGTAACACTAACATTTAAAATGAGTGCAGCCTCAGTAGCTATACCAGTTGGAGTAACTACGCTGGATAATAATGCAACTTTATTTGATGCAGATTATTGTACGGATATTAGTGTTTCTGGGTGTACAAGTAACGTAGTGACAGTCTCTCTAAGTGGTAACCCTGTACTCAACATTGAGATTACAGCAGATGCACCTACTAAATTAGCGGGTGAAACCATCACCTATACAGTAGACTATAATAATACAGGTTCTGCAGATGCAGATAATACAAAAATCGTTATTCCCGCGCCAAACAATACAGTCGTTGACCCTAGTTCTTTGCCTTCAGGGGCTACTTTCGATGGTACTAACAATCAGATTATTTTTGATTTAGGCATATTAGTATCTGGAGATAGTGGAACATTTGAATTTAATGCAATTATTGATGGAATAATGCCTGAAGGGACTACCATTATTACAGCTGAGTCAACTATTTCTGCAAGCAATGCACTGAGTGATGTAGATACAGCAGATGTAACAGTAACAGCAGGTATTGATCTTATTGTAAATATTAGTGGACCGACAAGTGCTGCGTTCCCTTCTGGAACAATTGATCAGGATGTATCAGCCGATACAACTATCATAGTTGATGATGCCTCACAGTTTATAGTAAGACAGGTAATTCAAATAGGAAGTATTTACACCACGATAGATTCAATCAGTGGTAATGTACTTACTGTAGCGGATCCTGTCACTGCAAATCAAGGTGACTCAATTATAGGAAGTGTGACATATAGTGTTGTCTATCAAAACCATGGTGATGCAGATGCAACAGATACAAACTTGACAGTTTTACTTCCTGCAGGAATAGAATATTATGATTCTATTTCAAATGCTGACCTTGCTCCAGCAGTAGGTTCAGATGGTAATATTACTTGGTATATCGGTACAGTTATACCGGATGAAAGTGGTAGCTATCAAGTTATCGCATTCCCATCTGCTACAGGAAGTTATACCCTTACGACTAAAGTGGTTAGTAATGATCTACTTGATAATATTGAAAACAATAATACAGATGAAATTACAACGGTATTTGGTGGACTTAAAGTTTTTAAGAGTACATCTACCCCAACTGTTGTTCAGCCAGTTGCCGATGGTGCTACAGAAAATGTTAATTATACAATTACAATTACCAATACATTAAGTACAGATGTCGCTGATGTAAATGTCACAGATACGCTTGCTGCTGGATTTGAATATAGTTCAACGACAAGTATCACGGGGAGTATTACTGTAGTTACTATTGATAATACATTTGCTTCTCAGCCACAGTGGACAGGAATAACAGTCCCTGCAAATGGAACCGTAATCATAGAGTTTGTAGCACAAATCACCAATACTGTAGGTGCTGCAACGTATCAAAATGCCGTATATACTATAACAAACGAAGCAAATACTTCCGTAACCCAATATGATGAACTCTCTCATCCAGATGAAGATGTAACAGTATTAAACCCAACTGACGCTCTAATCGAGGGATATATATTTGAAGATAAAAATGGGAATGATGTTTTTGATTCAGGTGATATACCTTATGTAAATATAGAAGTTACAATTACGGATGATAGTAATCCAGCATTCTATTATACAGCTTTTACAGATGGGTCAGGATATTTTTCAAGAGTAGTAGCTGAAGGTAACTGGACTATAAGTCATGATACAACCAATATTAGTTTATCACTTGCTTCTGGTTTTACTAACCCAACATTAGTTGTAGTTCCAGCTGGTGGTTCTGTATTAGATTTGAATCCGTATGTTGATTTTGTTTCGGTTCCATCATTCACAGTAGAGAAGAGCACAGCGTCTACACCGACCGCAGCAGGAGATACATTAACGTATACATTCGATGTGAACAATACAGGTAATGTGA
>JGI24024J18818_10000599_pt1 | contig 13956 bp, 11 predicted proteins | sample Cruoilmetagenom2_FD_18818 | JGI IMG/M metagenome (IMG submission 18818) | reverse complement strand
TCACTCCACCTTTGTTCGCAGGAGCTCTACCCACCGAGTAATATTCTACACCTGCCTGCTTCATATCTTCTATACCATGCAGATTTCTGCCATCGTAGACTAGAGGAGTTCTCATCAACATTTTGAAAACTTCTGGCTGTACAGCTTTAATTTCTCCCCATTCAGTGAAGATAAAACATACATTGGCATCTTTTAAAGCATCTTCTGCATTTTCAACATATGTGATAGTGCCTCTGCCGTTAGTTCCTTCCGGATAAAATTTCGCAAAATTATCAGTGCCAATTGGATCGTAGGCGAAGATATCAGCACCTTGAGCCAACAATAACGGAACATTATCAAGTGATGGTGCTTCTCTTAAATCATCTGTACCCGGTTTGAAAGTTAATCCTAATACCGCCACTTTTAAACCGTTAAAAGTAATTAAACGATTACTTGCTTTTTTATAAAGAAGTGTTTTTTGATTTTCATTAACATCAATCGCAGCTTTCACCGTTTTTAGCTCATAACCATTTTGACTCGCCAAGTACTCCAAAGCTTTTGTATCTTTAGGGAAACAAGAACCGCCATAGCCGATACCTGCATTTAAAAACTTACTGCCAATACGATCATCAAAACTCATCCCTTGAGCAACTGCTTGAATATCTGCTCCAACCAATTCACATAGATTGGCAATATCATTCATATAAGAAATCTTTAATGCTAGAAAATCATTCGAAGCATATTTAATCATTTCAGCCGATTTACGATTAACGGCTACAATTGGCAAGTTGAATGGCTCATAAATCTTTTTCAATAGATTTTCTGCCCATTCGCTTTCTGTTCCAATAATAATTCGTTTTGCTTGTAATGTATCGTGTACGGCTGATCCTTGAGCTAAGAATTCAGGATTAGATGCAACTTCTACTCTCACATCATTCACCAGAAAGTCATTAACAAACTGCTCTACTTTATCATTAGTTCCAACTGGAACGGTTGATTTCACGACAATAAGACAATCTTTTTCTACACTTTCAGCAATTTGTCTTGCTACTGTTGCTATGTATGAAAGATTGGCAGAGCCATCTTCGTTTTCGGGAGTTCCCACACCTAGAAAAATTGCGTCAGCATCTTTGTATGCTGATTTATAATCGGTTGTGTAATCGATTCTTCCAGCTTCATAATTTTTTTGCATAAATTCTTCTAAATCTGCTTCATAAATTGGAGAAATACCTGATTTCATGGTATTCACTTTTTTCTCGTCGATATCAACACAAATCACTTGATGACCCATTTCAGCGAAACAGACACCAGCGACTAACCCTACATATCCTGTTCCAGCTACTGCTATCTTTTTCAAACTTAAACTCCTCCTATTATTATAGATTAGACACTCTACAATTCACAAAACTCTTTTAATTATCAATGACACTGAACATTTAAAAAATATTTTATGGTATCTAAATATTTTATTATTAATTATAACCTTTACGGTTCGAGACGCATTTAGAAAAAAATCATAAGTCTTTAAAAAAGAGAACAAATAATTGTGAAATACCGTACATCAAGATTGAAGGTATTTATTTTATTCTAATAAATTCTGTACTATAATTTACGGTTTAGAGTTCATCTAAATAAATTTTAAAATCCATGCTCCCTGTGTATTTAATTAAACAACCCTTTAATTCTTTTGATAGTAAAAATAAAAGTCTTTTTATCTAAAAAGTAATTGAGAATCATTATACAAATTGTCGCAAATATAGCAATTAAAAAAGAAGTTATAAACCAATCATAATAAGAATTTACTTGGATATTTATTAAAGTACTTAAACAATATATTATTGTAATGCTTATTAATACATTAATAATTCTTTTAAAAGAAATGATTATAGGAAGAAAGGTAATTCTATTTGAAGCAAAAAACAGCAAATCTATGCACCTATATATATTTGCAATTATGGAAGCTAAAACAACCCCATAAATACCAAAATAGTATGTAAGAATTATCCCTAGTGCAACTGTTATTAAACCTTGAATTGTTGTCTGTACCCTTGTTTCCTTAAACATTCCAGCTGCCATGATAAGCATTCCTTGTGGATTCTTCAAATTATAGAACAAACCATTTAAAACTACTAAAAAACCTAAAACTGGCAAGTAATAATTCGCATCATCGATTCCATCAGTATAAATCTCTATAAAGGGCATAATCATAATGAACGCGACAACAAAAAACAAGCTTAATATCATATAATAAGCTAATTCAAATTCATTGTAAGCTTTTTGAAGAGTTGAGAGTTCTTTGTTTGCAATGACGTTACCGAATGAAGATGAGAGACCGCTATAAAATATTCTCAGCAAACCATTTAATCCTACAACAACCATCTGAAAAACTGTGAAAATACTTACTATTACTAAATCTTTTGTCATTATAGTTAAAATCACTATAGGTGCGCCAACTTGAATAGCGCCTAGAATTTGTAAATATAAAGCATCCCATCTTTGATTAAGAGCATCAAAATTTGGTTTTTCATTAAAATTTATATAAGTATATTTTTTTCTAACATAAAACATTAATATAATAGATCTTGAAAAAATAGATATTAAAGCTACTAATTTCAGAATAACTATATCTATAGACATACTTCCTAAAATGACTACAATTACTGTGTTAATAATAATATGTACTAAAGAAGCATATGAAATAACATAAGTTAATTGATCGGCTGTTAAAAGAACCCTATATTTGGCTAAAGTAAAAAATTCTAAAGTCCCGTTAACTCCAATAATTAAAATTAGAAAGAATATGCTAGAAGATGATATTACTTCCGATTTGATTAATAGAGGGTAAGCTATTGCCAATCCTATTGTTAATGTTATGAATATATATCCAGCTTGATAGTAGAATATTTTGGCAGCTGAGACAATAGTATTAATACCTTTTGTGTCCTTATTAGCAAGTGGTTTATATAATGCATATATGGCGGCACCAGATAAACCGGCTTCAACTAAATTGAAATATATTATAAATTGTGATATGGACGAGATTAAGCCATTCATTTCAGAACCATAATATTTCAACATAATCAAAGGTGTTATAAACCCTGATATTATTACAACCAACTGATATATGCCTAAAGAAAAAGAATTCATCAAAAACCTTTTTGTTCTACTCATTCTATCACTACTTTCGAAAACGAAAATTAACAAAGTTTATAATGAAAATAATTAAATGTCAGTAATCAAGTGCGGATTTCAAGTATTTTAAAGATTTCTCTTTCTCTATTTCTAGAATTTTAGTTGTCACCTTATAATCTATATCTAAGATAAATGTCTCATTGATCTTATTCGGATTCTCAACGATTCTATTCTCAAGTTTCAACAAATTAAGCAAACTTTTCATTCTAGATCCTCTAGTTTTGTGTGGAACTGTCAAAAAGTTTTTTTGAAAGAGTATCGAGAATGCAGTACCATGAAAAGAGTTTGTTACGATAAAAGAGGCGTTTTTGTGCAGATTAATAAATTCCTCAGGACCTACGTTTCTCAAATTCTTAAAGCCTTTTCTGATGGGCAATTTTTTATTACTAATAAAATAAACATCTAAGTCAAGTCTCTTTGCTACTGCTTCTGCTATATCTAAAACCCTTTCGTCCCCAACCATTCTGAAAATAAGTAGATATTTTTTATTTTCATACCTTTTAAAATTAGGTAATTTATCCCAAATCACTTTATCAGCAATTAATGTTGGGTCTAAAACATGAGTAATCGTATTGTTGCATCTACTATTTAAATTGCTAACTAAATCATCTTCCCTTACAGACAAAAAATTGAAACCACTAATATTTGAAACTAAATTTTTAATCTCTTTTGATGTTAAATTGTCTTTTCCAACGCTAGCAGCATATGCTATTTTTTTTTCATTCCCATTAACAAAGTCCAAAAAAAATGTTTTGTCATTTTTTATTATTTCTTCATTCCATACTTGATCACTGCCTACAATATATGTGTCATAATTCATTTCGCGATTTGAGGAATTGAATTTCTTTTCAGAGATATTTAAAAAATCATTTCTAAAATTATTAAATAACTTTTTTTTCTTTACCCTAGAGTTGTAGTTCCAGAAATTAGCTGCGGAAGATTTCAAAAAATTAATTTTACTCGATTTATTAAACTTAATAATTCTGTATGTTTTTTCGATAGCAGATTGTTTGTAATCAATTATTTCTACTGGGTTACCAATTTGTTCAATTGCACTTTGTAAAGCATAGGCTTGCAACACCGCTCCATAATTGTCGGCCTGATGAAAGGTCAATATACCTGTTTTCATAATCAATACCTCATTTTCTATACTTAAATATTATATTTAGGAGTATTTTCATTAAAAATATAGTTTTAAAACATCGAGTTTTTAATAGAAATAATGGGAGCTTATATTTTAACTTTAATTTAGTGAAAGTTTCTTTATATACTTCAACAAAAAATAGATCATCACTAATACTTTTTAGCATTTCAAAATAACTTTTATGTTTCTTCACCACTGAATTAGAAGAATATAGAGTTAAGTTACTAATAGTTGCAACATACTTTTGATAAAATAGGTCTTGTTTTTCATTATCAATTTCCCATTTTTCTAATAGTACAGCTAAATGCTTATATACATATTTTATTCCTTCATACACATTAGGCTGAAAATTTCTAGTTATACTTTCACTATTATATCTATATTCATATAGAACCTTGTCTATATACATAATTTTTTTTGCAGTGGTAATGGGCCCTAATGAGTATAGAAGGTCATCATTCAGTGAGATCCTCGGTCCATCAGTGTAATCATACTCTAATAATAACTCTCGTTTAATTGCTTTAATCCACATTACATTTATCGGGATAACACTGTTTAAAAAACTTTTATAAATACCCATTTTATTATTATAATTAAAAATTTTACCATTTTCGAATAAAGGTTTAAATTTTATTATATTACCATTTTGATCAATTGCTTCTGCACCATACATTAAAACATCAACTTCATTATTGATCATTTCTTTTTCAATAACTTCGAGAGCAAATGGCTTCAATGTGTCATCGGTATCCAAAAAAATCATATATTTACCAACTGACTTTTTCACCCCTGCAATCCTCGCATGAAATGCTCCTTTATTTTCTTGATTTACTAATTTTATTCGTTCATCATCTTTAATTATTTTTTCCACTATAAACTTGCTGTTGTCTGTTGAATTATCATTAACAATAATTACTTCGAAATTTGAATAACTTTGATCTTGTATCGATTTTATACAATTAGCGATATTAGCTTCACTATTAAACATTGGAACAATTACACTAAAAAACAATTTTTCCCCCACATCTCTTTTTCATATTTATTAATTTTTTAAATTCACAATACTATGAATCAGAAATTTCTAAATTGAAAAAAATCAATTTATATAATCATAAATTTTCACGTTCAATTCTCGTTTATTAAAAATTAATGAATTCGCTGGATAAATTCCACTTACTATACTTCCCGCACCTACTACACAGTTATCTCCTAAGGTAGTCCCTTTAAGAATTACAGCATTTCCTCCAATCCAAACATTACTTCCGATGGTTACCGGAGAAGTTTTAAATTTGCTGCTTTTTAATCCTCCAGGAACTTTAAAATCATGATCATGATCATAAATTAAGACATTCGGACCAAAAGAACAACTTTTTCCTATTCGAATATTTTCATGGGAGACTACCATACAATTATTGTTAAAAAAGCAATGATTACCAATAAATATTTTCCCAGTTTTCGAGACACTGAATTCTACATTTCTTCTTGTACCAACTAACGTACCTAAATGTATTTGTCCATTCCCTTCTAGTTTAAAACTCGTGGAAAAAGATACTATTTCTTTATAACTAAAGGTAAAGGTACGAAAATATCGAACTTTTACTAAAGATAGTTTTATTAAAGCAAGTATTCGTCTTAAAACACCATTAATAATTTTCATATTTTTTTTCCTCTTTTATTATATTTAATTTCGGAACTTTACTTACTTTATTTTTGCGATTTACTAATTTTTCAACTATTACTAAAATAAGTACTACTAAAAGTACTTGCTTTGTTAGTTGAGAAATAAAATTATATAAGTCTGCTCTATTTACATAAACTGAAATTGGTATAATAAGTAAATATATTGCCAAGTAATATATATTTCGATCACTTCTTTTGTACAGTTCATTAAGTATAATTCCAATTATGAAAAATTGAATAATTACACCTAAATATCCGCCATTTAAATATCCTTCGCCAACTAACGAGAAACCCATTCCTGTTGGGCTAGAAGCATAAAATGTATTTTGAAACCAACTAACTATACTAAAATCAGATAGACCAAATAATTTAGGAATTACACTTAAAAACGATTGCCCTTCGAAATATCCTTCATAAACCTTATTGTTTAATATAAGTTGAACATTTCTGGCTTGAGTATGAAATTCGGAATTTATGAAATCAACTATAATGTTACTATTTAGTGTCGATGTTTCTCCTCTCATACCTAAAAACTTGAGACTTCTACTTATTGGCACACTCAAAAATAAAGTGGTTATAATAATTATTAATTTCAATTTATGTTTACTATTGTAAATAAATATATAGTAAATATAAAAAAGAATTAATAAATACCTTAATAGCAAATCTCTTTCAGCAGAATAATAAAAAATGAGAACCAGCAAAAATATAGTAGTTGATGCATAAAAATAATTAATTTTGCCTGTTTTACTAATAGCATTTATTAACTCTATTGCGGCAACTAATATGTAAACTAGTGCGAGCCGCATACCTAAAAATACAATAAAAGAATTAGAATTTCCTATATCAGATTTTGAATTAAAGCCTTGTAGCATTAGATAGATACTAAAAAGAAACATTGCTATCGATAGAATATAAAAAACATACTTATTAAGCTGATTATTAAATCCCTTGAAACTTTTCTTTATAGTTCTCAAATTTTTAACTTTTGGATTAACAACTAGCAAAAATGTAACTAGCGCTATCCAATGAAGTACAATTAACTCTTTACTATAACCATAATTATGTACAGGATTTGCAGATTCGAAAATTAATAATATAGGGTACCCTAAAGCATACAAAGAAAAAAAACCTGTATACCATGTATAGGGATGAGCTAAATTAAAACGCACTACATACATACTTCCAGTTACCAATACGAGAAATGATAATACATCAAATAGTAAACTCTTTGAAAGTAAAAGTAGGACGAGTGAAGTAAATATAAAGAGAAATAATTCAAGATGGCTTTTAACATTTACTTGCTTCACTAACATTTTATTTCTCCGCATCTAATTGAATCTTTTTTAAATTCTTCAAAAAATATATTTCGTCTATTATCTATTACATCTTTATTATATTTTTGAGATTCCAGATAATTTCTCTCGGATTGTTTTAACATATCAGTCGGATTAAGTGAAAGTAATATATTACAAATCTCACTAATATTCTTCGAGGTATTACTAAATATATATTTAGATTCTAATAGCTCAGGTATTCCTGCAGTATTAGCACCAAATGAAGGTAAGCCTTTGCTCATAGCCTCAATTAATGCCCTAGGTAATCCTTCTTGTCTGCTAGGTTGTGCATAAATATCAATTGTAGTTAACCAATCTAGCACTTTTTTGTGCGGCAAAGCTCCCAAAAATTCTACTTGGTCTTCCACACCATATTTTTCCGCAAGTTTTTTTAAGTATTTTTGATTTCCACTGCCTACTAGTTGATAATGAAAACTTGTATTCCCATTTTTTTTCAGTTCAGCTAATGCTTTAATTATATATTGTTGACCTTTAAAGCGAACATTAACAGCGGCTGTAGTTCCTATTACCAGCTTTGTAGAATTTATTTCTTTCATGTTATTAATTGTTGATATGGTTATAAAATTTTTTATTGATTTTTTTATTACTACATTCGAACAGTTAACACTTTTTCCTTTTGTAGGATATCTTGATTGCAAAAATTCATTAGTTACGTAAATTACATGTGTTGCTTTACTAACTTTTTTTTTATTCTTTAAATACATAAATGGTGCAATTAGCTTACCTTTAAAGCTGTGGTTCCAATAAGCATCCCAAGGACAAGTCACTAATTCAATTAAATAGGGTTTTTTGTATTTTTTTGCGTAATCAACCGCTGCATTTCCAACTATACTTGGTAATCTAGCCACTATATAATCGGCATTTTTGACACTGTCACTGATAATGTTTTTAAATTCATTTCTACGTAGAACCATACCTTTTATAGTTGCAGTATTAGGACACTCAATAATTTCAAGTGGAGTTAAAGTGATATTTGTGAATTTTTCTTCTGCTTCTTTTCTAGAAATTTCAGCAATTCTAATTGCCACCGCTAACTTGTCTGCAATATTAAAATATCTAGAAAAAAGTTCATCATTATGAGCAATGCCGTAATAATTAGAGTCTTCATCTTTTCTCAGAGGACCATCATGACAAAATAATACTTTCATTTAAACACTTCTTTCGTTTTTAATACTTGGCAATTTAAATTGTTCTCCTAATTCAAAATCAAACTCATCCGGTGTAAATTGCACATAACCTGTCCAAGGATAAAATGTTAACTCTCCGAAATATACTTTTTCATTCACCCAATATAAATCTACTCTTACAAAAGGAAAGTCGGCAGAGAGTTTTTTTGCTACTTCTAACATTTCTGCTAATCCATCTGGCTCTTCAATATTTTGATCAATATTTGAATGATCTGTACTTACGTTTAATAAATTCCAATTAATATCATAAATATTTCTTTTATGCTTTACATGTCTATCAACATCAAGAACAATGTAACTTGGAATTCCATTGAAACACATAAACTTATAATCATTTATACCTTGAAAGGGATTTTTTTTGTCTTCTAATAATTCTTCAACTACAATTCTAGGCATAATATTCTTATATGACCACTCTCTACCAGAAGCATAAATGTTTCTACTTAACCAAAAAGAAAGGCTGTGTTTTATTTCTTTAAAAGGAAACTTTCTTTTATCTCTGCAAAAATAGTTCGTACCACTTCCGTTAGTTGTTTTTAAAACAAATTTATCTGGTAATTTACTAAACTCTATTTGTTCTGGTTTTTCAAACACTCCATAGAGCTTAGTAAGTGTTTCGCCTAATCCTTTTGAATTTACATATTCTCTGACTTCATATTTATCTGACCCAATACTCATAAGAGGATCACGATAATTTAATTTATACCATTGCAGTTTCTCAGTAAATCTTTTAGGAGACTTAATAGCAGGTCTTCTTTTAAGTTTAAGTCTGTATTGAAAATCTATCATTATAATATCTGGAATATATCTTAATGAGTTTAAAATTTTAAATCTCATCTCTTGATTTTTTATAATCTTTTTGTAATCCATTTTTAACCCCTCACAATTGTTTTCACGGCTTTCAAATAAGCTGAAACAACAATTTCTCTATTAAACTCATTCTCTATTTTCTTTCTTGAATACATTCCATACATCTGTTTTTCAATATAAGGTAGGGAAATGAATTTTTCAATTTTATCAACTAAATCATTTGTGTTTTTTTTCTCGAATATAAATCCATTTCTACCTTCATCTATTGTTTCTTTACAACCAGGAATATTAGAAGCTATTAACACTCTTCCAGTGGCAGCTGTTTCTAAAAGTACATTCGATAACCCTTCTCCACCGTGAGAAGCTTGAATAATACAATGGGCATTTTCTATAAAAGGCTTCACATTCGCTTGGTAACCCAAAAAGGAAATTATACCTTCATCTTCATAATTTTTTATTAAATCATTATAGTGGGATTGAGTTTCTTCAACGAAACCCACTATCCTAAACATAGTGTTTGGGTGCATTTGTTTAATTATTTTTGCAGCTTCCAAATATTGATCTATGCCTTTATCCTTCATTATTCTTCCAATGAAAATGAAGGATGCATCTTCTTCTTTTGGAAAATCTTTCATCCCATATTCTTCTAAGTTTACTCCAGAACCCGGTATAAGCTTAGTTGGACCTTGTACAATTTTTCTTTTTGTTAAGTCCTCCATATCTTGTGTATTTTGAAAGAATACACAAGCGGATTTTTTTAGACTAACTTTATATAATGTTGTTAAAAAGAGTTTCAGCATTGGACTTTTGCTAAATCCACTTCCTAATCCCGTAATGTTATTTATACATGGAGTATTTGTTAATCTACAAGCCAATCCTCCATATAGATTAGGTTTAATAGTGTAGGTGAGAACAACATCGGGTTTAACTTTATTTATTAACTTAATATAACTGACTAATAATTTAAAATCTTGCTTCGGATTCGTTCCTCTTCTATCAACTTGTGTCTCGTAAAAGGTGCATCCCCAATCAACCATTTTTTGGACAAAATCACCTTTTGGTGAAGATATAATTACTTCATAGCCATTATCCAAAAATGAAACTATAATCTCTTTTCTTAGTTTAAATAACCAAATATCGTTATTGGCAAATATCATCACTTTTTTTTTACCTGTTTGTTTCTTAGATTTATCGCTTGACTCCATAATATCAACGCTTTTCATTCATTTCCCTACCTTCAGCTAAAGCAATACTTTCCTTAAAACTAAGAGCTTCGTATTTGAAGCCCTCCACTTTACAATCTTCTAATTTAAATACCATATTGCCAAACATCTTTTTAGCCAAAGAAGATCTGTTTCCAAATAGTTGTATAAGGAACTTTAAAAACATCGACTTATAAATTTTTTTATTGTTGAATTGTGCAATTTCATTTACCATATCCAAGGTGTTAACATCTTCAGGGTTCTTCACTAAGAAAAGCCCTGCTACTTTGTTTTCAATGAGGTGAATCACTAAATCTGAAAGATGGTCAATATAAATTAAACTTCTTTTATTATTTATCTTAGGAAATATTGGTGTCTTTTTTGCCAACTTACTCAACGCACTATAATTCCCCGGACAGCCATATCCATAAATCATCGGAATTCTTAAAATAGAAACGTTAAATTTCTGAGATTGAAGCGTGTTCAATAGTACTTCTGCATCCAATTTGCTTTTTCCATAATAAGAAGTCGGTTTAGCCGGCGTTTCTTTAGAGATAACCGTATCTTTTCCAATTTTTCCTATCAGACCGTAAACAGCCATTGTACTTAAGAAAACAAATGATTTAACCCCATCATTCTTAGATTTCAAAGCTAGTTGATAAGTCAAATCCCTATTTACTTTAGAATATAAATCTTTGTTCCTTGAAGTTTCTTTTTTATGAACAATTCCAGCAACATGGTAAACAGAATCGTATGGAGAGAAATCTTTATCTTCCCATGCGTTATCACGAACAGAAACAAACTCTATGTTCCACTCTTTATTCAATTCTGTTATCCTTTTTGCAAATTGTGTACCTGCATAACTGTTTGTCCCAGTCACTAAAACCTTCATAGGATCTACGCCCCTCTTTTTCCTTCTTTAACCCCATCACTCTTCAATACATTAAAAACAGTCTTAACAAATATTTCTGCATCCACCCACGGGCTCCTATTCTTCACATAATCCCCGTCAATTCTTGCTTTTTCATCAATCGGCAATTCATCCCGCCCACTAATTTGAGCAAGTCCAGTCAATCCTGGAAGAATATCATTGGCTCTATATTTATCCCGTTCTACTATCAAGTCATATTGATTCCAAAGCGCGGGACGTGGACCAATAATACTCATCTCGCCTTTTAGTATATTAAACAATTGAGGTAGCTCGTCTAAACTCGTTTTGCGTAAGAATTTCCCTACTCGTGTTATATAGAAATCAGGTTTATCCAAAAGATGTGTTGGCATATCTTTTGGTGCATCAATCTTCATCGTTCTGAATTTCAGAATATAAAACTCTTTCTTACTTTTTCCAATTCGTTTTTGTTTGAATAAAATCGGACCCGGTGAATCGATTTTTATTAACAAGCACAGGATGATTAATACCACTGATAGACATATAACAATAAAAAATGATAAAGAGAAATCAATTATTCTTTTAGCCATCGAGAACATCTTTTAGTCCCCTTTCATTATAATTATTGATGTGAAGTAATATTTCTCGTCTCCAAAATCCCTTCAAGATACTCCAACAACTCTTTTCTCAATTCCTCATGCTGCAAAGCAAACTCAATAGTAGTCTTCACAAACCCAATCTTCTCCCCAACATCAAACCGTTTACCCTCAAAATCATAAGCAAACACTCTCTGAATCTGATTAAGTTGTTGAATCGCATCCGTTAACTGAATTTCTCCACCTGCTCCAGCTTCTTGTTTCTCAAGGAAACAAAAAATCTCAGGCGTCAAAACATAACGACCCATAATCGCAAGATTCGAAGGTGCAGTTCCAAGTTCTGGTTTCTCCACAAAATTATCTACTTTATATAATCTTCCATCTTTTTCAAGCGGTGCAATAATTCCATAACGATTCGTTTCATGATCAGGTACTTGTTGAACCCCAATAACTGAAGCCCCATTCTCATCATATTGATTTATTAATTGTTTTAAACACGGTGTCTCAGCCTGAACAATATCATCCCCAAGAAGGACCGCAAAGGGTTCATCACCAATGAATTTCTTCGCACATAATACAGCATGTCCTAATCCAAGGGGTTCTTTTTGGCGAATAAAATGAATCTCAACCTTTGAGCTTTCTCTCACTTTTTCTAGTAAATCGAATTTTTCTTTTTTAATTAAGTTTTCTTCTAACTCAAACGCATGATCAAAATGATCTTCAATCGCTCGTTTGCCCTTACCAGTTACGATAATGATATCTTCAATACCTGATGCAATAGCTTCTTCTACAATGTATTGAATCGTTGGCTTATCCACTATCGGCAGCATTTCTTTCGGCATCGCTTTTGTAGCAGGTAAGAAACGTGTACCAAGTCCCGCTGCAGGAATGATGGCTTTTCTAACTTTTTTCATTGAAATTCCCTCCTATACATCCGACAAATTTCTACCCATATTTATAAATTTCTACTAATTAATAGTCACAATAAAAGGACGTTTCAAACGTCCCCAAATCCCAAGCAACAATAATCAACTGTTCACTACCAACTCAACATTCCGACGATTAGCAGTCCCAATTAGCAATTCTTTGAGCTCAATACTAGAAAGCGTAGGAATCTTCTCCAACAAGAACAATAACTCATGCTTAGTAATCGGCGTAGCCTTCCCAATGTAAATCTTTGGAAACACAACGTCACTCTGTCTTTCACTCTCATTCATCAACTCTTCAAACAACTTCTCACCAGGTCGTATTCCTGTTTCTCTAATTTCAATCTCATTCTGAGAATAACCAGAAAGTCTAATCAAGTTCTTCGCAAGATCCGAAATTTTAACGGGTTCTCCCATATCCAAAACAAATACTTCCCCTCCATTTGCAAGAGTACCGGCTTGTATTACAAGTCGAGAAGCTTCTGGAATAGTCATAAAGTATCTTGTCATTCGCTCATCAGTAATTGTAACTGGTCCACCTTTAGCAATTTGCTTCTTAAACAACGGTACAACACTACCTCGTGATCCTAGAACGTTACCAAAACGCACTGCAGCAAACTTGGTTTTACTATCTTTAGCTAAGTTTTGGACAATCATTTCAGCAAAGCGCTTTGTTGCGCCCATCACGTTCGGTGGATTTACTGCTTTATCAGTGGAAACTAAAACGAAATTGGCAACACCAAATGTATCAGCTGCTTCTGCAACATTCTTCGTTCCGAAGATGTTATTTTTAACAGCTTCCATCGGATTACTCTCCATTAACGGAACATGCTTATGAGCTGCAGCATGATAGATAACATCTGGTCTAAATTCTTCAATGATATCAAAAATTCTAGCCCGATCTTGCACGTCAGCAATGACTGGTCGAAGGTCTGTTTCACCAAGAAAATTATTTCTTAATTCCATATCAATCAAATAAATCGAATTCTCTCC
>JGI24024J18818_10000596_pt1 | contig 13972 bp, 9 predicted proteins | sample Cruoilmetagenom2_FD_18818 | JGI IMG/M metagenome (IMG submission 18818) | reverse complement strand
ATTGGAAAGTTCGCTCACTACTGATAAACCGGGAGTCATCCTCGTGAAAATAGCCGTCATCGCACCCACCGAAATCCCGGCCCGACGCGCCAATACCGTGCAGGTCATGAAAATGACCCAGGCCCTTGTATCTCTCGACCACGAAACTCGCCTGGCTTCGCCATTTACCCACCCCTTCCGCATGACTGACAAGGATATTGAAGCCGCCGCGCAACATCATCAATGGGAGCACCTGTCCCGGCTTTATGGCTTACAACACCAGTTCCCAATCGTCTGGCTTCAAGCCCGCAGCCGTTTCCGGCGTTACGATTACGGCCTGGCAGCAGTCCGCTGGGCGCGCAGGTGGGATGCGAACCTGATTTACACGCGCTTACCCCAGGCCGCCGCTCTCTCCAGCAGCCTCGGCATGCGCACCATCCTGGAGGCCCACGATCTACCGCACGGGAAGATGGGCAGGCGATTATTCCAACGATTTATACGCGGGAGCGGCGCACGCCGGCTGGTCGTTATCACCCGCGCCCTTTTAGACGACTTGGTGGAGGCCTATGGCATAACTGAGCCATCATCCCATAAACCACAGTTCACCGTGGTCGCCCCCGATGGCGTTGACCTGGACCGTTATAAAAACCCACCTTCTCCCGTCGAGGCTCGAAAAACGCTGTCCCATAACAGGCGTGATGGGGATAATCACGCGGGTCTATCCCTACCGGTCGACCGTTTTACTGTTGGCTACACCGGCCATCTGTACGCCGGACGCGGCACCCACATGCTGCTCTCACTTGCCGAACGTTTACCAGGCATGACATTCTTAGTCGTCGGTGGTGAACCGGACCAGGTAGATAAGTTGAAAAACCAATCAGAAAAACGAAGCTTGAATAACCTTGTCCTTACCGGGTTCGTGTCCAACATTGAACTGCCCGTCTACCAGGCGGCTTGCGATGTCTTGTTGATGCCCTATCAGAGACACGTAGCGGCGTCTTCCGGTGGAGATATCTCCCGCTATTTGAGCCCTATGAAACTATTTGAATACATGGCTAATGAACGTGCTATACTTTCCAGCGATTTACCGGTTCTGGGTGAGATCCTGAACACAGATAACGCCGTACTGCGGCATCCAGATGATATCGACGCCTGGGTCGACGCGCTAAAGCACCTGGAAATAAATCCCGACTATCGCCGAAAATTAGCCGCGCAGGCGCGCAAAGACGTTCAACGTTATACTTGGGAGGCGCGTGCGGAGCAGATTCTCGACGGTATCGCATAAACATAAACACAGCTAATTATGACAACCGACCAAAAACCATCCATACCACGATTTGTCTGGGCAATTGCCCTTATCTCTATCGTGGTGCTGGTTTCCTTATTCCTGGCGTGGCTAACGACTGGAATCGATAGTTTCTCTGTGTTCTTGAGCACAGGAGTTTTATGCCTTGCTCTGGCCCTCGTTTGCTGGTGGACTGTACAAAAAACTGAAGGCTCCGTGCTGCCGCGCGCACTAGCGGGCTTGATCTTGCTGGCTGCGGTCCTGCGTCTCGGTGCGGGAGTGATATGGCATCTCACCCTGCCAATCCTGGGTTACAACTCACCTGCCGAGCAAGCAGGCTATGTTATGGCCGACGCATATCAAAGGGATCAGACTGCCTGGGAACTCGCCCAATCTGAAGACCCTCTATGGATGTCTTTCAGGAATCAACGCAGCGTCGATCAATACGGCGGCATGCTGTTCCTCAGCGGATCGCTGTACCGCTATCTCGGAGGCGCGCAGCACCAACCCTTACAGATAGCGCTCGTCAGCTCGGTGGTTTCGTCGCTGGCGGTGCTCTTCACCTGGGTGTTAGCACGCCGCATCTGGGGTCAGAAGATCGCCTGGCTGGCGGCATGGTTCCTCGTGCTCTTCCCCGACGCTCTGCTGCTGGGCAGTTCCCAAATGCGCGAGGCGTTCACCGTAACGCTGGTCGTCGTGGCATTTTATGGACTGGTCGGTTATCTTCAGGAACGCACCTGGGTATACCTGGCCTGGATGCTGGCTGCCATTTTATTGTTTATACCCTTCTCGCCAACTTTTTCAGCCCTGTTAGCAATCATGCTGGCCCTGACCGCGTTATTTTATAACTTACCCGGGTTACGCCAATCCCTGAAATCAGGCCTGCTGTTCGGCAAAGGCCACGTATGGCTGGTGGTTATCCTTGTGGTGCTGCTGGTCGTCATAAGCGTGTGGTTTGCCCTTGATCAATTCGTACCCGACAAAATATCAAATCCCATCAGCATGGTAAATTGGTGGATAAAAAAATCTGCTGATTGGCAGGCGCATCTCACTGAACGCGCCTCGGGGAAGATCCAGGCCATCTTCGACCGCACGCCAGAATGGTCACACGCTTATCTGCTATTGGCGTATGGCATCGCCCAACCCTTTCTGCCCGCGGCCCTGGTAGTCACCCAAGCGGCACCAATCTGGCAAGGGATTGCCATCTGGCGCGCCTTGGGCTGGACGATTTTATTGATTCTGCTGCTGTATGCGTCCATTCGTGCCTGGACAAAAGACGGGGACAGACTCACGCGGATATTGATCGTGCTCGTCTGGTTGGCGATCCTTGTAGCCTCCTTCAGAGGTGGAGGCGACCAGTGGGATAATCCCCGCTATCGCACCACCTTCATAGGTCTTCAGGTCATGATTGCAGCATGGGGCTGGGTCAAGCAACGCGATTCTAACGACAAAATTTTTCGGTACATTTTCGTATGGGTGTTACTGAGTGTGCTATGGTTCATCCCCTGGTACCTGCACCGTAGAATCGGACTTCCATGGCCTGTGCAAGATTCATTTAAAACACTTGCCTTGGCCTCCGTGACGACGATTCTGATTATTATTTTCGATATGACCCGAAATAAAAGATTGGTTGAGTGAGCAATTTCAATCTAATGAATAGAGAAAGTCTTACGAGAATAAAAAATATATTCAAAGAATGGGGGGCGCTCGCACTATCGATCGCTGGAGGCGCTCTTTATCTCGTCCAAGCAGTCAATTTTGCGCATTCTTTAGATTCCATCCTGGACGAAGGGGCGTACCTGTTTAAAGGATATCTGTTCATTATTGGTCAATACACCCCTTACCAACCTTATGGACCTTGGACGAATAAGATGCCTCTGTCATTCCTGCTCCAGGGTGTTGTTCAGTATTTATTCGGACCTGGATTGGGAGCCGGGCGTTATTTCTCGATTTTCCTGGCCATGCTTATGCTGCTGGGACTCTGGCTGCTGGCTCGCCGCCTGGGAGGGAAGTGGTGGGCTGCTGGAATCGTATTATTCTTTGCCATAAACCCTGACTTAATATACGTGTACAGCCTGGCTGTCTCCCAGGTATTGGTTGCCTGTATGCTGGTATGGATGCTTGTACTCGTAATTGGTGCAGACCGGAAAACGTGGCAAATCGCTGCTGGTTCCGTACTAGCCAGCCTAATTGTGCTTACGCGCATCAACATGGGCTTCATCCTTCCTTTATTAGTTCTGTACATTTATTGGGAGTACGGAAAACGGACGGCTGTAATATCCATCTTTTTCTGTATAACTCCATTTGTCATTGTAAACTGGATATATTGGCCAGAGATACTGTCACGCTATGCGTTCATAGTTCCTCGCAGTCTCACCCCCTTCCTCGATCCATGGCGGACATCTGTATCGTATCAACCTCTCTGGAATCCTGACATCTATCCAATAAACCGCCTGCTGAGCTTGCTGCAAACAACCCGAATTCATTTTACAGCAGTGCTCGGTGCAATAATCACGTGGATTCTCTGGCCCAGGAGAGAAGATTGGGAGAATAAAAGCGAATACCGCAGTGCGGTATTCTTATCTCTCCTGTTCATTTCTTTACTGGCTTTCCACCTCTGGGTGGCTTTGGGAAATGATTTTTGCATATATTGTTTATCGGGTTACACATCATTCTTCTCATTTACCGGACTTTTACTGGTTATCATCACACTGCCAAAATGGCGCCAGCATATCCCCGCCTGGAAGCTGGTTGTCCTCATTATTTCCGTCTTGCTTTTCGCCATCGTTTCAGGCTTCGGCGCTTTTCCGGAGATCAGCAATCAACTTTTAGAACTCAGGATTCCTGAAACTTTGTTGGATTTCCCAGAACTAGAATTAATCACCCTGAAAAAATTCCTGAAGGTCGAACATAAAATTGAAGGGAGGGAAGCTAGACAATTGGTCCCAACAATCGTGGGAATCGCAATTGGATTGATAATCCTGATCTCTTCTCATGAATTTTGGAGCAGATACAAGATACGAGCTACCCGGAACAATAAGTCCCAGCCAGCGCCAGGGTATGGATACTGGCTGATGATCATTTTTCTGATCACCGGCACCTTACTAGCTCCGATGTTTTATTTCTACAACACACAAAATGAGAGACCCTGCGATCATAGTGTTATCGCTGCTTATGATGCCGCTGGAGAACATCTCGCCAGGATTATTCCACCAGGCTCCCAGGTGTATTGGAATGCCGGGGATTCAATGATCCCACTGATGCACGTTGCTGACGTAAAAATCTATCCGGCCCAATTAAACGGTGCTTATTCGTATAAGACAGAAGGGGAAAGCGATACAGAACTAATCCTACGATTAGGTTACTGGAATTCAATCTTGAAAGAACGATGGCTCGGTGAAGCAGATTATATCCTGGTAATGGGTATTCCGGAGAAGGAAGAATTTCTGGCTAACCTGGTTGCATCAAACGAATTCATTGAGCTTGAGAGCACGCCCCCAATTGATCCATGCAATAACACCGCACGTATCCACATATTTAAGCGGATACAGCGATAAATAATTCCAACAGGTACTGCACACATTCATACAATGAAAGAAATCACCCTCCTGACTGAAGCCTGGTATCGAGATCAACCTTACAACATCAGCTTCCCAGATTCCTGGGACGTTCATGTTTTGGGTGATCTAAATATCCCGGCTCTCTCTACCGATGAAATACAACATCAAATCAAGCAACCAATTAGCGGTCCATCCATTGGAAGCATCGTCAATGCAGGATCGCGAGTGGTAATCATCGTCGATGATTTAACCAGACCTACCCCGGTAATTAAACCGATCACTTTGTTGATCAATGAACTGGTACAGGCAGGAATTTCGGAAGCCTCGATCGTTATCGTTGTGGGAAGTGGGTCTCATGTGTCAGCTTCAATTGAAGATTTACATTTTAAACTGGGAAAAGACATATTATCCCGGTATAAAGTAGTTCCTCACAACTGCCGCGAAAACCTGGTTGACCTGGGAAGGACCACGCGTGGGACCCCCTTATTTATCAATAAAGATGTGGTCGAGTGTGACATAAGAATCGGCGTCGGGTGCATATACCCCCATCCTGCCGCAGGATATTCAGGAGGCTCAAAAATAATCGCACCCGCAGTTGCTGGCGCAGAAACGACCCGCTTCATGCATGATCACCTCAAAGGAGCCGGCCGCAGGGCGGGACCCATTGACACACAGTTCCGGATGGAAATAGAGGACATTGCAGAAATCATCGGTCTGGATTTTGTTGTGAACATGGTTTTGAATACGGAGCGGAACATCGCAGGCGTATTTTGTGGTGATAGACAACAGGCTCACCTGCAGGGTATCAAATTTGCTAAACATCACTACACAATCGACCCAATTGCTGACGCAGATATTGTCATCGCGGATATGTATCCATTCGATGTCGATCTCCAGTTCGCTCACGATAGAGGTTTCTGGCCGCTGATGAGTGCAAAAAAGAGAAGTTCAAAGGTGATTCTCGCTGCATGTCCAAAAGGTATCGGAAGCCACGACTTGTATCCCATTTCCAATACGCTCTTCCAGCGCTACTCAAAACGGATCAAGTTTTTTGACAGGCGCGACCTGGGATCACCCGTGGAAAAGATCACGAAATTGCACCGGCTCTACAAGCAAAAATCACTCAATTATCGGGTATATTCAACCGGGGTCAGAGAGGAGGACCTTACATCCGTATTTCCAAACGCAAAACTATATCGCAGATGGGAACTTCTACTAAATGAATTGACACAAAACCACACATCACCTTTTACAAAAGTGGCTGTCTATCGCTGCGCGCCGTTTTTAATCCCATCACCGGGGATGGATTAAAAAAAGGCTCGTTATTCACTCCTGTTCTTCTTCTATCGACTCTGAACCGCTCGCATGGACAGCGTCTGGGCGTTTCAGACCGGTTAACTGCTCATAAATCGCAAGATGACGGTCCATGGATTTATTGACTTCAAATACATCGTGAATATAATTACGCCCTTTCACACCCAGTTCACGCCAACGGTCTTCAGCCAATAAATACTCCAGACCAGCGGCAAAGTCATCATCCTTCGCATAGTACCCAAATTTGGACGCGATATTATCTGGATCCACTGAACTCATAATTGCGCATTCGTGTGCAGCAGCCTCTATAAACGCATTCGGCAGCGCTTCCCGAACAGCGGTATTGACAAAGACCCAACTACTTTCCATTATTCGAGAATGTTTATCGGAAGCAAATTGATCGACAAAACCCACCATTTCCAGATTAGGCAGACTTCCATATTCCTGGCGTAAATACGCTTCATATTTCGGGTCTCTGCTTTGGCCGACTGCCAGGAACTTGACATCTGGAAAAGACCGTGCCAATTCAAAAAAAATATCGGGCCTTTTCCGGCGATCCCAGCGATTTACATAACATACGGTTGGGGTTTCTGCCTTTTTAACTTTATCTGGAACAGGAACCGGGGTAGGCAAAAACTCTGGCTCACCCTTCATCTCATACTTGGCCTTAACTTTAGGAATTAAATATTTGCCAATCGTAAACCAGGCATCTCCCCTCTGAACAGCTCGCTTCACTAACCAGTTGTCTTCATATATCCAATTCGCAAGTACCTGAGCATAATTCAATGAAGGTAACTTGAGTTCTATACCCCAATCCTCGAAATCCCTTGGGTCCCGAAATGTCATCACGTGCTTCCGGTCCGGCATAGCCCTCTGGGCAAGATAGGTTCCCGTAGATGGTTCTTGAGAGTGGTAGATATCAGCATCAGCCTCCCGAAAAAGTTTTGTTGCCGTTAAAAAATCCCNGGGACGGAAACTCAATACCCTTATTCCATCTAAATTTTCCACCGCTCCCTGCCCTTTTCTCCTGGGAACAATGGCCGTAACAGGGATACCTCGCTTTGCAAGCTCCCCTCCGATCAACCTTGTCGCACGTCCAAAACCACCGTATTTTCCCCAGGCAAAAATCTCTACTGATATAAGACAAACACGCATTCGATAACTCCTAAGATTTAATAATGGCCAGTTCCATTTCAGTACAATCCCTTATTAATCAAGTAGTGAACCGTACATAAAAATTATAAACTAAAATATCAATGGTGCAGCCACCTATCTGTCATGATGCTGTACCTGTTTGTCCAGGCGCATCCCGCTTCCAACAACAAAACATGGCGTCTAGAAGAGGTAGAATACATCGCTTTATTTTTTTATATTCACTCCCGTAGTATAATCACAACGACAGGAAAGCTCAATGGTTAATAACCATTATACAATCACCAGGTGGAAGACGGGGTGAACCTGGATTTCCGATGAAAAACAAGTTAATTTATTTTTCACAGGGTTTGATATTATTGCTCACTTCCCTGGTGATTACAGGCTATCAACTATATCGCGCGAACCAGGTTTTAATCCTCCCCCTTGTCCAATCCATAGCCAATCCAACGTTATACCCTAACGATCCTTTTGTATCCACGCTTGTTCATTATGCTGCCCCGGTTTGGCGATTGATAGGAGAACTATCGAACTATATTCCCTATGACTATTCATTAGCAATTTTATTTCTAGCCACACGAGCGCTGGTGTTATTTGCTGCTGCTTATTTAGCAAAAACAATAAGTCGCAACTCGTGGTTAGCCGCTATTGGCGCTATGGCGTTTTTTGCTTTATGGCCTTCACCTCTTATCGGTCACGGGACACTCGTCCAAAACTACTTCGATCACACCAGCGCTTCGATTGCCTTTTTCTTACTGGCGATAGCAGCATTTTACGCCATGCGTCCTTATTTCTGGGCGGTATGGCTTGGGCTTGCTTTTAGTCTCAACAGCATGTATGGTGTTTATGCATGCGCTTACTTTGCGGTTGTATTTATAATAATAGCCCGCTACCGATCAGATTGGAAAAACTGGATAAAGCCCCTTGCCCTACTGCTATTACTCATATCGCCCACAATTCTGATCACGGCATCTGCTTACAGTATTGGTGCCACGGACAATGAACTTTGGTTGCAAGCCAGCCAAGTTCGTTTCCCGTACCATCTTTATCCCCTTACGTGGCAACCAATACAATTTGCCAGTTTATTTACTTTCATACTTTTCTACGGTCTCGTTATGTATCGCTACAGAAATGAAAGGCAGAGATTATTTACCCACAATATGATTTGGCTTGGGGTCAGTCTCCTATGGTTAGTACTTGCATTTGCTGCTGCATATATTATTAAATCTCCAGCCCTGCTTGTTTTACACCCTGCGCGTGCTACCGATTTGTGGTTTGCGTTCGCAGCGATATCGACCATAGCTGTCTTTGCTTATCTTATCGAAAATGATTTTCCACGTAAGCGTCTATTAATTATTATCTATTTTGTCAGTATCCTGTGGTATTTTCTATTCGATTTCACCATCTTGACCATTTTATTACTCATCGTCATTACACTGTGTGTCCTCATAGACCCGATATGGAAATGGGTTATGAAAAGTGGTGCACAAATAAGAACTTCGAATATTGTTGTTATTGTTGTTATGCTATTTGGAATAATCTCATTATCCGGGAGATCTATAATAAAAGAATTAACTGACCCGGTTAATCTCCCCGATCAACAGGTAAGGGAAATCGCCAATTGGGCGAATGAAAACACATCTACTGAAGATTTGTTTTTAATCGATCCAAATTGGAGTGAATTTAGATCACTCTCTCAAAGACCGATCTTCGTCACCTGGAAGGATGGTTCTGCTATCCTATGGGAGAGAAGCTACGTTGAGGAGTGGGTAGATCGCATCGATTCTTTAGGTTACAGTATTTACGAAACTAGAGAGTTGGAAAAAACTCCCGGTGACATAGCAGTAATAAGCCGTCGTTATAACAGGTTGAGGGACGAAGATGTGATCAGGCTGGAAAAAAATTATTCAGTCCGGTACTGGGTCGTGCGCGCAAATATCCAATCTTCTTTTCCTGAAGTATTTCGCGCTATAGATTATAAAGTACTATTAATCGAATCCCCATCAGAGTGATGGTAAAGTAAGATTGTGCAGGTTCTCGTATTTCACTACACAATCGAAAGTAATTCTCATTAAGATGTTTGAAAATAAACAGCGGGACGAAATTACTACGAAATCGTCGAGGGTATTCTCCCAATTGTCGAAGCGGCTCGCAGCATTGGGTTCGAACCCATGGATTCCTGTTGCTCTTGCGATTCTCGGGGGAATCATTTTCCTGATTCAAATCTGGACGTATATCCACACGCTAGATTCGAACCTTGATGAAGGAGCTTACCTTTACAAAGGCTACCTGTTCATAACCGGGCAATATACCCCATACCAGGATTATGGTCCCTGGTCTAATAAGATGCCGCTCTCTTTCCTGATTCCGGGGCTTGTACAATATGTTTTTGGAACAGGAATAGGAACCGCGCGGTACTTCACCGTTATCCTAGCAGCTTTGATCGTTCTGGGTGTATGGATCCTTGCATGCCGCCTGGGCGGCAGGTGGTGGGGAGCAGCAAGTGTATGGGTCTTCGCCTTGAACCCAGCGATAATCAAGATGTATAGCCTATCCGTCTCACAGGTGTTAGTCGCTTTCCTTCTTGTATGGACTCTGGTTTTTACGTTAGGCGAAGACCGGAAAACCTGGCAAATCGCATTGGGTGTGTTTATAGCCGGTATTATGGTCATGACACGCATCAATATGCTGTTCGTAATACCGCTGCTGATCCTTTACATATTTTGGGAACATGGTCTTCGATCCGGTTTAGTGGCAGCTGCAATTGCAACGGCAACAATAATTATTATCCACGCAATATACTGGCCAGGGATACTGATTATATGGGCACATGCGATCCCTAAATCCCTATCACCCTTCCTGAACGATTGGAGACCATCGGGCGTGGTTGATACATGGAGTCCAACAGTATCGACGAGGGAACGCTTGATATCTTTGTTTCTGGGGATCAGGTTCCACTTTGTCGCAATCATGGGCGTGCTTTCAGCCTGGATACTATGGCCCAAAAGAACCAAATGGAAGAGTCAGGAAAACTTCCGCACCTCAGTATTGCTTTCGGGTATCTTCTTGATCCTGTTGGTGCTTCATTTATATGCATCCATAGGTCAAGGTTTTTGTGTCTTCTGTTTTTCCGGCTACTTATCTTTCTTTTCAATGATTGGAGTGCTGCTGGTCGTCGCTTCCTTTTCTTCATGGAAAACAAACATCCCCTGGTGGCTTCTCCTGGTTATCGTTCTGATCATCGTTATAATTTCGACCGGGATTGGTTTCAGCGCATTTGAAGACATCGGAAAGGAATTATTAAACCTGCCTATCCCCCGCTTTATCCTTGATTTTCCTTCCATGTCGCCTGGATCTGTTCCACTCCAAGCTGTATTGATCAATAAGTTCAATTTGGAATACAGTTTTTTACGTAGTTTGATCCCGGCCATCGCCGGATTCTTAACAGGGATCCTGATTTTAATGATCACCCTAGGAGTTATATGGGTGTCTGATCGAAATAAAGGATCGAAAATAAAGACAGCGTCTTTTCAGCTGCCTCCGTTTGGATACTGGGCATTGCTTATTTTCTTGCTAGCCGGGATTCTTTTATCACCCACAAAAGCATTGGGTGGTGGACGAAATGAATACGATTGTTCCGGGGATGTGATCGACTCCTATCAAGCGGCTGGAAATCATCTTGCAGAACAAATACCATCAGGGTCGCTCGTTTATTGGAAAGGGACATTATCGTCCGCCCCACTTCTGTATGTCCCTGGTATCAGGATTTACCCATCCCAAATAAACGCCAGTTACTCCCTTAAACAAGAGGGCAACGAAGACATTCTGCTTAAATTTGGTTTTTGGAGCCCTGAACTAGCTGAAGAATGGATCTTTGAAGCCGACTATGTGCTCATCCAGCAACTGTATTTTAAGGGATGGGAAAAGGATATTCTTAAGTCTGACAGGTTCGAAGAACTGGAGCCGACCCCCCAAGTCGTGGAGTGCCGGGAGGGATCCCGGATCCGCATCTTCAAGCGTGTCCATTAGGCATGGATAAAAATCAGTTCACCAAACAATCAATCCTTTGGTAATCCAATCCATTTTCCTTTACGAATTGCATCAATCCCTTCAATAACTCCACCGACCAAACCATAAAAAACGGTCAGCGCTAGCAGTAATATCGAAAACGCGACCGCCACCTCCGCGCTTATACCAAACGCAGAGAGCATCGCAATCAGACCAATTTCACGTATGCCCAACCCACCTGCGATCGTGAAGGGTATGAATGCAAACAGGAGCACCACCGAACGAATCCAGCCCATATCGGAAACTGGCAGATTTATACCAACTGATCTCGCCAGTAAAATGTAAACAACCAGTCCAACAAGCAGTCTCCCAGCACCAACAATTACTAACGCAATCAGGTCCCCGGCAGATATCTCTCCATATACTGCAGTCGCAGATAGCAATTTCTGGATTTTCTCCAGACCGGTTCTGATCAAAGTGCCCTGTGAAGTTCTCTCTATCGCGGATCCTACCCAAATAGAAATCGGTACACTGATACGAGTGATCCCAATCCATAACAGCGCAATGAGTAATAGAATTATAACCAGACCAACCGCATAAGTTTGGGTGTTATTTTGGCCGCTTATTATCCAGAACCCCAATCCAAAAACACCGATCAGGAACAAATCATATAACCTGTTGAATGCCACTGCGGCAAGCGACTCCGTAGGTTTGCCCTGCGCTTGCGATACTTTGTACCATCGTAATCCGCTGCCTAAAAAAGTCCCCGGCAGGAAGAGCAAGTAAAACATGATACTTAAATTAATCGCTGCGACCTGGCCGACACTCAGGTTAATATCTTCTTGCTTCGCTAAGATCTTAAACTGCAGTGCAGTCAGGTAAATACTCCCGATATATACAATAAATCCCGCAGCAACGTAATATAAATTTGCCCCAGCAAGTACTATAAGAATCTTTTCAAAATCAACAATCCAGTAAATAACGATAAAAAGTACAAGAACAATGGCCAGCTTTAGCAGTTGAAGGGCGCGTTTTGCTGTTGGTGAAGCATCTGATCCAAGCCACTGGAGAGGCTTAGTTAATTTCATAAACTACCAGCTCCTGGCTCACGTTCTTACACCGCATAGAATTATAAAAAAAATAAAACATCCAATATTTCACCAATACACTTAACCTAGACTGCCCTTGGCTGAGGCTTTCAATTGTGAATGATCTCTCAATGGCTGTCAAGCCCAGTTTTGAAAATACTCCTTCACCGTCAGAGGTATCCAATACCCATTACAGTTCTCAAACCTCAGCGTCTTCACAACGAATGAAAAGGAAGTATAATTCATCCGTTGAATTATGATGAAAATTTCCATAGTAATACCAGTATTTAACGAACAAGAGAGTCTGCCAAAACTTCATCAGGCAATCCACGAAGCTCTGGATGGAATCCAAGGCCTCAATTGGCGTGTCATCTACATAGACGATGGCAGCTCCGACGACAGTCTCCAACTCCTGGAAGAACTTGCATTTACCGATCCATCACATACAATTGTAATAGAATTCAGGCGGAATTTCGGGCAAACTGCTGCCATAGCTGCTGGGATCGATTATTCACAAGGGGACATCATCATTCTCATGGACGCTGATCTGCAAAATGATCCCGCTGACATACCGATGATGCTGGAAAAAATTGACCAGGGCTATGATGTAGTCAGCGGTTGGCGTGTCAACCGGCAGGATACATTCCTAACCCGACGTCTGCCTTCAAACATCGCAAACTGGATAATTTCCACCGTTACAGGCGTGAAGCTGCACGATTATGGCTGTACCTTAAAAGCATACAAACGTGAAATATTCGATAACTTTCGGTTATACGGCGAGATGCACCGTTTCATCCCCGCTTACGCTCACTCCGTTGGCGCCAAAATCACTGAAGTTCCGGTACGGCATCATCCACGCCGCTACGGTGAGACAAAATATGGATTATCCCGTACAACAAAAGTCATCCTAGACCTTCTAACTGTAAAATTTTTGATCAGCTATGCGAATAAACCAATCTATCTTTTTGGCGGGACAGGATTTGTTCTAATCTCAATCAGCATGCTTGTAATGTTGTTCCTGTCGGTTCGTCGACTCTGGCTGCAAGTTTCAGTATTCGAATCTCCACTCTTTATAATTAGCATATTGTCATTGATCCTTGGATTTCAATCGATATTTATTGGTCTCATTGCAGAACTGCTGGTGCGTACGTATCACGAATCGCAGCATAAACCAACCTATACTGTGAGAAAAGTGATCAATCCTCCTTCATCTCCAGACAACTAATGCGAATCCTGGTTATTACTTACGAATTCCCCCCCGTAGGCGGCGGCGGTGGGCGAGCAGCGTTCGATATCTGCCAGACCCTGGTAGAGCGCGGGCACGAAGTCCATGTGTTGACAGCTCATATGAAAGGCTTAGCCCATCAAGAATCGGTTGATGGTTATAAGGTCATCCGGATATCTTCTCTAAGGAGATATTCATACAAAGCTGATCTGCCAGCCATGGGTGGTTTTATTATTGCAGGGTTTTGGGCTGGTCTTCGGCATATTCGTTCCTGGCGTCCTGATATCATTCACGTGCACTTTGCAGTACCGACTGGGCCAATCGCCTGGCTGCTCTCCCGAATTACCAGTGTGCCTTATGT
>JGI24024J18818_10000595_pt1 | contig 13983 bp, 13 predicted proteins | sample Cruoilmetagenom2_FD_18818 | JGI IMG/M metagenome (IMG submission 18818) | reverse complement strand
ATTGGACCTCATGTTTATGTTTCTCCAGGATGTAAAATTGGAGAAAATGTCATTCTATATGGAAATATTTATATTTATCCTGGAGTTACAATTGGAAATAATGTAATAATTCATGCTGGAACGATAATTGGAGCTGAAGGATTTGGGTTCTGGAGATCTAAAAAAGGAGATTTAATTAAGTTTCCTCAAATTGGAAGTGTAATCATAGAAGATAATGTAGAAATTCAAGCTAATGTATGCATTGACAGAGGTACATTAGGAAACACTATAATAGGGGAAGGAACTAAAATAGACAATTTTGTTCATATAGCTCACAATGTACAGATAGGCAAAAATTGTGCTATTGTTGCTCATTCTATGATAGGAGGAAGTGTTAAAATAGAAGATAATTGCTGGATTGCTCCTTGTGCTTCAATATTAAATCAAATGAAAATAGGGGAAAATTCTGTGATTGGAATGGGATCAGTTGTATTAAAAGAAGTTGGTTCAAATCAAACAGTAAAAGGAGTTCCAGCAAAATAATGGAAAATAAAACTATATTTTATCTAAATGAAATTTCTGATATTATAAAAGGAAAAGAAGTTCATCCTATTACATGTGAAATAGACCCTTCTAATGCTTGTAATCTTAACTGTTCATTTTGTATGTATGCAGAATATTTAAAAATAAATAGAGATCTTTTACCTTGGGAAATTTATCGTAATTTAATAACTGAATTAAGAATTTTGGGAGTCAAGTCAATAACTTTCACGGGGGGTGGAGAACCCACAATGAATCCTAGATTTAATGATATGGTAATGAAAGCTTATTCATTGGGATTTAAAATCGGATTAATAACAAATGGAACGTTTCTTCATAAAATTAAAAATCTAGATCATTTTGAATTCATAAGAATTAGTCTTGATGCTTATGATGAAGAAAGTTATTTTAAAATCAAAGGGAAAAATTTGTTCAATAAGGTCATGAGGAATATTAGAGAATCTGCCAATAGTGACAAAACGGATATTGGAGTCAGTTATGTAGTTTGTAAAGAAAACGTAAATGGAATTCAAGAGATTCAAAAAACTTTAAAGGAATCAGGAATTAAGTATATTCAATTTAAGCCAGCGTGGATTAATGGTGGAAAATTTGAATTGCCAGAAAACATTAATGGAGATAAAACTATCATTACAGATAGATATATAGCAAAGGATAACCTTCCGTGTTTAATTGCTGGATTAATTGGTATAGTTGGAGCTGATTCTAGAGCCTATTTTTGTTGTCAGTATAGAGGAAATGAAAATTTTTTATTGGGGGATTTGGCTAAGGATTCTTTTTGGGACTTATGGAAAAAGAGGAAAGGAATAATGCCAGATGTTTCTAAATGCCCTCAATGTAGATATCAAAATTATGCTGAAGGATATGAAAAATTTTCTAATCCTAAATACACTTTCCTAAAACATACTGAGTTTTTATAAATGCTAATCTATAAAATNGGAGAATAATTATGCCTACTTCGCCTTCGAGTTTTTCCAAACAACCATATGAAGAATATACTATTAAAGTAGATTTTAATAAACAAATGGATTCAACAGAGTTAATAACTGATTCAACTGTTTTGGCTACTCTTAGTACTGAAGGAGATTATACTAGCATCATGATAGCTGGAACTAAAAATTATGCAGATTATGTTAATATAGGGGTAAAAGGTGGAGTTAATGGAGTATCTTATAAAATTACTACTAGGATAGTAACAGACAAGCAATTACCTGATGGAACTTATAATAAATTTGAATCAGATGTAATTTTAAGCATAGTTGAAGAATAGAGGCTGTCATCCTTGAAAGATTTTGTTAAAGAAATTTTAATTTTTGGAAGATAATTTAGAACTAAATTGTGATTCTGACACATATCATTTTAATTGCTTTTTTTTAGAATTTATGCTATATAGGTTTATACTGCTGTTTTTGTTTTTCTGTAAAGATTTTATTATGAAAGGAGGTGATTAAGATTCCTGCGATCCTCGATAAGTGTGTAAAAGACTTAAAAAAACAAGGGAAAAGTGAAAAGTCTGCATGGGCTATTTGTACTGCTACTCTTAAAAAAGCAGGGAAGTTAGACGAAGATTTTCTAGCATCTTTGTCTGAAGTTGAAGAAGGTACTCAAGAATTTAACGAATTGATGGTTTATGTAGAAAATCATGCTTTAGCAACTTGGAAAGCTCCAACTAAGCGGAAAGAAATCCCTTCTGGTCATTTTTTTGATCCTAAGAATAAAAAATATCCATACAGAAATTCAGATGGATCAGTTAATTGTGCTGGAGTATTAGCTGCTTGGAAAATGGCTCATGGAGCCAGGAGTGGGAAAAAGGCTGGTTCATCATTAATTTCCAAAATTAAACCCTATAGAGACAAGTGCATTAAGACCAAATCTAAGAAACAATCCGAAGTAGAAATTCGTAAATTTTCCTTCCCCCTTTCTGAAGATATCTTCGAAACTTTTGAATTAGCAGATAAAGGAAAAGCCGTAGATGTTCAAATCTTGAAAACTGGAAGATTTAAACATCCTTGGTGGGGAATTCTTAGATTTAATGATCAATTTTTTGATGGTATGATTAAGAACTTTAATGCAAATGTTCCTCAAGAAGAAATTGCTTTTGATTTTCAACATAGGCCAGAGTTAGGAGCAGCAGCTTGGGTGAGTAAATTGTTTACCGATGGTTCTAGTTTGATGGCTACGATGACCTTGACTGCGGAAGGGAAAAAGGCAATCAAGGAAAAACAATTTAGATACTTTTCTGCTGAATACACAGATAATCATATAGCCTATGATTTTGAGGATGTGGAGAACGAAGATGGTGTGGTTGTTGAGAGAGAGATTAAGAATTCCTATGGTCCATGTCTTCTCGGAGGAGGACTTACAAATAGACCTTTTATAAAAGGTATGAAGCCAGTTTCCCTGAGTGAAGATGGACAAGTTTTGGAGTTTGAAGAACTCAAAGAAGAATTTGATTTTAATTTGTCAGAGGAGGTGAATTTTGATATGAAGACTTTGGAAGAATTGCGTAAAGAACAAGAAGGAATCAAAGCCAAGATTGTTAAATTAGAAACGGAGGACAAAACTGATAAAAAAGTTGAAAAGAAGTTGTCCGATTTGGCAGAAAACCTTAAGAAAGTCGAAGATGCCATTGTAGAACTTAATGAAGAAGGAGCGAAGGCTGCAAGCAAAGAGGACGCTAAAATCCTTAATGACTTGAAAGCTAATCTCGAAAAAGCTACTAAAGCATTGGAGACGAAACAAGAGGAAGTTAAAACTCTTTCAGCAGAGAAAGATAAAGAAGGGGAAAAAGTTAAAAAACTTTCTGAAGATCTTAAATCTCTTACTGAAAACGTCACTAAACTAATGAAGTCTAATGAAGGTCTTCAAGATGAAAAGTATAAGACGAATGTTGAAGATAGGCTCCGTCAGTTTTCTGAATTAGGAGTTTTTCCTGCCACCCTTAAAGTAGTTAAGCCAATTTTGCTTTCTGATAAAGCAAAAGAAGTGATAATTACTCTGTCTGAAAAAGTGGGAGAAGAAAAAGAGCCTAAAGATGTTGATTATGGGCTTGCTGATGTTTTCCATAAAGTGTTTTCTTCTATTCCAGAAGAATTTAGATTTTCAGATTCGGAATTAAGTAGGTCGGAAATTAATCCGACTGGATCTTCTAAAAGCCTAACGGAAGCAGATGTCCAGAAGTACGCTGATGAGAAAAAACTCAGCTATGAGGATGCGCTTATTGAGCTTTCGAAAGAAGGAAAATTAGTAGAAGATTAATCAACATAAATGAATAAGAGGATCAATTAAAATATTTTAATTTGAAGGAGGTGTTAAAGATATGGCATTGCCGAATGAAAAAACTGGTTTTACTTATGGATGGAGTCCCAATGATTTCATTCAGAACTTTTTGGCGGAAGGAAGTGACAATCGTGGTGGAGCTAACAAAGGAGCCATGGAAAGTAAACTTTCTATTCTCGAAGGAGATGTGGTTGAATTAGGGACTAATTTTCGAGAAATTAAAGCTAAAACTGTAACTACAACAGGAAAAATTATTGGAGTTGCTCTTTCTGATTCTGTTGATGGAAAGATGATTCCTGTTTCTTGTGGTCCCATTGTCAAGGTGGAATGTGGAGAAGCTGTCTCAAGAGGAGACTATGTTGGCGTAGATGATGGAGACGCTGCAACAGTTAAACCTGTAACTCCTACTGGAGGGGGAACTCTCTATGGCTTGTTAGGAATTGCCCTTAATGATGGAGATGATGGAGATATAATTCCTGTTCTCATGAAGGGTAATGGGATTACATTTGTTGGATAAAAAATAAATAACGAGGAGGTGATATAAGTATGTATAACGTACAAAAGACTAACGTTCGAGACGACAAGTTCCTTACGGGATTAGCTGTTCGTTATCAGAATAACGAATTTGTCGGAACTGAATTTATGCCCGAGTATGGTGTCCAAAAAGAATCGGACAAGTACAGAATTTTCAGGAAGGATGGTTTCTATAAAGGTGCTCCCAAGAAAGCTGATGGAGCAATTACGGAAGAAGCTACTCTTGCATACGATGAGGGAACATACTCTACGTATGAAAGGGCCATAAAAGACATAGTTACCGATCGAGCAGTACAAAATGCGGATGCTCCTGTTCGCCCGAAGATTGATGCTACGAATTTTCTTACAGAAAAAGTTTTACTTTCTGAGGAGATTGATATTTGGGCATTAATTCTTGGCACATCAGGGCTTGAATCGGGAGCTTACTACAGTGATCTAACTGCTGTTACAGCATGGATAGATGGTACTGATCCTGATATTCTGGCTAATCTTTCTTCCGCAATCGTAACAATTTCAAAAGCCATTGGGAAACGTCCCAATAAAATAGCTTTCACTACGGAAGTTTCTGAAGCTATTGTTCAAGATCCAGTAATTCGGGAGATTTTAAAGTATCATACAACTAACATGATTTCTGGAGATGCTCTTCCTAGCACTTTAAGAAATATGAAGATTACTATAGCAGATGCTTTATGGAACGCTTCAGACGAAGGCCAGGCTGCTTCCTATGAGTATTTAATGAAATATCGTGTTCCTATTGCTTATGTTGAACCTGGAAATAATTTAACTCTTGGAAGAACATTTGTTAGCAAAGGCTTTAAAGTAGTCCGTTGGAGAGATGATGACCGAGAAGGGGAGTTCGTTAAGGTCAATAAAGTATATGCTCCACAGGTTATGAGTGTTGATGCTGGCTTTATGTATAAGAGAGTTAAATCCGGTTTGGCCGGAGATGACTAATCTAGACAAAGCTCTTTAAAAGAGTTCGGAAGCTTACCTTCTGATTAAATTTGTATATAGATAGGAGAAAAAAGAAATGGCAAAACCACCGAGATATTTATGGGGAGTAACTAAAGTGCAGTATGTTGATTTTACACCTTCATCAGATCCTGCTGCTAAGGCTGGAAGGATGTATTTCGATATTGATACTAATAATTTTAAATTTTGTGAAGACGCTACTCATTTCATGTTGATTAGAGACGTCCTTCATAATTAATTCATGATCTCAGAAAGGAGAGTAACATGAAAGTAATAGTTAAGAGAAATAATTTAACTTATAGGACTAGAGGGTACAATAAAGATAAGCCTTTTATTCCTAAAATCGGGGATGCCCTTGAACTTCCTCCAAGTATAGTAAAGCTAGAAGTCAAGACAGGAAATGTAAGGCTACCTTTGGAGGAAGAAGAAACTAAGACTGCTATCAACACGAAGAAGAAAAAGAAAAAAGTAAAAAATGGCTAGAATATATTGTGACATAGATCAAGTTAAAAGAGTTCTTCGAACTGGAGGAACTCGTGAAGCAAAGGTGAGATTTTCGGAAGCATATCGAGATCTTAAACCTGATGAAGACAATCGTGGAAATGTTGTTCTTAACGGTCTTGCCTTCAGTGATTCTTGGGCTGGTCACGAAGATTTTACTTTTGAGTTCACAGATTCTACTTCTTTTGATGTCGTTGGTAATGTAGTTGGATCATTGGGCAATGGAACAATTCAAGCAAGTTTCATTTCTGCAGATAGATTTACAGTGACTGCAAATAACTGGGAAGGTGTAGCAGAAATCGGAGATAAGTGGTATATAAGTTCTGTCTCTGATATAAGTAATGATGATGGTGATGATTTCATTGGAGATAACTCCAAAAGAATAAATGGTAAATTGGAAAAGGTCTTTGGATCATTATCGTCTATAGATTTTTATACAGACCTCTCTGTTCCTATTCCAGATATTATAGAATTTGCTTGTGTTAGATATACTGCATACGATATATGGAATTCTATATATTCAGGCCAAATCCCTCCCGGAGAAGATTCTCCAGTAGAAATATGGAAAAAGGCTGCTGATGAAGCCATGGAAAATTATACTTATGGTCATGGCTCTGGGCCTAGATGGAGATCTAGGGAATCTTTAGTAACTGAGTTGGGAGTAGAGGGTGTTGGAAATGGTGTCATTGAAATTGATGACCTTTCTGATCCTGCTAATAAGGATTATTTAAGATAATGTTTGAACTAACTCTAAAATTGGAAGATCCAAGTGGAGTCCTTTCAAGTCTTAATTCATTATCTGAATTTGCATTTCCTGAAGAAATTTGGTGGGGAACCCAACAGAGATTAAACAAATTCATGAAAGATAAAGCTGCATCTATTAAAAGGCATAATGTCGCTAAAAGTACATATCAATGGAGGAAAGCAAAAGCTGCTAGAGGAACTAGGGTTCCTACTCATATTGGAGAAACGGCTCGTGTTTTGTCTAGCACTAAAGTTGGAATGAGAACAGGAACTTTACTGAGAGACATATCAGAATCTCTTTCTCCAGGAGTTTATGAAGCAATAAGTATTAATGAGCAAGGCATTGATAATGGTTTTTATCTTTATATGATCAATGCAGAAGTCTTTGATAGAAAATATCCTATAAGGTTTGAAAACTATTTAATTCGGAGAGGGATAATAGAAGAGAGCATTGCAGAAGTTGATGATTCGCAAGCTCAGTCTTTATTAGATACTTTATCAGATTCCGTAGGTAACTATTTAACCTCTTTATGGTATTCTAATGTCAGTTGAAGATTTCAGAGGAGAAGAAAATCTTTACAGAAATGCAGTTGAGAATTGCAAAGTTGTATTGAAGAACTTTGCAAAAGATAAAAACAGGGAAATAAAGGCATATTATACAGAAGATGTTGTTGAACCAAGAACTCCTTGTTTTGTCATAATAGCTACTGGCTCTGACGATGAAATGAGAAGTGCTCAGAATATGAGCCAGATAAGATATACAATCGGCATTAGGATGGAAATCTGGTATTATCATGGAGACTTAACTGAACAAACAAAAAGAAATGAAGTAACTTATGTTTTGTGGGAAATTAATGAATACATGAAAAAATATATAACTCTCAACAATTTTGTTCCCAAGTTAGGAGTAGAGGTTTTAGGAGCCAGATGGGTCCCGCAACCCAGAGGAAATAGAGTTCTGGCCGGAGGAGTGGTAAGTGTGATTGTGAAAAAATTATTTACTACATTCACCACTTTATAAATTAAAAATACAATAGGAGGTGATTTTGTATGACTCTTTACGTAGGCCCCGCAGTAGGTAGTAGAGGCCAGATCGGGATTGCTGAAGAAGGTGCTTGGGGAAAACAAACTCAAGAGATGACCAATTTCATTGAAATGACAAGTGAAAGTATTGTTTCAGAAATTGGGTCATTAATTTCTGACTCTTTAAGACCCGATAGGGCTGTTCATAAACGAATTGGTGGAATTGAATCTTGTGGTGGAGATGTTGCTGGAGAAATTGGTCCAAGTGGTTTTGAAACTTGGTTCAAACATGCTCTTGGAAGTGTTGAGACTACAAGGCTTGATACTGCATTCATTATAGAATGTGGGAATCCTAATGAAACTCAATGCATTTTAACCATTACTCACACTAATGGAGAAGCAACTGAATTAAAGATAGACCGTGCTGTTGATCCTGATCTTACTTTGGATTTAACTAATACTTCTTATGATACTATTGGAGAAGTAATGGCAGCTATAAATGCTGCTTTGAATTTACAATGTTGGAGTCCATATCAGGCTCTTCAGGGAACTTGGCAGTCTACACTTCATGCAAATGATTATTTGGAAACATCTCAAGATAGCAAAGTTCTTGAAGAAATAACATCTGATGTTTCAAACATTGATTTAATGAAGATGTTTGATGCAGATGACCATTCAATGACAAGAAGATGGGTGGTTGGAACTGAATGGGGTGTTTATCAACACCAGATAGATGCCGGAGCAACTTTGCCAGAAGGTATGAGTGTTGAAGTGGGGAGAGATGTTGCTGCATTTTTATATGCAGGAATGAAAATTAATACTCTTGAATTAAATGCTACTCCTGGCGAGTTCTTTACAGGAACTTTTGGCTTAATGGGGAAAGGTGGAACAACTTCAGATACTCCCTCGCAGCATCTGGAAATGCTGAATTGCAGAAAGATGCTTTCAAAGTCAGATATACAGGAACTAGTGCAACCGCAACTCTTGAAATTGATTCAAGTAGCCATCTTGTCTTAGAACTTGATGGAACAAGTGAAGATCTTCTTCTTAACATAAGTAAACCTTTAGTTGATCCCACTACAGGAATAGTTTACAATGTTGACAAAGTCGGAGGGTTGGTAGATTATCTTGACAGCAAATCTTATCTTGATTGTCAGATAGCTCCATATACAGATCCAAAGACTCTTTGTACTGACCTAGATACGTACTTTCCTGGGATTAGCATTACATCCACTGGCTATACGTGGTTCAGGTTTGATGGAGGGAGGAAAGCATTACTTCCTGTAATTTGGGGAGACTATATCGGAAGTGATTCCGGAGATTCAACTAAGTTCTGGGTTAAGGTCATAGCTGGAGGATTGCCTGGAACTGCTACTTTGCAGTTTAAGATAGAAGGAGGAGCTTATGGAAATGAAGCTACTACTTCTGCTGAATCTCCAACAGAAATAAGATATGGGAGTAATATTGATTCTGGGTATACGATATTCTTCCCAGACAATGTAGCTCTTGTAGCCAATGATGAATGGTCTTTTGAAACTATTAGGCCAGCTTCTGCTTCTAGCTATTCTACTATTGATCCTTTCTCAGGATATGAAGGAGCATTAACCATTGATGGTAGTGCAGAAGTTATTATGGGATGGAGTGCTACTATTAATAATAATCTTTATGGAGATAAATACCATCTTGGTGATCGAACTAGAGCTAAGTTGCCTGAGCAGAGAAGAACTGTTGAAGGAACTTTGTCTGTTGAGTTTGATAACCTTGATCTGTATAGGAAATTCCTGAATGGAGTTGCTGGAAACTTAGTAATGACTTTCACTTCTTCAACTTATATTAACACATCAGTTCTTGGGAATAGTCCCAGTCAGTTCAGCCTTTCTGTTAGACAGCCTAATATTCAGTTCAATGGAACAACTCCAACTATTGCAGATGAAGGTATTATCTTGGTTGATATGCCTTATGTAGCTCTGTATGATGACGTGAATGGTGTTCCTGATATTAGGATAACTATTGTTTCAGATGAGGCTTATATTTAAAAACTCGTTGCCGTGCTGTTCATGCCCTAAAATATGAGAGAAGGGAATTTTAAAACCCTTCTCTCCTTCCTTTTAAAATGAGGAATTTATTTCTAATAGTATGGGGGCCGTATCTTTTAATCAGCATGGTTTTTTATTCAGTAGGTCGTTTTTTTGGATGGGTAGCATTTGAAAAAGGATACATTCTACCCGAATTTATTAATTTATCCGTAAGATATTACGTTAAGTCTATTAATCTAATAGAGAACTTAATTAATTATTACAGGGAGGAAAATAAGATGCCAAAGATTACAAGTTTAAAATCAGATCAAGTGCAAGAATTTACGCCTGAATGTGAAAAAGATCTAAAAGAGAGCGAAAGGACTATATTCTTATATAGATTCTTGGATGTAAAAGATGCAGCAAGCATTACCGATGATGTATATACTGCTAAAGGATTTGGAAAGAAAAGAGAAGAGCGTCTCAGAGCAGGAACTCAAGATCTTACAATTTTAAGAAAAGGTCTAGTTGGGTGGAAAAATTTCGAAGACGATGGTGGGAATCCTGTTGAATGGGAAGACCCTATTGGTAGCCATCAAAAAATAAGAGACGCAATGGATAGGAACCTTAATAAAATTCCTCCTGATACTAGAGGAGAAATAGCTGATGTTATTAGGGGAGCTTCCAATATCGACCAGGACTGACTCAAGAGCTTCGGCTCGTAATTAGATGGAGTGTAGCTAGTAGATATTTAAGAAATCCTTTAACTTGGGATTGTGATTATTGCCAAGATCATCCAGATTTAAAAAAGGCTAGAAATTGTGATTGGAGCCAACCTGGAGAATGCAAACAATGTGGTCAAATACCTTATGAGGACGTCGAAACGGATCCACAGACGTCTAAATTTATATGTCCCATATGTGGGCATAGGGTAACTTTTGGAAAAGCTGAATTTTTATTAGGGAAAACATATAGAACTCCTGGATGCCCTAAGTCTCAGATTACTGAAAGAGCTCTTTTTTTGGTTAAATTAGTTGATTGGTCTGAGAAGACAGGAGTTCTCCCTACGGCCCAAAATTTATTTGATGAATCATTTTTATATTTTGAAATAAGAAACATGGTCATAACTGAAAGGGCAATTACGGAAGAAGAACTTTCTCCTAAAGAGGAAAAATAAATGGCTTCTAGGGATTTAGATCTAATAATTCGAATACTTAAGTCTAGAGAAAATGATGCAAGTCTTAAAAAAATAAGAGAAGATGTTGCTAAAATTCAAAAACAGCTTTCTATAAAAATAGATTATGGCAAGCAGATGGCTAAAGGAATGGATCAAGCCTCTGTGTCCACAGAAAAACTTAAGAAAAATGTTAATACTCTTAATAAAAGTTTTAAGGATTTAGGAAGAGAAGCCGGAGCTGAAGTCAAGAAAGTTAATTTGAATAAATTAGGAGAATCTGTAGGGAGAGTTGTAGGAACAGTAAGAAGGCTTACTAAACAAATAGGAGGATTTGCTAGAGATTCTATTGATTCATTCAGGAAAGTTACTGGTTCTGTTGGTCCTGTCACAAATGCTATGACAGATATGGCTAACATGCAAGTTCAAATAGAAAAACATACTACCAACCTCGATGGTCTCACCTCAAATCTCAGAACAAAATATCATTCATTAGGCCCAACATTAGGACAAGTCGCTGGTCTCTTTGGATCTGTATCTGCTAATATGACTGTTACGGCAGCTCAGACCATGAAGACATATGAAGCTATTGATCTTTTGGCTAAAAAAATAAGAGAAATTCAAATAGTCGGCAGACTTCGTGGTGTTTTAAGACTTGATCAAGATATTAAAAGCTTAAAGCTTTTTAGAGCTGAAATTGAAAAATTAAGATTAGATCTTGCAACAATTCGAGGAGAAAAAGTAGCTGGAAGAGAATTTGGTGTTACTGCTCAAATGGTAGAAGATCTTAGAAAGGCTAGGGCAGAAGTAGATCTCTTAAGAGAAAGATATGTCAAGCTAGGACAAAACGTAAGGGAATTAGAAAGACTAAACGCTAAATTTAGAGAACAAGCTGGATTAGTCAACAAAAGTGTTAAAGCTCTTGGTTCTTATATTAGAAATGCTGATAAAATTAAAGAACTTCCTGGCAAGATTCAAAATACAGTTATAGCTTATGCTAAAGTTAGAGATGAAATAATTAGAGTCATTACTCAGATGGGTAGGCTTAATTCTTTACAAGGTCAAACCAGAGCTGTTTATCCAGAACAATTTCGAAAATCTTGGGATATTTTAAGGAAAGAATTCAAGGAAGGTTCTTCTGAAATAGAAGGTCTTCTTAAAAAGATTGAAACTCTTCATAAAAAAGCCACTCAACAAATTGTAGATAACAATTTAAAAATTGCTCAATCTTCTCGAAAATCAATTGATACTCAAAAAGATGATTTTGCTGATTTGGAAAGATTAACTTCTCGCCAAAGAGTTTCTATAGATCAATTAATCCAGAAATATCGAGAGTTAAAAGTAGGGTTAGATTACCTTGGTACAGGATTTAAAACTTCGGCTGGAGCTCAAAAGATGGCAACTGAAGTTTTAAAAGAATCAAATACATTGTTATCTACTTTAGCTCCTAAATATAGGAAATTAGTTCAAGAAATTAATGTTTGGACTCAAGCTAACTATAGAAACATATCTTCGTCAGAAGTTATTTCTGCTATCTTAAAACAGCTTTCTGGAGATATGGAAAGACTAATCGCTAAAGAAAAGGTATTAGCTAACACTTCTAAAATTTTAGGCAATGAACAAAATTTGTTAGAGAAAAGATTAGCTCTTGCTAGGAATAAAGCAAAACTTTATTCTGATGCTATTGTTCAATTAAATGCATCTCTCCTTAAATTAAATCCTGCTATTTCTAAAGATGCAGTTCAGATTAAAAAGCTCGAATCTGAAATGGGAATATTAGTGGCTAAGTCTGAAATTGCCACTAAGTCAGTTAATTCTTTATCTTCAGCATTAACTAGAGTTAGCTTAAGGGGTGGTGATGCTGTAAGAGCTATGCATCGAGTAAGTGCTCAAGGGTTTGGAAGCATGATTATAAGCCAAGCAGCATGGATGGCAGGGTTTCAGGTCATATTCGGAACTCTTGATAAATTTAAGGCTGCTTTAATGTCCATTGTTGATTTGCAAAGAGCAGTTGTGAGAGCAATGAGAACAGCTAGAAGTGAAACTCTGTCTTCTGCTGAAATTTATAAGGCATTTACTGATGCAATAGTTGAAGCTAGGATGAAAACAGGAGCAGCCATAGCAGATCTTGGAGAAATAATGTATCAGTTAGGATCTGCTGGATTATCCGCAGAAGAAGCAATGGCAGCCTTGGATTCAACTTTAGCTAATATAATTGGGACAGAAGCAGAGGTTAGAGATATAACTAAACTCATAGCTGGACTCTATAACAACTTTGCTGATAGTATAGTTAAAGTTGATGGGTCAATGACTTCTTTGTCTGCTACTTCTAAAGAATGGACTGACTCTTTGATTGAATCTGCTTCATTAACTGAAAAGTTTACGTACATTAATGATCTCTTAGTTGCAGCATTTCGAGATAATCAAGTTGAAATGATGGAAATGAGAGATGGTCTTAAGTTTATGATTCAATCAGGAAAAGCAGCTAATCTTGCTCTTGATGAAATGGTTGGGATCTTAGCATTTTTAAATAATCATATGATTAAGGCTGGCCAAGCTGGTAGAGCTATGAGAGTAATCCTTTCTAAATTAACTAAAGATGCTGCTGGATTTGCAGAAGCTTTTAAGATTGACATTGATCTCCAGAAACCTCTTAATTTCTTAGAAATAATGAGAAAATTAAATGTTAGATATGGAGGACAAGCTGCTACAGTTGAAGAGCTTGGGAAAGTTTTTAAGAAATTAGGGCTAAGAGGGGCTGAAGCTTTTAATCTTATAATGAGAAATGTTGATGTTCTTGAAGGAACTATTAACAATTTACAAAATTCTCTTGATGGAGCAGCTTCAGAAATGGAAAGAATAAGGCTTTCTGATTTAGCTTCTCAGGCAAGTATAGCTGCTGCAAATATTGAAGCTTTATTAAGAAATGGAATGACTCCTTTATCTGAAACTTTGGGGACTTTAGTTGGAGGGTTTAATGCAGCAACTAAGGGAATAAAGGTAATGGATAACGCAAGTGGAGGAATAATATCTTCTCTTATAAAGATAGCTGGAGCTCTTGGTACAGTAGCAGCATCTGGATTATTAATAAGAAATCTTACAGCAATTTTTGGATGGTTTGGTAAAGTTCTTGTGACTATAATGGGTCATCTTTTAAAACTTGGGGGAGTAACTACAGGAGTAGACGTTGCTACAAAGAATCTT
>JGI24024J18818_10000594_pt1 | contig 13986 bp, 10 predicted proteins | sample Cruoilmetagenom2_FD_18818 | JGI IMG/M metagenome (IMG submission 18818) | reverse complement strand
TTCGGATCGGCGGTCTACCACTCCCTTGATCGCAAGGTCTGCAACACGCTCAACACGTGCTGCATCGTCGAGGAGCGAGCCGGCGATCTGGTACCGGAGTTCCTGCGAGCCCTCGAGCGGGCGGGGGAGCGACGCGGTGTCCAGCCGAAGCTGCACGTTCTCGAGTCATCGGTGGCCGTTGTGCCGAAAGCGTGGTTCGCCAGGATGGTTCCGATCGCCCGGGCCGACGGCGAGCACCGCGAGTATCAGGCCGTACCGATCCCTGAGAGCGGACTCGGTGACGAGTGGGAGTGGGAGGACAGCCCGGAAGTCACGCTCGCCATCGTGCCATCGGTCGAATCCGCAGCAGGTCTCTTCAATCGGTACAGCCCTCGCTTTGTCACCTCGTTGATCTCCGACGACGAGGTGGAGCACCGTCGGTTCTTCGAACTCGTTGATGCACCATTCGTTGGCAACGGATTCACCCGCTGGGTCGACGGGCAGTATGCACTCGACAAGCCGGAGCTGGGACTATCGAACTGGCAGCATGGTCGATTGTTCGGCCGGGGTGGAATCCTGTCGGGTGACTCGGTCTACACGATCCGAACCCGCGTTACCCAAGAGAACCCGGACATCGGACGCTAACCCCGCTTCATACCCAGGGTTGCAGTCCCCGCCGGCGGCGCACCCAGCCCGCGGAATAGCGTGGGCGAGTCCCGTCGTTCATTCTGTGGGCCCACTGCCGCGTATACGGGGACTGCAACCCTGGGTTGCAGTCCCTGCGGGCGGCGCAGTGGGCCCGCGGAATGGGGCCATCGAGACGGGAGCTTCTATCGTGGGCTTCTATCGTCTGGCCTCGACTGACGAGATTTCTTGACTATCGGAGGATCGAATGGGTGAACGACTTGTGGTCATCGGAGCAGACGCAGCCGGAATGACGGCAGCGAGTCAGGTGCGGCGACGGAACCGGGACTTCGAGGTAGTCGCCTATGAGATGGGAAATCACGCTAGCTACGCGGCATGCGGAGAGCCCTATCACATCGCAGGGATCATCGACCCGATCGACAAGCTGATCGCCCGTACACCCGAGCAGTTCGCCCGTGCGGGAGTCGAGCTACATCTCAGGCACGAAGTGACCGCTATCGACCTCGATCGCCGCATCGTTGAGGTGAGAGACGCCGATGGGGAGACCACTCTCGAAACGGGCTTCGACCACCTCCTCGTGTCGACTGGTGCTCGGGCCTTCGTGCCGCCGATGCCCGGCCGCGGTCTCGAAGGTGTGCATACGCTGCGCACACTCGGCGACGCAGCAGCGCTCAGGTCGATCGCCGACGCCGGCTCCGGGAACGCCGTGATCGTTGGGGCCGGCTACATCGGTCTCGAGGTTGCCGAGGCGTTCCATACCAAGGGCTGGAACGTGACCGTGGTCGAAGGTCTGCCTGCCGTTCTGTCGCGAACACTCGACGGCGATCTCGGCGAACAGGTCGCTGAAGCGGTACGTTCGATGGGTATCGACGTCCTCACGGGAGCGATGGTCGAGCAGATCGAAGGCACCGATCGGGTGACCGGGGTCTCGATCGCAGGGGGGAGCATTCCTGCGGACGTCGTGGTGTTGTCGATCGGTTCTCGGCCGGTCGTCGAACTTGCCCGTGAGGCTGGCATCCCGCTCGGTGAGACCGGGGCGATCGCCGTCGACAACCACCAGCGGACCGGTATCGAAGGGGTCTGGTCCGCAGGGGACTGTGCGGAAGTGCTGCATCGCATCTCAGGCATGCCGGTGAACCTGCACCTCGGAACTGTGGCGAACAAGACCGGTCGGGTCGCAGGGGTCAACATCACCGGCGGTGATCTTGCGTTCCCCGGTTCCCTCGGAACGGCGATCACCAGGGTGCATGATCTCGAGATCGCTACGACGGGTCTTCGCTCCTCGGACGCTGCGGCAGCCGGGCTCGACGTCGTCGACGCGACGGTGAGCGGCGGGACGATCGCCCATTACATGCCTGGCTCGGAGAAGTTCACCATCCGCGTCACGGCTGAGGTGGGAACCGGCAGGCTCATTGGTGCCCAGATCGTGGGCGGACGGGGCTCAGCGAAGCGCATCGACGTCTTCGCTACAGCCATCTGGGAAGGCATGTCTGCAGGAACACTCGAGTGGGTCGATCTCGCATACGCACCCCCATTTGCGCCTGTGTGGGACCTCATCGCGATCGCTGCTAGAAAGGTTGCAGTCGCCGCGAGCACCTGACCAAACCGGCTGTTTGGATATGGGCGGCTGCGGCGATGAGGCCGGTAGTGAGTCGGGTGGAGCCTCGGGACATAGTACGAAGTACGCATGATGTAGTACGACTCGGAGGTCTCGTATCCGCTGGTTGCGTCGCGTATCTGCGACTTCACGCGGGTTCTACGCGAGCACTCTCAAGGCTTCAAGGCGTCGATAGCGTACCTCGAAGAGCAGATGTCTCACCGCTGATCCGTGGTCGTACTACGTCATACGTAGAACGTACTACTGCCTGTCTTCTCCCCCGGTCCCAGCCGACCATCTCCGAAGTGCCACCCAACCGTCAGTTGATGACGAGGTTGACGAGGTTCGGCGGACGGGCGATGACCTTGCGGACCTCACCCTTTGCGAGCCACTCCTGGATGCGTTCGGACGCCATCGCGGCAGCAATGGCCGTCTCATCGTCGATGTCCGGGGAGACATCGACGCGGTCGCGTACCTTGCCGTTCACTTGTACGACGAGGGTCACCGTTTGATCGGCTGCGACCTCTGGATCCGCCTCCGGCCACGACTGGAGATGGATGCTCTCAGCGCTACCACGCTGTGACCAGATCTCCTCGGTGACGTGCGGGGCGATCGGGGCCAGCAGGACGAGCAGGAGGTCGACTCCTTCGTTCCACGCATCGAGCGAGACGATGGCCTTGCGTCGAGCTTCGAGCAGATCGTTCCTGAGTGTCATCAGTGCAGCGATGGCGGTGTTCCACTTGAACGCCTCCATGTCGCGATCAACTTTCGTGATCGTCTGATGGGCTGCACGGCGAAGTGCAAGCGAGGCGTCATCCGAGACCGTTCCCGGTTCGTATCTGGCGGTTCCGATCTTCCAGACGTCCTCGATGAACCGGCGGGCACCCGAAATGCCGCGGGAATCCCACGGACCACCTTTCTCCCAATCGAATGCGAACATCAAGTAGAGACGAACGGTATCGGCGCCGTAGCGCTCGACCAGTTCGTCCGGATTCACGGTGTTGCCCTTGGACTTTGACATCCGTTGTACTTCGAGATAGTGACGTAGCTGGGTGACGTCGTTGATGCCGTCGATGCCGGGTACCTCGACCTCGGCATCTTCAGCCACCTCGACGGTGACCATGTCATCGGCGGTCTGCACCTGGAGCGTCCGCTCGGTACGACGAATGAGCTCGCCGACGACGGGACCGGCATCGGAAGCGGCATGGTCATCGACGCGGACGGACTCCGCAACGAAGCGACTGTCGGTCCACTCGCCGGCAACGACCAGGCGATCGCCCGGGCGTTCCTCGCCGAGGATCTGTCCCTGGTTCCTGGACTGCCTCATGGGTTCGTCGAAGACACCCTCCGGATCGCGACCGTGCTCCGTCATGAGGCGGGCGGCGTCGTCGAAGACTCCGAGGTCACGCATCGCTTTCGTGAAGAAGCGCGTGTACAAGAGATGCATCGTGGCGTGCTCTGCGCCGCCGGTGTACGTGTCGACGGGGAGCCAGTACGCCGCCTCCTCCGGGTCGAATGGTGCTGCACCGAAGTGCGGGGAGAGATAGCGATAGTGGTACCACGAAGAGCACATGAACGTGTCCATCGTGTCGCTCTCGCGACGTGCGGGTAGCCCCTCGGCGTCAACCGTCTCGAGGAACTGCTCGTCGGTCGCCAGTGGGCTGGGGCCCCCCGTGAACGCCGGTGCCTCGGGGAGGAGCACGGGAAGATCCTGCGCAGATTCGATGGTCCCGTCGGCTCGGAAGATCATCGGGATCGGTGCCCCCCAGTAGCGCTGTCTCGAGATGAGCCAGTCGCGCATCCGGTAGTTGATCGCCTCTTCGCCGATCCCGCGCTCAGAGAGCCAGTCGATGGCTGCAGCGACCGACGGGTTGGCCCGTCCCTTGTCATCTGTCGTCCCGACACCATCGATCGGGCCACTGCCGACCATCGATCCGGGTCCGACATAGGCCTCAGTCATCGTGTCGCCATCGAGCGGATCGGCGTCCGCGGCCTGTATCACCGGGACGANGGACAGTCCGAACTGTCGGGCGAACTCGAAGTCGCGTTGATCGTGAGCAGGCACGGCCATGATCGCCCCGGAGCCGTAGGACAGGAGCACGTAGTCGGCGACCCAGACCGGGATGCGCTGCTCGTTGACGGGGTTGATCGCATATCCACCGGTGAAGACACCGGTCTTCTCCCGGTCGGTCTCCATCCGCTCGAGCTCAGACCGCGCGGCCGCTGCGATCCGATAGTCGTCAACTGCGGTTCGCTGCTGTTCGGTTGTCAGTGTGTCGACAAGCGGGTGCTCGGGGGCGAGAACCATGAAGGTCGCACCCCACAACGTGTCGGGTCGGGTCGTGAACACGGGAACCTCGTCTCCGGTCTCCATGGCGAAGACGACCTCGGCTCCCTCGGAACGGCCGATCCAATTGGTCTGCATCGCCTTGACCGGTTCCGGCCAGTCGATGCCGTCGAAGTTCAACAACTCATCGGCGTAGTTCGTGATGGCGAAGAACCACTGCTCCATCTTCTTCTGAATCACCGGCTGGCCAGTGCGTTCGTCCTTGCCGTCGATGACCTGTTCGTTGGCAAGCACCGTCTGGAGGGTCGGCGACCAGTTAACGATCGCCTCGCCCCGGTAGGCGATGTCGCCCTCGAAGAACTGACGGAACAGCCACTCCGTCCATTTGTAGTACTCCGGGTCACAGGAGATGGCCTCGCGCTCCCAGTCGTACATGGCGCCCATCGAGCGGAGCTGGCGGCGCATCCTGTCGATGTTCTCCCACGTCCAGTCGGCAGGGTGAACGTTGCGTTGTACCGCGGCGTTTTCAGCGGGGAGGCCGAAAGCGTCGAAGCCCATCGGGAAGAGGACGTTGAAGCCCTTCATCCTCATGTAGCGGGCCCTGGCATCGGAAGGAGTCATGGCGTACCAGTGGCCCATGTGCAGATCGCCCGAAGGGTATGGGAGCATGGTCAGGGCGTAGTGTTTGGGACGATCCCAATCGACAACGGATCTGTAGAGGCCATTGGCCTCCCATCGCTCCTGCCACTCCCGTTCGATCTTCTGATGGTCGTAGTCCATATTCCTGTTCCGGTGGTTTGAAGAAGTAATGGTAGGGAGACGTTGTCGAGTAGAGCAGCGGATCAGCTGTGAGCTGTGAGCTGTGAGCTATGAGCTGTGAGCAAGAGTCCGCATGGAGGACGGGCAACGGACAGCGGGACATGGGATATCGTGCTGGACATGGCGGATCCACAATCTCTCGATCTCGACACGGCGCTTCGGCGTAGTGGGGTTGATATTGACGCTGGTCGGTATGGGTCGGTGGTGGTTCGTCCGGTTCCCGGCTGGCTCGCGCGAGTGTGGGGGAGGGGGGTTGGGGCTATGGCTCTGCCACGGACCGTTTACGCTTCGGATGGAGCATTCCGCCGCATCATCGACGGTGAGGCAGCCAGCCTGTTGGTCCATGAGTCGGTACACATCGACCAGTGGCGTGACTACGGCGTCGCCCGTTTCGTCATCCGCTACCTCGGCGACTACTTGTATGGAAGAGCTGTGGGGTTGCCCCATCATCCGGCCTACCGTGCCATCCGGTTCGAACGCGAAGCCGTCGAGCGAACGGAATCAAGATGAGCGACTACCTCCAAGAGGTCGAGTGGAGCCTGCCACAGGTGCTCTATGTGTTCCTCGGAGGCATCGTCGGCGCATTTGTCGCCACAGGAGCGGTTCTCTTCTGGCAGGGCTCCGAGTTGACGATCTTCAGTGTCGCTGCATCGTTCGCTGGTCAGGCCGGAGGGAACCTCATCGTGATGTGGATCCTCTCGGTCAGGAGCGGCACGGGGAGCCTCGTTCGCGACTTCGGACTCACGATCGACGTTGGTGACTGGTGGGGGATACCTGCCGGATTCGGCCTCCAGATCCTGGTGGTGCTCCTGACTGCACCGCTGCTGCGACTGCTCTTTCCCGAGGGCGTGCCCCAGCAGAGTGTTGCTTCGATCACCGAAGGCACAACGACCGTAACCGACGGAATTCTGATCATCCTCATGGTGGGCGTTGCCGCACCCGTCGTGGAGGAGCTCCTCTTCCGGGGGATGTTGCTCTCTCGCCTCGTGCGTTCGATGCGAACGAGGTGGGCGATCGTGGTTCAAGCAGCGGTGTTCGCAGGAATACACCTCCTCGATCCAAGTGCCATCGCTGCCCTTCCGGGGCTCTTCATCATCGGACTTGTGCTCGGCTACGCAGCGATCCGATCCCGCAACCTCTCCTTGCCGATCCTGATCCACTCTGGTGTGAACCTGACGGCGGCGGTGCTCCTCATCTTCGGCGGCGGTCTCGCCGAGTGGCTTGAGGAAGCAGCCGAAACCGACGTTGTCGGTGTAATCGTCTCCCTGATCAGCTGACGGAAGTCTTCCCCTCGCCGATGACTCGTGGTAGTTGTAGCTGTGTGGCGCGTCGCGAATCGGAGGCGATGTGCCCACAACGAATCCACGGGTCGGAGCGATTGCGGTGGCTCTCGCGATTGTCGTTGCCGTCGGTGCCGGTGCTTGGTACGGATCGAGGGGCGAACCTGCTGCTTCCGTAGAGGCCGTCGGGGGTGTCTCGTACACGACGGTCGCAGAAACGATCATTGTGCATGTCTCCGGCGCCGTCGAGAGACCCGGTCTTGTCACGGTTCCGTCGGCGGCTCGAGTTGCCGACGTTGTCGCAGCCGCCGGTGGCGCGAAATCCGGGGCTGATCTTGGAGAATTGAACCTCGCGGCCACGGTGCGCGATGGTGAACAGATTGTCGTGCCCATGCCGGGAGAGGTGTCGCCCGGGTCCGGAGAGGCGAGTCGGGGGATCGATCTCAATCGATCACCCGCGGCCGAACTCGAAGAGCTCCCAGGAGTCGGACCGGTGCTGGCGTCTCGCATCGTCGAGTACCGCGAGGCGAATGGCCCGTTCTCCGAAATCGAGGATCTCCTCGACGTCGGTGGGATCGGCGAGGCGAAGTTGGCGGCGATGCGCGACGCTATCGAGACACCCTGAGTGCGTCGCCCGTCACGTGCCGGATGGTGGGTGCTCGTTGCAGCAGGGATGATCTGGGCAGGGACGGGATGTGGCCTTCGCTTCGGTATCGGAGCGGCGGTCGTGCTGGCATCGATGGCCGGGGCAATCGCTCTGAGGTGGCGAGTGGTGGCGGTTCTGTTCGCTCTCGCCGCCGTGGGCGCACTCTCCGGATCGTTCGCATCGGATCGAATCGACGCGACGATGAACGCGTCCGTGCCCGCGGGGCCGGTCTCGTTCATCGGCGTTGTGGCCGAAGATGACGGTCCTCAGCGACCCGCCGTCGTTCGGCCCGAGGCGCTTCGCAGTGACGGGGAGTGGGTTGCATGGCCGGGTCCGCCCGTCGCCGTCGGTCCCGATCCGGCGTCGCCCCTCGTCGCCGGTCAACGGGTGAGGGTCATCGGAACGATGCGCGCATCTCCGGGACGGGTTCGGGGGGATCCGATCGCAGGACGAGTGACGATCGCTAACACGGAGCTGATCGGGATGGTCGGTGGCCCGATCTACACGCTTGGCAACGCCATACGCGACAGGGTGAGGGCGGTGCTCGATCTCTCCGATCGAGCTCAGGCGTTGGTTTCGGGATTCCTCATCGGAGACACTTCAGGTCTCGGATCCCGCGATCTCGACGCCCTCCGTCGGTCGGGCCTCACCCACTTCATCGCCGTCTCGGGCAGCAACGTGGCTCTCTTCCTTGCCGCCTGGTGGGTTGCGACAGCGTTCTTCGGCGTTGGTCCGAAGCGACGGTTCGTTCTCGGCGTGATCGGACTCGGCATCTTCGTGATCGCGACCCGCTGGGAGTCGTCGGTGCTCCGTGCTGCATTCATGGCTGCAACCGTGCTCGGAGCAGCCGCGAGCGGGATCGCTGTCGACACGTGGGTGGCCGTCGGCGTTGCCGTAGGTGTCCTGCTCCTCATCAGCGGACAGCTGGCCGTGGATGTGGGCTTCCAACTCTCGGTCATGGCGACGATCGGAATCATGGTGGGAGCAGGGATGTTCGCTGACCGCCGACCAAGGGCACTGTGGATGACCCTGGGAGCTGCAACGGCCGCTCAGGTGTCGGTGGTTCCAGTCCTCCTGTGGCACTTCGGAACGGTCCCTCTCATGTCCCCGATCGCGAATCTGATCTCCGCACCCCTTGTTACGGGTGCCACAGTCAGCGGGGCAGTGGCGGTGGTGAGCGGATGGGGGCCGGCGGTCCTGATCTCGTCCACCCTGGCGAGCGGCGTTCTGGCGGTTGCCGATGTGGCAGCGCGCTGGCCGCAGCTCGGTCCATCGGGAGTGGCGGCCGTGTTCGGGATCGCTGCGCTCATCAGATGGCCAAGGACACGGCCCCTCGCCATCGTGGGTGTCGCTGCGGTTCTGGCGATAGCCACACTCGCTCCTCCTGGTCCCCCGTCGACTCCGACCGTGACGTTCCTCGACATAGGGCAGGGTGATTCCGTGCTGCTGCGGGATCCGGGAGGTGCCGTCGCCCTCGTTGACGGCGGTCGCGATGCGCTCGTTCTCGCCGAGGCGTTGAGCCGGCACCACATCGGCCGGATTGATCTCCTCGTCGCATCCCACGGCGACATCGATCACATCGGCGGCTTCGCCGGGATCCTGGATGATCACTCGATCGGCCGTATCTGGCTCCCGGATCATCCCGATCGCGGAGTCGAACTGCAGGAACTGGTTGACCGTGCAGCGGCCGCAGGAGTGCCGATCGACGTCGTGGGGCCGGGGATGTCGTACCGGCTCGGAACGATCGGGATCGAGGTCCTCGGTCCGCGGCGACGATACCTGACGAGGAACGACGGATCGATCGTCCTGTGGGTTGAGGCAGGACGCACACTCCTGTTGCCGGGAGACATCGAGGCGATCGCACAGCGCGAGCTACCTGTCCTCCAGCCGGACATCCTTCTCGTTCCCCACCACGGTTCAGCTTCGACCGACCGGGGGTGGCTGGAGGCGACCGTTGGGGACGTTGCGGTGATCAGCGTCGGCCCGAACACGTATGGCCACCCGGCTCCCGAGGTCCGAGCCACCCTCGCAGCATCCGGGTCGAAGGTGTGGGTCACGATGGAGGACGGTGACGTTTCGCTCGAGCTGGGGGTGCCATGATTCGTGTCCTGACTTGCACAGTGGCGCGCGAGCGCGGAGACTCGTGTCATGGGTTTCACCGTCATCAGTGGTCCCCGCGACGCCGGACCGGGCGAACGCGAGGTCATGTACGACAAAGCGAGCGACGTCTTCGAAGAAGCCGGGGTCACCGATCACCAGAGAATCGATGTCCCCGGGCGTGGCTCGTCTGAGTCATCTGAGGGCCAACTTCGGGAGTCGGTACAGGGAATCGTTCCGGCATTGCAGAGTGGATCGCTGTTCGGCGACGTCAGTGGCGTGCTCGTGATGGATAGTCAGAATCTCCTCAAAGCGGAAGCAGAGGTCATCGCCGAGCTCGTCGAGACAGCGGACCCCGATGCAGTGACGGCGGTGTTCGCTGCGGCAGGGGCGATTCCTGCCCCGCTCGGGAAGACGCTACGTGCTCGTGGCGTCACCGAGTCGGTCAAGAAGTATCGCGAGAGGGATGCCTCTCGGTGGTTGGCAGAGACGGCTTCGGAGAGGAAGCTGAAGATCGATCCAGCGGCGGTGTCGGTACTCCTCCGTCGATTCGGTTCCGACGTCGCTGCGCTTGGTCAGGCGGTGGACCAACTCGCGGCAGATGGCTCGACGGTCACCGAGGAAGACGTCCTCGGGCGATACGCCAACCGGCCGGACGAGCCCATGTGGCTGCTTGCCGATGCGATTAACGCCGGCAACGAGGGAGAGGCGCTGCGTCGTCTCGCCGACTTCCTCGAGCACGGCCATCCACTGGTCGTTCTTTCATTTCTCGAAGGCGAGGTGAGGAAGCGGTCTCTCGCGTCCGTCGCTCCCGACATGGAGACATACGCCAGTTGGGTGGGGGCGGCGCCGTCTTCGTTTCCCGTTCGGAAGGTGTGGGAACGGCGGTCGTCGACGAGAGGCGACTCGCTGCGCCGCGCACTCGACGCGCTGGCCCGGGCCGACCTTCAGATCAAGACGGCTCCAGAGCCGACCCATCGGGTAACGCTAGAGCGACTGACAGTGGCGATGTGCCGATGGCTGGGGCGGTAGGGCGGACAGCCAACAGCGGACAGCAAGACGGGGTCGGGGAGTAGATCAGTAGATCAGCAGATCAGGCAGAGGTCTCACCGACAACGCTGCTCAAGACGGCCTCTGGCTGTTGGCTGTCAGCTGTTGGCTGTCAGCTGGTCGCTCAGGCTTCGTAGATCCTTACCGCGGCGATCCGGTACGTGAACGTTCCGCCGGGGGCTTCATAGCTGACCTCGTCACCGGGTGCTGCACCGAGGAGTGCCGCTCCCAGCGGGCTCTCCGGTGAGGCGAGGAGGATCCCGGCGACTTTGTTCTCTGAGGGAGCGAGGAAGAACTCGTACTCATCCTCATCGTCATCGATCACGGTCACGATGGTTCCGACCTCGACCAGGCCGGAGTTTTCGACTTCGCGCACCTCGGCGTTGTCGAGGAGGTGTTTGAGCTTGCGGATGCGGGCTTCCATGAGGCCCTGCTCGTTCTTCGCCGAGTCGTACTCAGCGTTCTCACGCAGGTCACCATGAGCGCGGGCGATCGCGATGCGTTCGGCGGCGTCGCGCCGTCCTTCGGTGGTGAGATGGTCGAACTCGACCTGCAACTTGTCGTGGGCCGCGGGCGTGAGCCAGATTGCCTGATCGGTCATAGGATCAGACGGAGACTGAGCGCATCCGTCGGGTGAGGCGAGACTTCCGACGAGCTGCGGTGTTGGCGTGGAGCACGCCCTTCGTTTCGGCCATGTCGATCTGCTTCTGAGCGATACGAAGGAGCTCTTCGGCCTCGGCCATATCCCCGGCTTCGGCAGCAACCATGACGCTCTTCTCCCGAGTCTTCAACTCGGAGCGAATCGCCTTGTTNTTGGCNTAGCGCTTCTCATTCTGACGGTTGCGCTTTTTCTGGGACTTGATATTGGCCATGCTGGACAAACCTCGTGAGGTGGTGGGAACGAGCGGTAACGATAACAGGAGAACGGCTCAACGGTACACTGAATAGACCCACCCCCTGGATTCGACCTATGACCGCGCCATCGCGCATTCGCAACTTCTCAATCATCGCTCACATCGATCACGGCAAGTCGACGCTCGCCGATCGTCTTCTCGAGCGTACGGGCGCGATCTCGGAGCGCGACATGAGAGATCAGGTCCTGGACGAGATGGAGTTGGAGAGGGAGCGCGGAATCACGATCAAAGCCAATGCCGTGCGCATCGACTACAACGCGGCATCCGGCGAGATGTACCAATTCAATCTCATCGACACACCCGGTCACGTCGACTTTTCATACGAGGTGTCCAGGAGTCTCGAGGCGTGCGAGGGCGCTCTCCTCGTCGTCGATGCCTCGCAGGGAGTTGAAGCCCAGACGCTCGCGAACGCATACATGGCAATTGAGGGAGGGCTCGAGGTCATCCCGGTTGTCAACAAGATCGACCTGCCGGCTGCAGATCCCGATCGTGCGGCTGAGGAACTTGCCGGCGTGCTCGGCGGCACGGCAGACGAAGTGATCCGCGTCTCGGCTAAGACCGGCATTGGAATCGACGAACTACTCGAAGCGATCGTCGACCGTCTTCCACCACCCGAGGGTGACGAGGATGCACCGCTGCGTGCCCTCGTCTTCGACTCCTTCTACGACACGTACCGGGGTGTGGTCAGTCACGTCAGGATCGTCGATGGGAGCGTCGCGACACGTGACCCGATTCGTTTCNTGGCGACGAGTCTCGACGTTGACGCCGACGAACTGGGGATTCGGCGACCGTCGACTGAGGATGTCGAACGACTCAGTACCGGAGAGGTCGGCTATCTGATCACCGGTGTCAAAGAGATCGATCTGATCCGTGTCGGTGACACCGTCACGCATACCAGCAAAGGGACCGTCGAAGCCCTCCCCGGCTACCAGGAGCCGAAACCGATGGTGTTCTCCGGTCTCTTTCCGACCGACGGGGATGACTTCGAGCGGCTTCGCGAGGCACTCGACAAGCTCAGATTGAATGATTCGTCGCTCGTCTTCCAGGCAGAGACGAGTCGGGCTCTCGGGTTCGGGTTCCGTGTGGGATTCCTCGGCCTCCTCCACATGGAAATCGTTCGCGAGCGGCTCGAACGCGAATACGACCTCGAGCTTGTTGCGACGGCGCCGTCCGTCGCCTACCGGGCGAACCTCATGTCGGGAGAGCAGGTTCCCGTCCGGAGCCCCCAGGATCTGCCGGACGTATCGAGCCTCGCCTCGATCGAGGAGCCGTACGTCAAGGTGATGATCATCACACCGTCCGAGTTCATCGGGACGGTCATGGATCTGGTTCAGCAGCGGCGCGGCGAGATGGGGGAGATGACGTACCTCTCGCCGGAGCGCGCCGAACTTCACTACCGGATGCCTCTGGCCGAGATCGTGTTCGACTTCTTCGATCAGCTCAAGACGCGAACTCGCGGGTACGCCTCGCTGGACTATGAGCCTGACGACTATCAGGCCTCGGATCTCGTGAGGGTGAACATCCTGTTGAATGGACTTCCGGTGGACGCGTTCTCGACGATCGTGCACCGTGACAAGGCCTACGTGTACGGCAAAGCCATGGTGGGCCGGCTCAGGGAGTTGATCCCTCGACAGCTCTTCGACGTTCCGATCCAGGCGGCGATCGGCACTCGCATCATCTCGCGAGAGACGATCAAGGCCAGAAGGAAGGACGTCACGGCGAAGTGCTACGGCGGTGACATCACCAGGAAGCGCAAACTCCTCGAGCGTCAGAAAGAGGGCAAGCGCCGAATGAAGATGGTGGGCCAGGTGGAAGTCCCGCAGGAAGCGTTCGTCGCAGCGTTGAAGCTGGAGACATGAGAGAAGAGCTGCGGGCTGCCAGCTGCCAGCTACCAGCCATGAGCTGTGAGCTGTGAGCTGTGAGCTCGAACCCGAAGTCCGGGATACCGACTACCGACTACCGACTACCGACTACGGCGTCGAGCTGCCGGACTCACCTGAGCTTGCCGAGGCGGCTCGCCGCTGGCGCTCTGCGTACGTCCACATCCCTTTCTGCTCCCGGCGGTGTCCATACTGCGACTTCGCTGTGGTGGCTTCGGACGAAGCAGGTGGTCTGGACACCGGGAGGTACATCGACGCTCTTGTGGCGGAGATCGGGATGGAGCCTGATCCGTCAGCGGTGGATGCGATCAACTTCGGGGGTGGGACACCGACACGGCTACGTCCCGACGATCTCGCCAGGATCGTCGACACGATCGACGCTCGGTTCGGGATCGCAGACAGCCCAGAGATCAGCATCGAAGCCAATCCGGAAGACTGGACGATCGCCTTGGCGGGGAACCTTCGCGAGATCGGGTTCAACCGGGTCTCGTTCGGCGTCCAGTCTTTCGATCCCGTGGTCTTAGCGGCGCTTGGAAGGGTCCACTCGCCCCGGGACGCGGAGCAGGCATTCGCTGCGGCGCGGATCGCCGGATTCACCAATGTCAGCATTGACCTGATCTACGGCACACCGGAGGAGACCGACGAGTCGTGGCGACGAACAGTTGAGCGAGCGATCGCTCTCGAACCCGACCATCTGTCCGCCTATGCGCTCACCGTTGAGGGTGGCACGGAGTTGAGTCGCGCGGTCCTCGACGGTGCGCCCGAACCGGATCCAGACGACCAGGCCGATCG
>JGI24024J18818_10000593_pt1 | contig 13988 bp, 14 predicted proteins | sample Cruoilmetagenom2_FD_18818 | JGI IMG/M metagenome (IMG submission 18818) | reverse complement strand
TTAGCCATCGCAAAAGATAATAAAAATAATGGCGCCATTTGCCACTGCGAATGTCACGATGATGAAACAGCTCGTGTTCCAATCAAAACCGTGTGATAAAGCCCGGCAGGTTTGCGATAAAACCGGAAAATATTATCCTTGTTATCCCTGCGCGATTGACAATCTTTTCGGCGGACGCGATCCAGCCTTGCGCGAGAATGCGGCTGGTTAAATCCTGTGTATTCCACCCTTCCAGGTTAAATACAATGGTGATCAATAAATTTTCGTTAGTTCAGGATAGGTTATTACAATGTCAACACAAAGTCGTTTTGTCTCTATGAGCGCAGAAGCGTGTGAGCAATCTGTTGGACAGCTTTGTCCTCAGACCCCAAAAAGGAGTTATTGATGGAGCGCAGCAGTTCAGATAAAAAAGCCCAGGTTGTCTATTTCCCCCACGGCGGCGGCCCATTGCCAATATTGGGGGACCCTGGGCACCAAATGATGGTGGATTTCATGAAGCATCTTCCATCTCAACTTAAAAAACCGGATGCCACCCTCGTCATCAGCGCGCACTGGGAGGAAAGCGATGCAACGCTGTTGGGTGCCAAAAATCCCACCATGTACTATGATTACTATGGCTTTCCAGATGAAGCCTACGAAATCAATTATCCAGCCCCCGGCCACCCGATATTGGCGGATAGGATTGCCGGGTTGCTGAAGAAAAACGATATCCCGACTCGCATTGATCCTGACCGAGGATTTGACCACGGCGTATTTATTCCACTTAAACTGATGTACCCTGAGGCCGATATTCCAACGCTGCAACTGTCGCTGCTGCGCGGTCTTAACCCGGCTGCCCACATTTCGCTTGGAAAAGCCTTGCGCGAATTAATGGACGAGAATCTCCTAATTATAGGCTCTGGCTTCTCATTCCATAACCAGAACGCATTTTTCGGGCAGGCTCTCGGCGCGCCCGATTCTGCCAATGATGCTTTCCAGGACTGGCTTATCGAAACCTGCACTGGACCGATGTCCCAGTTTGAACGCGAGCAGCGCCTGACAGAATGGGAGAAAGCGCCCTCTGCTCGTTACTGCCACCCGCGCGAGGAGCATTTGCTACCCTTACATGTTTGCCTTGGCATGGCAGGCAAACCTGCCGAAGTAGTATTCGACGACCAAATCCTGGGCAAGCGCGGCGTGGGGTTTTTATGGTGAAGAACATGCCTTCTACCACTGTTCGTATAACCGTCTTTCATGATGTACTTTGAAGTTGGTGCTTTGTCGCAACCGGTCGGCTGCATCAAATCGAAGAAGAATACGGTGATAGGATCGAACTGATCTACAAAACTTATCCTCTCGGCCCGGACCCTGAGATGTTCAAGCGTTATTTCGCCACCCCAGAAAAGGCCAAGCAAGAGATACTCACCCATTGGGCGTCCTCAAAACGGCTCCCTGGTGGGGAGCAAATCAATCTGGAACTGATGGCCTCACGCACTTTTCCCTATCCGTACTCCATGCCATCCTTACGCGCAGTCAAAGCGGCTGAAATGCAAGGCGGTATGGTTGCACATGCTCGCATGTATGATCGATTACAGCATGCTCATCTGGTCGAAGCGCGGGACGTCGCCAATCTGCAGACGATCCTTGAATGCGCCGAAGAGATTGGGCTGGATATGCCAGCCTTTCGGGCCGACTTTGAGAGCGAAACGACAAAGACAGCTGTCTTGGCTGATCGGGAAGCGGCTCACGCCTTGGGCATTTCTGGTACTCCGACAGTGGTGTTCAATGACAAGTGGGTGCTTTCAGGAGCTGTCCCTATCGAACAATACCGACGAGTAATTGATCTTCTGCTAGCCGGGCACGATCCCTCGGCCAATTAACTATCAAATAGAAAGGATACCCTGATGCCAACTCAAAGTCGTTTTGTCCCTGTCGGCACACAAGCGCCTGATTTTACCTTACCCGCTGTATCCGGTGATCAGGTCAGCCTGTCTGATTATCGCGGCGAGAAACACGTAGTGCTTGTGTTCCTGCGCGGTTTCTTTTGACCATTCTGCCGCCGGCATATGGCGCAGTTGCGCCAAGACTACGAACAGTTTCTTTCACGTGAGGCGGAAGTGCTGGTGATCGCCCCGGATACTTTGGACAATGCCCAAGCGTACTTCAAAAAAAACCAGCTGCCTTATCCTGGCCTGATTGATGATACCCAAACTGTTTACGAACAATTTGATATTCAAAGCCGGATGCTTTCCATGGGTCAGAGACCAGGTTTGTTTATCATAGATAAAGGTGGGATTGTTAGGTACGCTTACCTTGGAACCCAGCAGTGGGAGATTCCTTCCAACACCGAAGTGCTCGCTCAGCTGGATATTCTGGAGAAGTAAGAAATGTTCATGGATTTCAAAAAGTGGATCATGGCCCGAATTTTTCGGGGGGAACGATGGGTAAAAGGTAAAACACCCTGGACACCGCTGCCCAGGCCGGTGTCGGAAATACGGCTGGCTCTGATCAGCTCGGCTGGTGTGTACCGTAAAGATCAGGCGCCCTTCGATGCCGGCAATCTCATGGGGGACTGGTCCTTCCGTGTCATTCCCAATGATACTGCAACGTCGACCCTGCGGGTGGCGCATGACCACTACAATCACAAGGACGGCGCTGACAAGGACATCAATGTGGTCTTTCCCCTCGACCGGCTGCGCGAGCTGGAGGCAGGAGGCGCCATTGGACAACTGTCACCGGTGCACATCGGCTTGATGGGATACATCATGCGGCCAGAGAAACTCATCGAGGAGACAGCTCCGCAGATCATTCAAGTGCTGAAGGAAGCCGCGGTCGAAGCAGCCCTGCTGGTGCCGGCCTGACCGGTGTGCCAGCGCTCCGTAGGACTGCTACAACGTGAAATCGAGGCGGCGGGTATCTCCACCGTGTCTATGACTGTGTCGCGGGATGTCACGGCCGGCATCAAGCCGCCGCGCGCCGTGTATGTGCATTTCCCCTTTGGCTTCGCCTTCGGTGAGCCATTCGCCAGCGACCAGCAATTGATCATCGTCGAAGATGCCCTGGCGGCCTTGGAGAGCATCAAGGAGCCCGGCGCGCTGATCGAGTTACCCTATCGGTGGAAGAAGGAAAACTACGCCGCTATTCGACGTGAGCGGGAGACAGGGAAAGAAGCACAACAGGAATTAGGATTGGTTTTTGCCCCCCTGCACACAGCACAGGAAGAAGCAAATTCTTCCATACAAGGAGGAACTGAAGAGAGTATTGACTTAAGTTGACATGACGAAAATCACCATTCAAAGTAACTTCTATTACCTTGTCTGATAAAACAGGGAGGATTAGGATGGTAATACTAGCAAAGGAGAGATCAGATGGAAACAAAACAGCCAAACAAGTACGCTGTCACAGGTAATATCCTCATCGTGGACTTGAGTACGGGGGAAGTGCGCGAAGAACACCCTTCCTCAGACACATACCGCATGTTCCTCGGCGGCCCTGGCTTGGGGGTGGATTACCTTTTCCGCAACATGACGGCCCACACAGACCCACTTGGACCAGAGAATATCCTTGGCTTCCTGCCAGGTCTGCTGACGGGCACTGGCGCTCATTTCTCAGGCCGTTACAGTGTGGTCACCAAGTCCCCACTCACAGGTACCTGGGGTGATGCCAATTCCGGCGGTTTCTTTGGTCCCGAACTGAAGCGCGCCGGTTTCGATGCTGTATTTATCCGCGGCAAGGCAAAAGAACCCGTTTACCTGTGGATTAAAGATGGCGAGGTAGAAATCCGCCCGGCAGATAAACTGTGGGGGTTGGATGCCAGCGAGACATTGGACGCATTGCAAGAGGAGCTGGGCGACAAGTCCTTACGTGCCGCCGTGATCGGCCCTGCCGGTGAGAAACTTTCTTTGATCTCGGCGGTCATTAATGATCGCGGACGAGCAGCGGCTCGTTCAGGTGTCGGCGCGGTAATGGGCAGCAAGAATCTAAAAGCTGTTGCCGTGCGCGGCAAGGCAAAGGTCAAACTGGCCGACAAGAAGCGGCTTCTCTCAACTAATCGCTCAATGACAGACCGCATGAAGGAAAAACCATCGTTGCTCAATAAAGTCCTGGGTGTGGTTTTCCAACCGATCCTGCCTAATTTGCTGCGGCGGGGCGGTATGCCGATGCCAGATGTGCCCACGATGGTGGAAGGATTTGGCAAGCACGGCACCTCCATGCTGGCTTCCGCTTCATCTGAGATGGGTGACATGCCGATCAAGAATTGGTCCGGTGTGGGCTACCGCGACTTCCCCATGCGCTCACGCTCCAATAAAATCAGCGATGACAATGTCTATCGCTACGCAAAACGGAAATATTCTTGCTCCAATTGCGCGCTCGGTTGTGGTGCCTTGTTGGACGTCGAAGAAGGCTCCTATGCTATCGATAATGAACACCGCCCTGAATACGAGACCCTGGGTAGTTTCGGCGGCATGATCTTGAACGATAACATCGAGTCCATCATCAAAGCCAACGGTATCTGCAATGCCTACGGTTTGGATACCATTTCTGCCGGTGGAACGATTGCTTTCGCCTTCGAATGCTACGAAAAAGGTCTGTTGACCAAAGAACAGACAGACGGGCTGGATTTGACCTGGGGTAACCATGAAAATGCTATTGCAGCTTTGGAGAAACTGGCTAAACGTGAACCGGGCCTCGGCGAACTTCTGGCCGATGGCGTCAAAGTAGCCGCGGAAAAGATCGGCAGCGGCGCAGAGCAATACGCTATGCATGTCGGTGGACAAGAATTGGCTATGCACGACCCGCGTCTGAACCCCTCATTTGGCACTACCTACGTGACTGATCCTACCCCGGGGCGCCATACCCAAGGCGGCGCAGGCTTCAACGAATTCGGCTTACCTTTGGTCACCTTGCCCGGCTTAGAAATTCCTCCCACTCCGCGGCGCGAGTTCAGCGGCAAGGGCCAGGCGCATGCCATTGGCAGCAAGGCCGTTGAAACCATGGATGCATTGGGTGTGTGTGAGTTCTCCTCAATGGCTGGCGAATATCCCTATCTCGATGTTATAAATGCAGCCACTGGCTGGGATTTCACGGTGCAGGAATTCCTGGAGGCTGGCGAACGTATCCAGAACCTGCGTCAGGCGTTCAATGTTCGTGAAGGCTTCACGCCATCTGACTTCGTCCTACCCGACCGCGTACTTGGAAAACCACCCCTGGAAACCGGTCCCAACGCCAACTTTACCATTGATATTGAGACGTTGTCGAATGAGTTTTTCCAGGAAATGCAGTGGGATCCCAAAAGCGGACGCCCCAGCCGCGACCGCCTGGTCGAATTAGGCTTGGATTACGTCGCAGAGCAAATCTACGCCTAGATGAGTGAGATGGAGGTTCATCTTCTGATCAATGGCCCGGTCGCAGGCCGGGTGCTGCGGATAAACACCAGCTTACAGGTGTTAGAAGGAGCTGTGTTATCAGATTTACTTGAAGCGGCGGAGGGGCAGATTGGGATTGATATATTGACGCCGCTGCGAGAAGGCAGCGAACATCCCGTTATTCTCCTGAGTGGTGAGAACCTGGAATTGCCCACCGGGCTTGAGCAACCTTTGCAGGATGGAGATGAAGTGGTTGTCTTACAAGGGATTGCTGGCGGATAGTATCCAAAAACGGAACCAACCGAAAAGCCCTGCCGTTCCTCAATGGCAGGGTTTTTCTTTCAAACTCTCGCCGTACATTGACTAAAACGCTTTCTGTGCAGGCGTCTGCCTGCCACACAGTCATTATTTTACTGATCCAGAGGATTGTGGCGCTCTCTTGAATTCCTATTTGGAGGAGCTACCCCCACCGGCAGGTGATTGACATCCTGGTATCCAGGCGCGATCCTTTCTGAACATTGTTTTACTCATGATATGAGCAAATATGCTTCAACAAAGAGGAATTTCATATTTCTCAGAAATATGTGATAATGGGTCGATTAACAAAAGATATGCAAAGGAGCATCACATGTTAGAAACCATCCAAAATCGGCAAGATTCGACCGTCTGGCAAAAACGCTATGATGCTCATGCCCCTAAAGCAGGGGATCTCGCTCCCGATTTTGAGCTAATGGACCTGAACGGTCAGAATCCCGTGCGCTTGTCAGATTTCCGCGGACAAAAACCTGTTGCCTTGATTTTCGGCAGCTTTACTTGACCACCTTTTGTAAAGGGGACGGTCAGTCTCCAGGATTTATATAGTCAGCACCACGACCGCGTGCAGTTCCTGAACATCTACATCAGGGAAGCGCACCCGGTGGATGGCTGGTGGTTGGGTAAGGGGGCACTAGGATTTATTATGTTCAACCTATTAGGGTATTCTGCCGCCACGGATGTTTACGATCCAACAACGATGGAAGAACGTAGAAAGGTTGCTGGACAATGTGTGGATTCGCTGAATTTTGGTGTCAGGACTGTTGTGGATGAGATGGATGATGCCGTTAACAAAGCTTATGCAGCCTGGCCGACTCGCCTATATTTGATCGGTTTAAATGGGAAAGTAGAATATGCGGCCGGTTTAGGACCGTTTGACTTCCACCCTGCCAAGTTAGATAAGGGAATTCGGAAATACCTGGTAGAAATCGCTGTCCCAACCAAATAAAATACCACGAATTCTGATATGACACTTTTCCTATTGCTCCTCAAATGAGCCACAGTGCTCTCACTGATCTTCATTTGACCGATTTTATTGTCAACTCAAAGCGTGAGCACATCCCACCGGAAGCCCGAGTCTATTGTGTTATCACTATTGTTCATCCGCAAGCAGAGGTTTGGTATCATATTTGTCCGCCGAACCGGGAACTGGATTAGGGCAATTACACTCAGTCTTAAGATATCCTCAAGGGGTCTTCACTCATGGCTCGAACAACATGTGTGACTGTCTCTAACATAAAATTGTATAGAAGTGGCAATAACAATCCCATCTGCCGCACACATTTTTTGTTTAATCGTGGTATTTAAGGAGGAAAGAAATAAAAATGACCGCTGAAAAGAAGATTTTTCCCAAACAACCCTTAACCGACCAAGAAGCAAAGCTACTTGCTCTCGTGGATGAACACCAGGATCAACTGGTTAAATTGTTACAGGACCTGGTGAGAATCGAATCACTCAATTTGTCCGAATATGAGTTTTGTGACAGAAGTGAGGTTTTCGAGTTTACAGGTAAGCATATGCAAGAAGCTGGCTTTGAAACTACTTTTTACAAAGCCCCATTCCCAAGCGGTGAGGAAGACCAATTCTACTATAACCTGATCGCCTCCTACAATGGAAACAAACCAGGGAAAACACTTCAATTCAACGGCCATCTGGATACCGTCCCTTATAACGAAGAAAAATGGAATCCCAAAACCCCTCCACTCGGCGGGGTAATCAATGATGGGAAGCTTTATGGCAGGGGGGCGATTGACATGAAAGCAGGAGTGGCATGCCAGATGATGGCAATGAAGATATTTAAAGATAGTGGCGTTGACTTTAAAGGGAAACTTCAAATGTGGTTTACCCCAGATGAAGAAACACACGGCGCTTTTGGCTCAGCCTTTATGTCCATACACTACCTAAATGCTATCAGAGCAAATGCAACGATTATTTCAGAACCAAGTTCCATGAAACCATTAGAGAGCCCAGCAATTGGTATCGGTGAAAAAGGCCCCCATTGGCTCAAATTTACATTTTTTGGTGCAGCAGGGCATGGCAGTATGCCTAAGGAAAAAAGCAATGCGCTGAACAAAGCAGTCCGCTTTATGGCGAACGCCAAAAAAGGATTAAAAATTCCGAAGCGCAAAATTCCCATGTCACTATTTAGCTTCCTTAGATCATTATTATCTCGATATCCTATTCTAGAACTCCGCAAGATGGAGCTAACAACCGGTGATGAGATTAATCCACTGGACAAAGATAAACTTAAGCTCAGTGCGCTGTTTGAGACCACTTTCAGTTTCGATAAGATCCAAGCGGGTAATAAAACGAATGTTATTCCTGATACATGTGATTTAGAGGTTGATTTCAGAGTTATGCCCGGACTGACGACACAGGAATTATTCGATGCTTTGGTGAAATACTGCACCAGGCTGGGCTATCGTATCGAATTGCCTGATGGATATTCTAATCTGCAACATGAACTTAAAAATTTCAGAAATGAACCGGTGGATATACAACTTTCTATCCTGACAATTGGGGATGGATCATATATGGATGTGCAATCTGAATTTGGGCGATGTCTGAGCTACGCTTTTGAAGCAGTTTATGAGACAAGTCCAGTACCCATATTTATTCCCGGATTCACGGATGCTGGAAATATGCGCGAGGCAGGTCTCGAGGACATTTTCATCCTTGGACCTGGTGGAGGAAATGCACATGATGCAAACGAATACGTTGACCTCGAAACTATGGTTGATATTACCAAGATGTATCTTCTCGTAGCATATCGATATTTAACTGCACATTATCAATAAGAAACCTGATGCCAACTCAAAGTCGTTTTGTCCTTGTCGGCACACAGGCGCCTGATTTTACCTTACCCGCTGTATCCGGTGATCAGATCAGCCTGTCTGATTATCGCGGCGAGAAACATGTGGTGCTTGTCTTTCTGCGCGGTTTCTTTTGACCATTCTGCCGCCGGCATATGGCGCAGTTGCGCCAAGACTACGGACAGTTTCAGGCACGTGAGGCGGAAATGCTGGTGATCGCCCCGGATACTTTGGACAATGCCTAAGAGTTATTAATCATGTAGAAGGTATACGGTTCCTAATTTCTGGTTTACTTGACCATATTAACACAAAAATTGTTACACAATCATTGTCTTTTCTCCCGTATGATATAATCAAAAAATATTTCTGAAATAGACCTTTTCCAACATCAAAATCAAAATAATCAGAATTCCAAAGACATATGTAACTCATTTCTTCAAAGATACCCTCATCCATTTAACCAAATTGGTTTGATTAGTAAAAGGAGATATAACAATGAACATCAATCGCATCGCAATCCTTAGCAACCCTTTTTCAGGTAGTGGACGGGAAAGAGTCTTGGAATTGACCCATCAGGCATATGAATGCCTGGAGCCACAGGTCTCTGATATCCTAGTAGGTCCTGGGGACATGGGGGAAGTTGTCTGCCAAGGAAATAAAGTATCTGTCATTGGCCAAGATAACACAAAAACTCGGATGGACACGATCGAAACAGCTAAACAGATGGTTAAAAGGGGAGTGGATCTATTTGTAATCATTTCAGGTGATGGCACATACAATGATGCATTTGAGGGTATGAATCTAGTCGGCGAGACTCTACCGATTTTTGGCATCGCAGCGGGTCGATTCAATGTGATATTCCCAAAGCGTGTACATGATCCCTTCGTCAGTATGCGGGGTGATTTCAAGCCCTTTTCGCTTGATGATCTAATTGAAGAGGACGTGATAGGTCTTGTAACCCGGGTCAATGACAAGATAGTAAGTTATGGTTTCTTCTGGGTTACGGTCGCAAATGTGGTAGCTCACAGTGATGCTGAGGGCAATTTCATAACTATAGATGCTGCAAAATATATTGACGGAAAAGTTGTTCCCGTACTTGAGGCACCACCCATCGCCAGCAAAGAAACAAAAGTCACCCTCCTGTCTAATGTATTGGGAGAAATGGAATTGGCAAGCGGGCCTGATATTACAATGCCCATCGTTGCGCATCTTGTCCCCCAGATCAATCAGATAGTTGCTGGAGGCTTTGGCATGATGGCCGAAAGTATGGGTTTTCATGGGGTTGCTTACTACTACCCCAATGCCAAGTTTGGTTTCATACCAACTCCTGAAAACTTTCCCATAGAGACAAAATCTTTAGCTTTTTTCGCAGGTGATAAAGTCCGTTACACTGGCATCGTGGATGGTTCTGTCCTTCAGGTTGACTCAACGGCGATTTGCACCCTAAAATCCAGCGATGTATTGACCGTAGAGGTAGTACTTACGCTGGGCAAGAAAGCAATATTAAAAACAGCCTGACTGAAGCGTGGTAAGTTGTAATAAACCGTATTGTTTATGATTAGGAGAATCCAGATGCCACTTGATATGGATCTATTATTTCTCGGTGGAAAAGTACATACAGGAACTAAGGATCTTGTGGATATTGAAGCAGTTGCCGTAAAAAATGGGCGCATTGTAGCATTAGGCAGAACTTCAGATTTCGAAGGTTTGGAAGCCGCGAGAACTATACAACTTGATGGTAGAGTGATGATACCAGGTCTAATTGACGCCCACAACCATCTATCATGGTATTCCATCCTATTGAGTCATGTAGACTGCCGTATCCCGCTGAATGGAGACATTCATGACTTATTAGAAATAATTAGCCAGGCAGTAAGGGAAACAGAACCAGGGGAATTGATACGGGGCTGGGGTTTTGCAGATTACAAGGTAAAGCAACGACGATACCCAACTCTAAAGGAGCTCGATGAGGTAGCCCCAGACAACCCTGTCGTTATTCTCCACGCATCCGGGCACAGTGCTGTCGTGAACAGCCTAGCTCTTAGTCAACTTGGAATCGACGAACAAACTCCTGACCCACCGGGAGGACAGATTGAACGTGACCCCGGAACGGAAAAGCCGAACGGTATACTCCACGAAGCTGCCCTTCATCAATTCTCTTTCGAGAACATGTTCCAAGAGTTTATCAATTTGGATATCGATACAAAGATGTCTAGCATTCAGGCTGGAATAGAAAAAAGTATTAGTATGGGGCTCACAACCTTGTGTGACGCTGCATGTCTACCCCCAATTTTATCTGCTTACCAGGAAGCCGAACGGAGAGGAATATTGAAATGCCGCGTGATTGGCATGCCTTTCTACGATTGGAATAAACCACTCCTGGACTCTGGCTTGTGCAGTGGTTTTGGGTCTGAACGGTTTAAACTTGGCGCGATAAAATTAATCGGGGACGGCTCACTTAGTGGACGCACTGCAGCTGTTTCTGAACCCTACCAAGACACCGATAACTTGGGCGTACTATATAGAGACCAGGAGACTCTAGATACCATAGTACAAGAACTCGATTCAAAAGGCTTCCAGATCGCTATTCACGCCATCGGCGATAGAGCTATCGAACAAGTTTTGCTTGCTTATGAGAAAGTTATTGGCAGAGGCAACCTGAACTCCAATCGACATAGGATGGAGCACGCGGGTATTCTGAATCCGGAGCTATTGCAATTCATGGCTGATATTGACTTAGTGATTGCCACTCAACCGCGTATGCTATATGAACAAGGGGAGGGTTTTTATAGATCTTGCGGAGAGGAGCGAATACAACTGGTTTATCCATATCGCTCATTTATAGAAAGAGGGTTGCATGTAGCAGGATCCTCTGATAGCCCCGTTGTATCAGCTGATCCAGTCCTGGGTATGAGGGATTCTATGATGCGCCAAACTGAAGAGGGTCGTATACTCGCTCCTGAACAGCGCCTAAACCCTGAACAGGCTTTACATTTATTTACGCAAGGAGCTGCTTATTCACTATTTGAAGAAGATAATATAGGAACAATTGAAGAAGGAAAGCTGGCAGACATGGTCATCCTTTCTGATGATCCCTTAACCTTGCCTCCGGAATTGTGGGAAACAAAGATGCAAGTTAATATGACAATTGTAGGTGGTGAAATCGTTTACCAAGTCTGAGTGTATTGCTCTGGGTATCGCTTTATCCCTTCTGACTTAATAGCCTCCCAAAAGCTTTTGGTAACCTCCTTACTATAGGAACCGTAAATAGCAAGGAAAAGAATCACCTGTAACAGACCTGTTGTCGGCGATTAATTGGTTACGAAAGCCACGGGAGGCTTTATACGTAGGTAATTCCATCACCGGAAAAGCCTAAAAACTTATGACTGGTCGCGTCTCTCTAGTTTTTTCAACATTGCAAGTGTAGCCAATTGGAAACATCCCCTAGTTGCCAAGTATATGATGATGTAACCAAGCTCGAAATGATGGGCATTGAAAATATCAATGAAAGGATCGTCCAAACGGGAAACTGAGCTTTAGTTGACAAACATTTCGACCAAGCGAAAACTTGGGGTTTCAACAGTGTATCGTTTTACAATTTCAACAACGAATGTATCTGGTATCTTTGTTATTGGAAAAGCTGTGGGTAGCTCATGAGTACTCCCTTGACTTAGTGGTCAACAGGCTTATCCTACCTCGGTTTACCTATTTAAACCATCACAGTTGCACTTGTGAGGTGAATCTACGACATAATCTTGTGATAATTCTGAAGTAGAATCTTAAAGTAACAATCACAATTCAATAAGGAACAATCTACTTGACATAAACCAAACAATGATTATAATTTCTGTGACAAATTTTGGTCTTTTTGGTTTTTTAAGGATATTAGCATGAAGCTAACCCGTCGACAAGAAGAATTCATTCATAAGCTGCTTGATTTGTACCGGGAATTGCAGGGTCCCATTCATTACACCGCACTGGCTGAACGGGTTGGAGTCAGCCGATTTACAGCCTATGACATGCTGCGCTTGCTGGAGGAAAAAGGTCTGGTCGCCTCGAAATATCGCCTTGATAGAGATAAAACCATCCCCGGGCGATCCGAAATTGTTTTTTGGCCAACAGAACGAGCCCGGCAATTTATTAAGGAGTTGACCCAGGATGAGGCTGGACAGGACTGGGAAGCCATTAAGAAGCGTGTATTAGATAAAGTGCGTACTGGCGAGATGCGCGAGCAGGAACTGGCTAAGGAAATGTTAGCGCGTGTTCCCTCACATGGTCCGACAGCCTTACGATATTGTATTGAAATAATGACAGTAATAGCACTGCGCTTGCGACATGGAGCTGGACGCAAATTGCTTGCGAATTATCTGCCCCAGATCCTTGTCGGTAGAGATGTCATCGACCGTGCAAACCTGAGTTTACTTGGGGGGTTTGCCATGGGTATTTTGGCTGATGAAAATATTACGGATGAAGAATGGAATAACGAGTTATTTGATCATGTCGTGCGTTACCAACAAATTGTTTTTTCCATGGATGACAACCTGTGCCGCCGTCTTGGGGAGGTTCTCAAAGATGTGTATATGCCCTTACTCGAAGCAAAATAATTATTTAACTAATTCTTTGGTTTTTTTGGTGTATTTGGTTTCATTTTAGAATACCGTACAGGAGTAAATTTTCAGGATGCCTCTTGCAATCGAAACTCACAATCTGACTAAGCAATATCGCAGCCAGAAAGAAAATCATCCGGCTGTCCAAGAGCTCAACCTCACAACACAGCCAGGAGAGCTATACGGGCTTGTTGGACCAGATGGGGCAGGCAAGTCCACCACGATTCGTATCCTGGCTACAGTGATATTGCCAACTTCTGGAGATGCCCAAATTGCCGGCTTTGATGTCACCAGTCAGGCAGAGGATGCTCGCAAATTGATCGGATACATGCCGCAAATCTTCAGTCTTTATCCAGACTTAACCGTGATGGAGAACTTGAAATTTTATGCTGATATTAATGGTGTACCCGCTGAGCGTCGAAAAACTCGCATACCTGAGCTGCTCGAGTTTACCAGATTAACTGAATTCCAATCCCGGCGCAGCGAACATCTTTCAGGTGGAATGCGCAAGAAACTTGCCCTGGCCTGCGCCATGATTCATGAGCCTAAAGTCATGCTGTTGGACGAACCTACCACCGGTGTTGATCCGGTTTCCCGGCGCGAGTTATGGCACATACTGTCCGAGATCATCCAGGAGGGCGTCACAGTTTTGGTAAGCACACCTTACATGGATGAGGCAGAAAGATGCAATACAGTAGGCATCTTACATGAAGGCCGGATGCTTGCCAATGGATCGCCCAATGAGTTAGAAGCAGATTTTCCTTTCAATATTCTTGAAGTCAAAGCCCGTCGCAGGCGAACGATCCGCCAGATCATAAATTCAATAGAAGATATTCACCGCTGGCGTCCGGTGGGCGATAGATTGCGTTTGTGTGTTGATAATCCTGAGACAGTGATGAGTGAACTGGCTT